>Ga0302271_10001491_pt1 | contig 22329 bp, 39 predicted proteins | sample III_Bog_N1_1_FD_198767 | JGI IMG/M metagenome (GOLD analysis project Ga0302271, IMG submission 198767) | Peat permafrost microbial communities from Stordalen Mire near Abisko, Sweden - III_Bog_N1_1 | ecosystem: Environmental > Terrestrial > Soil > Wetlands > Peat | place: Sweden: Abisko... | reverse complement strand
AATATGCCGACCATACGATAATTCCAAATGTAACAGATAATACAGCTTGGACTACTTTAACAACAGGGGCAAGATGTTCTTATAATAATGTAGATGCAAATGCAGGAGTTGTTACTACCCGTACCCAGTTAAAGATGAAGGATAATCTTTCCATTAACTATGCCTTTGGAGATTGGAATAATCCTATTATACCGATGCAATGTGAATTTGAGATACAAAATGATAAGGATGATTTCTATGAACTCTTACCATTAATGATTTCAGAGGAAAAGGAATACAAAGTTCGTTTAGTTGTTTATTACCCAACTCAATATACTTTATTTGAGGGATTCCTTAATTGTGATACGGTAAGTCAAAAATATTTACATAAACAAGCGATTAAATTTGTAGCAAGTAGTTTTCTTAATAAATTAGAAGGTTTTCATCCTATTAGTGTTGATACCTTACAAAATATGGTATTTATTAATATTATTGATGAAATATTAAGATCAACGGGTGCTGATTTTTCAATTCGTGTAAATTGTAAATTACATGCAGAAGGGGATACTCTTTTAGTAGGACAAACTCTTTTCAATAAGAACGGATTTTATACGGAAGTATTTTGGGAAGATGAAGTAACAAGAAGTAGTAGTTTAGAAATTTTAAAAGCAATTCTGATTAGCTTTGATTGTTACATATATTGGTGGAGAGGGTATTGGTATATTGAAAGATATGAGGATATTTGGAATACAGATAATTCTTATGTAGAGTATGTTCCGGCTCATTTACCGGCATCACCAATTACAACTCATGCTAATACTTTATCTAATTTCCCAATCGCTGTAAACCATCATACATTAAAATATACAGGTCAATCACAAACATTAAATGTAATTCCAGGATTAAAGACTATTACAGTAAATTTACAAGATAAAAGGGTGTTTAATCTTGTACTTTCCGATTTAAAATTAGCAATGCCTACATTAGACCCTGTACCACAACCACCATACCGTTCATTTCTATTATGGAATGGTTTGGGTTTTCTTTGGGATCAAATAGGGGAAACTAAATCAAATATAGTAAGTGCTGTTCGTAGGTCAAGGAATTTATTTATGGAAGTAGAAATCTATCATGGTTTATTTTCTACATTTAAAGTTACGGTTGATGCAGAGGATGTTCAATTAAATATTAAATTCAAATATATCACTGACCTTACTAAAATAGCAGGATGGACAAAGAAATGGGCAGATTACACCTTTGATTTTAATTATACCCTAAGGATTGCAGATTCAAATAATTACCTTATTAATTCCGGTGAAGATTGGATGACTGAATCAGGGGATTCCGGTGGTGTAGTTACAAAGCAAGTTCAAATGATTAATATTGGTGGAAGTAGTTTTGATCCTCTTACCAAAAGTGTAGAAGTAAGTATATCCGTACCACTTGGGAAAGTAAAAACTTTTTTAGATGGTTTGGATAATGGACCATTACGGGGGGATGTAACTTTAGTTGTCGGAATAGGTATAGAAAAAATACATACGCCAACTGATAGTGATACAATAGGTTCTCCTATTTCAGAGTGTTGGATTGGTGATATTAATGTTACCACATCCGGTGGTGTTCAAAATAATGTAATTAAAGGGGATGTTAATGCATCAGGATTTTTAAATACAAAGGAAATTCCTATGACTTTGTATGATATGGAATCATACAATTATAAGAATGGTGTGCTTAGAGGGGATTCCTTAAATATACGAACAGAACGTTGGGGAGTTCTTGGTGGTGTTTATAATACCTTAGCAAAAGGTGTTTGTTGGTCAACTTCTCATAATCCTACTTTAGCAGATAGTCATACTAATAATGGGATAGGTACAGAACCATTTACAAGTTTGATAACCGGATTAACTCCAGGAACAACTTATTATATAAGAGCATATTATACTACAGAACCAAATACAACTCTTTACGGTAATGAACAAACCATTACTACGCAAGTATTAACAATAGGAACACATCATCAAGGTGGTATTATATTTTATTGGTTAAAACCTGGAGATGCAGGGTATGACCCTCTTGTTAGAAGGGGTCTTATTGCTTCCATAGCAGATCAAACAACAGGGAACATGTGGGCGACTTTGGTAGGATATGCAATGGATAAAGAAGCTTCCGTAACAAACGCTATTGGTCAAAGAATTGGTACAGGGAAATCAAATACCGATTTAATGAATGATAATTTAAAAACAACTTCTTTTATTGTTGCCGATGTTCTTGATTATGAACATGACGGTTATGATGATTGGTATATGCCAAGCATACGGGAATTAAACGAATTATTTTTAATGAAAGATACAATAGGGGGATTTGCCCCTTCATGGTATTGGAGTTCATCTGAATGTAGCCAATCGTCTGATCAAGGGGCAACACCTCCAGATATGCCTCCAATTACTCCTGGTGGCAAAAGAGCATTTTGTATTGATTTTGGTCAAAATATAAATGTAGACTGGCCATATCAATTCTATGATAAAAATAATAATATGCGTGTAAGGGCAATTCGTTCTTTCGATGAAACATAGCATTTTAGCCTACTTATTATATTAGTAGGTAGTTAGTATTACTTTTAATAGTTAATCGAAATTTAACCGTTCAAATTAAAAACAAATAGGCAATGAGTATAACTACAAACTCCCCTACGAATATTCTTAGTAAACAAGTTACAAGTGGAGGAATTATCACTGGAGATACCGGTGAGTATTTACCTTTGGTAGATAGATTAATTCGTAATAAATTTCAATTGTTTAATCGTAGTCGGCAAAAGGTAACAAGTAATCTATATTCTAAAATACCAATAAAACCATTTCAAATGTTTACGGATGATAAGCAAGCCGGAAAACAATTTGTAATAGGTGGCTATCAATATAATCCTTGTACAGATGTTTATACAATAGAATTAGTTGAATATGATAATACAACGCCTGTAAATATTATAAAGATTACAAAGATATGATAGAAGTAATTATAACATCAAGATACAAGGGATTAAAACCGGAATTAAAATCTACAGTAATTTTTTCCGGTGGTGTTGGAGCGGTAATTCCCGTTCCTCCTGTTAATGCACCCCCAGGAGTGGTTGTAATACCCTATCCGGAACCATTTGTATTTGAATTTAATGATACAGATACACCGGAACTTATTAATTTTGATACATTATATGCTCCTACGTATGGTAGGAATCCAAGATTTACTTTAATATTTTATCAAGCTTCAGTGGAAGGAGGTGAATCTGAAAATGAATTAGTACAGTATATACCTCCCAAAATAACAATCGTTGATAATGTTATTACGAATGTAAAGTATGAATTAGGTGGGAGTGTATCGGGGAAAATAATTATAAACAAATAAACTATGAAAACGTTACTCACACTATTATTAATGTTCATATCGTTTATTTCCTTTGGGCAGGATGTTAAACCCACAGGATTGTTACCAATACAGGCACCTGGTTTTTATTACTATCAAACTGACTCAAGTGTTTGGATTTACAAAGGATCAACTTTAGGATGGACTAAATTAGTATCAAAGAAGATGCTAAAACAATCAATTGATAGTTTATCTTTTATCGGGTATTCTATAATGTATGAACAAGAGGTTATTACATCAGGAACAACTACATATACCATTCCTTTTAAACTTAGGGATAAAACAATGGTTTACTATAACGGAATACTATTACGATCAACGCAATGGATTGGTATTGGAACAACAAGTTTAACAATTGGCGTTTATCCCGTTGAAAAGGACTTTATTAAAATACAAAATTAAGTAACATGAAAACTCTTATCACATTCCTTTTTATTATTTTATTGAGTATAAATATTTTTGCTCAATCTTCTCCTACCTTGGATTTGAGAATACCGAATGCAACAACAGCATTTAGTCAAAACATTCCAATAGGAACTAAAGTTTATAACGTAGCAGATGGTAAATACTGGATTGCTACCGCTGGAGTAATAAGTACAGCTACATTAACAACGGCTTCTGCTTCATTTGTACCAATTGTTACTTCTGTAACGGGTACTGGACCGATTGTATCTTCCGGTGGAGGATCACCTGCAATTTCAATTAGTGCAGCTACACAATCAACGGCAGGTAGTTTAAGTGCAACGGATAAAACAAAGTTAGATGGGATTGCATCAGGTGCAATTGTAGGGGTTATTCCTAACTCAGCAATTACAGGGGCAACAAAGACTAAAATTACTTACGATACAAAAGGATTAGTTACCTCTGGAGCAGATGCTACTACGAGTGATATTGGTGAAGGAACTAATCTTTATTATACCGATACAAGAGCAGATGCAAGGGTAACGTCTGGGATAACAAATAAAGTTGATAAAGTTACCGGAAAAGGATTATCAGAAGCTGATGTAAGTTCTGCAGAAAAGACGGCTATCACACATAGTAACCGGACAGCTTTGGATTTAGTGTCTGGTACTAATACAGGCGATGAAACGGGAACGACGATTAAAAGCAAGTTAAGCATTACCACACTATCAGGATCAAATACCGGTGATCAGGATATATCTGCAATGACACATTCTAATCGTACAGTATTAGATGCAGTCTCGGGCACTAATACGGGTGATGAAACAGTCACTACGATAAAAAGCAAATTGGGTATATCAACGTTATCTGGTAGCAATACCGGTGATCAGGATATCACGGCTATGACTCACAGTAACCGAACTGCCCTTGATGCTGTATCGGGTACAAATACCGGGGATAACGCAACCAACTCACAATATTCTGGACTTGCTGCATCGAAGATAAATGCCTCTGAAAAAGAACAAGCAAATGGAGTGGCCACACTTGATGTAAATGGAAAGGTTCCCCTAACTCAAATCAACGATGTTCTGCTGGGCGCGGTTACCTTCAAGGGAACTTACAATGCATCGACGAACTCACCGGCACTTCCAACCGTTGCCACAACGAATAAAGGTTGGTATTATATTATTAGCATCGCAGGTACTCAGGCTTCACTTGATCTTAAAATAGGAGACTGGATTGTCTCAAATGGCGAAGCATGGGGCAAAGTAGATAACAACAATACTATATCCACCGTGTTTGGGAGAGTCGGGGCCATATCAGCTAACTCAGGTGATTACACAACTGATCAGGTAACGGAAGGGACTAAAAAATATGTTTCCACGGCAGAAAAAAGCACATGGAATGCTAAACAGCCAGCGGGGGCATACCTGACAAGTTACACCGAAACTGATCCTATTTTCGGAGCATGGAACAAGTCAACAGGGATAAGTATTACCAAATCTCAGGTATCGGACTTTGGGAATTTGGAAACTGCATTTAGCAAAAATACAGGATTTAATAAAAACTTTGGGACTACGACCGGTACAGTTTTAGAGGGGAGGACGTTTGGGACAATTGCAAACAGTAATACGGGGGATTACCTACCTATTGGAGGTGGAACATTAACAGGTGCATTAATTGGTACAAGTGCTACTTTTTCAGGTATTATTGTAGCTACAGATGAGATTGCAGCAAAACAATATACCAATACATTAGGTTATTTCTTTTCTGATGCGAACTTTAAGTTCATGCGGTTAGATAGTGGTTGGTATAAAAGTATTGCTGCTTTAGATGGTGTATTTTATGGTAATATTGGAGCAGTCGACGCTACTTTTTCTGGTAGTGTTACAGCACCAACTGGACTATTTTATAAAACAGGATTAAATACAGCAGGGTTGTCAGGTCAAGTGCAATTACGAACAGATGGCAAAACAGCAGGAGATGCAATAGGTTTAACCTTTACGTTAAATAATGATTATGAATCACCTGTTAATTATGGTAGGATTAAAACAACCATAACACAAGCAGACCACCTCATTTATAGTGGGAAAATGACATTTGACGTCATGCAGTCGGGTGCTAACGTAGAGGCATTAACATTAACTGGCGGTTCTGCAACTTTTGCAGGTACTGTTACAGCAACCGGAGGTAATTCAACCCAATGGAATGCAAAACAGCCTGCACTTAACGGTACAGGATTTGTCAAAGCATCCGGTACAACTATCAGTTATGACAACACCGCTTACATAACAACAGCAAGTATTCCGGCATTTGTTACGGATTCCTTTGAAGAGTTTGCAACCGGAACAACAGGTCAGGTAAATACCCTGACATACACCCTTGCTAATTCATTTGGGCTATTAGTCAGTTTGAATGGATATGAATTAAAGCCATCCCAATTTACAGTCAGTGCAAATACAGTAAAGATCACAATACCCATATATCAGTATGATGCCGTTACGATTGCTTATACAGGTTTTGTTATAAATCCATAATCAATAATTTATAATCATGAAAAAAATAATCAGTTTTTTATTTATTTTATTATGCTTGTTTAGTCAGGCACAGGTTACCCCATCTAAATGTGTACGAATAGCGAATAGCACAACGGCATTCGGGGAAAACATTACAAGAGGAACAATTATTACCGATGCCACAACCGGAAAGGTTTACAGTGCTTTTTTGGGACTTGCGAGCACGAAGACAATCGCGACCTGCACAATGGGAAGTGAGTTGATTGAGTTAACCGGAAGTTTATCTGGTTCAATTGGAAATGCAAATATACAATTGGTCGGGGTATCGGATATAACCGGAAGTACAACAGAGCAGCCACTTTATCCATACACAAATCTTACTCCTACAGGGAGTCATTTACTAATCATGTTTTCAGCACCTTTTACTGTATCTGGACAGAATGCCCAGGATGTAACCGTTTGGCTGTGGATTAATCAAGTTAAGATTAGAAAATTTAAAATGAATATCTATTCAAATACTCAATGTATGTCATTCCAGCACATGCAAGCAGTAACGCCAGGAGTGCAGGTCAGGGTAGATGTTACATGGGTAATTAACGGTACATCCCTTATGCAATATGGAGCATCAATGTCGGAGCGTACATTATCAATTATGGATTTACCTTAGTATTTTTATAAACTCATCACTCACAATTAATCATTTATTATTTACTTAAAATCAATTATTATGAATGCAACATTAACAGGTTTATGGACTAAGTACAAAGTATTTATATTTGGTCTTTTAGGTGCTATTGCAGTATCTTTACAAGAATTATTAACAGCTAATACCGGTGATGCCGATTTAAAGGTTTATGGATTTGCTATACTTATGGCTGGGTTATCTTTTATCGCTACTCAATGGAGGGGACAGGGTGTTACCATTTTAGGAATACTTGGAACATTGGCAGGAGTTTTTGTAACCATGCAACAAACGGGTAATTTTACATGGACTCAATTTATTACCTTTGCTATTGCAGCTTTATTATCAGCCGTTGCCCCTCCACCGAAACCAGTTACTTATGAAAAGGATGCTGCCATTGTGCAAGCAAAAGAAGTTCCGGCTGTCGATCAGGTAGAAATACCACCGACGGTAAAAATATTACCTTAAAGTAAGTGGTTTAAACTTTAGTTGCTACTATATCTAATCATGACAAATGGGGAACTAATAAAAGAAGTATTATGGATGAAGTAACTTATAAGATGATAAGGGACATGTTTGCGGACAGTGATAAAAGTGCAGAATTACGTCATGAAAATACATTAGCTTTTATTAGTGAAATACGCTGTCAACAACTACGTTCTGAAGATGATAGAAAGGAGATTAATAAAAATATTCGTTTACTTATGAATCAGGATTCCCAACGTTTAGCTGATCTTTGGGATGCAATTGAAAAAACTAAAAAGCAAATTGCTGATAATAAAGATGAGGTAGATGAAACTTTACTTAGTAATCGGTTTTATAATAAAAATCCATCCGTATTTTGGCAAACGTTTGCAATCCGAATTTTCGTAGGATTTGGTGTAATTATTAGTACTTTAATTCTTGTTCAGCAATACAGAATGAATAATACAAATAAGGAAGTGGAAGCGGTCAAAGTAATTCAAGAACAAGTAATAGAAAAACAAAAAACAAATATTGGAAAAGTTGATGTTCTTTTTGATAAGGAAATTAAATCAATAAATAAACCAATTAAAAGTAAAACAGAAACTCCAATACCAATTCAAAATGATACTTTAAAAAAATAACGTATGGCAAATATTGAATTATTAGCACCAATCGTATTACAATGGGAAGGAAAAACATATACAGATTCTCCTTCCGATAGAGGTGGACCAACAAAGATGGGCATTACCCTTAGTGCTTGGAAATCTCAAGGATACGACAAAGATGGAGATGGTGATATTGATGAAGATGATGTAAAGCTATTAACAATGGCTGACTTCACATTTATTTTAAAGTCCCGATGGGATAGGTGGCAAGCTGATAAGATCGTCAACCAATCTATTGCAAACCTATTAGTCGATTGGGTTTACTGTTCCGGTAAGTGGGGGATTATACTTCCTCAAAGGCTTTTATTTGTAAAGGATGATGGTTTGGTAGGTCGTTATACTATTTCCGCAGTTAATAAATCTAATCAAGCATTTTTACATAAAATGATATTAGATGCAAGAAGGGATTTTTTGTACAATATTGTTTGTAATGATAAGTCACAAAATAAGTGGCTTAATGGTTGGATGAATCGTTTAAAGAGTTTTCCGTTTATTAAATAATTATTCACAATTTAAAAATTAAAGTTATGTCATTAGTAGGTAGAATTATCAAAGCGATTGGTTTGTTTGTTACCAATCTTATTAAGAGCTTAAGCTCAAAAGCAAAAGAACTGATTCCAATAGCAATTACTATTGTGAATGCAATTAAGTTTGCAGTTGAAAATCCGATTACCGGAAATTTAATTGATTTTATTCTTGATGCCGTGAAGAAAGCAATTCCAGGAGAATTGGACGACAAACTTATCGACAAAATAAAGGCGATGATTATCGTATGGTTGCCTAAGATTTTGGAACGGCTTAAAGTTGCGGAAGGTATTGCTAATATTGAGGATCAAAATGAAAAGTGGTTAGCAATCTTAAAAGAACTACAGGGCAAGGATGCAGAAGAGAAAGCATTGTTTTATAATGATGCTGCCGTAACTGCCGCAGTTGAATTAACGGATGAAAGTTTAACATTAAAGAAGGCTTTGATTACAGTTCCACTTGTATATCAGAATCCGGAAGTATTGAATGTTTAAATAAAATAATTAAGGGAAAAAGAAAGCCAGACTTTAATCGGTCTGGCTTTCTTTTTGTTATTTTTTTACTACGTGGAGTATATTACTAAACCTATGTAGTAGATAGGCTATTGCTACCCAAATCATAAGTAAAATAACGACGTAAATACTACCAAAGTGTCTAACTACCTTATCGAAAAAGATAGAGGCTAAAACAAGCCCTAAAACGAAATTAACGAAAAATAACCACCAACAAACGTTTTGAAAATGCGTAACAAGTTTCATGATAATTGAGTTTTTAATGAGTTTCAAAATAATCTTTGTTGGTTAGGTTTAGTAAAGGTACTATAATTCATAAATAATAGGTTCTGCAAATACAAATATTTCATATTCTTTAGTATCTGCTCTTTTAACATTATTAGCTAATATCCAAATTTCCCAAAGTTCTTCTATCATCTTTTCCGTACAAGGAATATGAATATTATCCTTTCCTGCATACCATTGATCATCTCCTCTTTCTCCGAAAGATTTAATATTAATTTTCTTCATAGTTCTGTAATTTTAAGATTGAGTTTTTAATGATGAGTTTCAAAATAATCTATTGGTTAAGTCATAGGCGGAGGTATTAAAATTCTGCTTCGTGTAATTTTTGATATTCTTCTTCTGTTATCATAGAGGCTTGAATGTTGTATTCAATTATATCTACTTCACCGGAAGTATTTTTCATTAATTCAGCAGTATCAGATTCAATAATTGCCAAACAATCAGCCAATAACATAACAACGTTTGACACACCTACATTGTTACTAAATAAATAATATTGTGGTTTCATAACTCTGTAATTTTAGATACCCTGTTTTTAATTTTACATTCAAATACTTTGTCAGCATATTCCATCATAACTTCTTTTGGCACTTTTACATCACCAATCATTATGATCTGAACGTGTAACATCTTTGAAATGGTTTGTAACATTTGCAAAACCCTTTCGTTCTCAGCCTCTCCACGTAAATGCTTAAAAGGTTCATCAAGTATAATCGTATTCATCGGTCTTGGTCGCATCATAGACCATGAGGCTATCCTTAAAGCAAAAGAGGCTACATCGACTGGACCTACGCCTGACGCAGATAGAGGGTCAACAGAAAAACCATCCCTAACAAAGAATAAATCACATTCCGTTTTATTTCTACGCTGAACGAACTCTACCTTTAATTCGTATGGATCGGTGAAAACGGCTTCCAAAGCTAATGAAGTAATATCGGAAATGTGGAATTGGAGTTGCTCTTGTGTTTTTTGCCCGACAGTACGTATGATTTCCTTTGCTTCCTCATGCCGATGTAAAGATCGTTTGGAATCTTTAATCTTTACTTGATATTCGGCAATGTCCGTTTCTATTTGTTCTTTCTTGCCTTTTTCCTTTTCAAGCTTCTGGCGGAGTTGTTGGAGTGTTTTCATCATTTATATTTAGATTTACATTTTTAAAATTACAATTATCCCCTTGAGCATTCATTTTTCCTGTATATACCCGATTATCTAAAAGAGCTTTTAAAGTTGTATGTTTAGCACATTCCAAACCATCGGAACCAGCAACTAAATATCGACAACAAAATTTACCTTGTCCTATTTTACAAATATCTACTACATGTCTGTTCATGGTTTCTTATTTAACATGTTTGCCATTGCTTCCCCAATAGATGTTGCCCGACCTTCTTTTACTTCTTTTTCAAGAGCATTAAATGTATCATTACCTGTTACGGTAATGCCGTGCTCCTCAGCAATTTCCGTAGGTGTATAATTTCCACATAATTTAAAGTCAACATTTATTTCTGCTGCAAAAGCAGCCTTTTTCCAACCATCCCAATAAACGGAATACCAACCATCATTCTCTTTTTCATTAATAGTACCAAATTGATCTTTCTTTGCTAAGATATAATCAGGGTGATCCCCAGTAGCATCTTCTGTAATATCTGTTAGGAATATAATCCTATCACCTTTTTTACACATCGTATTCCTCCTCAAGTTTTGCTATTCCGGTTTGAATTTGCTCATCCAACGTATTGATCTCTTCTTTCAAAGATTCAAGTTTCTTTTCTGCAGCTTCTACGGACGTACATTTCCAATCCGTTTTAAGTTGTGTCATAAGAGCAGATAAATGCCCTTTGAGTTCTGAAATAGAAGATTTTGCTTCTTCTACCTCTTTCTTTAATTCAAGTAATTGATTTTCGTTCATCATTCTATTTTATTTTTAAATGCTATGGTTAATAATGATACTCCTGATTCATAATCTTTCGGAGGATGAAAGGAATCGTTATACTTACTTTTATTAATGTAATTAGGTTCAAATACCCATTCTTCAATAGTATTATCCTCTATAAGACTATATATTTTTGTTTTCCATTCATCTTGCTTTTCATAGATTTTGTATTTATTATAGGCTACCATAATTTTATCTATTTCTGAGGTACAGAAAAGAGTACCTACTGAATGAGAATCTTCATGTTTTTTATTCTCCTCATGTAAAAAGTCTTCAAATGTTTTCATGGTTTCTGTTTTATAGGATTTAAAATTTTTATAAGCCAATTTTTAATTACTAACTGATGATTTCTTTTAATTCTTTCAGAAAAAAGTAAAGGGTGTTTTTTTATATTCTTAATATGAATTCCATATCCTAAATTAACCCTACACCAAAATAAACCATTACAATGGTAATACAAAAATATCTTTAAAAAGCGTTGAGGCTGAATCATTCTTCCATTGCTTTTAGTACTATTTCCATTACCGATTTACGTATGCTATTTGATTTCTCAAAAGCGTCAATATTCTCTTCAAAGGTCATGCCCGCTTCCCATGAACTATCTAACCTTTCTATAAATGAATCAATTCGGGCATCACGTTGTTGTTTCTCTTCAATATGTTCCCTACTAATTACACCTTGCTCTATGGGTAGATATACTGCTTCAACGGTATTAGTATCTGCATACCAAAGATAGACACATGGTTTATGATCTACCTGATCAGCGGTAGAACGCATAAGTGATCCTGGATTAACAAGCAACCTGCCTTCGTGTTCCTCTACAAAACTTTGGTGATTATCTCCGGTTAAGATCAAATCATACTGAGGATATTTACGTAATAACTTTGCAGCTTTCGGGGAGGTATTGCCTGGCCAGGTCTTTCCTTGGTAGTTATAGATATGCCAAACTAACATATGCTTATCTAAATCTAAGATCCTTGGAAAAATCATACTCCCATTTTTTGGTATTTGTCCCCAACTACATTCATCTAATAATTTTAATTTCCCGTTTTTCCAAAGATTATATAAACCGGATTTATATGCTAAGTCAAGGCTATGTTGAGGAAGATCATGCTGCCCGTAAATACTCCAAAAATCATTAGGCATATGTTCTGAAGCCTTTGTAAGTAGTTCCGGTGAAGGTTTCCAATGATTAAACAAATCTCCGGCATTAAGCACAGGGCAATCGTGTTTCTTTTGAAGTTCAGAAATAAAATCTATCTTTCGCCACATTGCAGCTTGGAAATCGTCAGTACGGCAAATAGGTTGATCCTCACGCAGGTGCCAATCTGAAGTCAATATTCCCGATGCTTGTCTAAATGGTTTAGTCTTTCGTTCCATTATCTTGCTCTCCTACTAATTTATATATTTCAGTTATTGCAATACTTAAACCTTTAATAGTCCCATCTATTAGTAAGGTTTCTGTCATATTTGTAGTTCTTCTTGATAATTCTAAGCAAGAACGTTTGTATGTTAAAGTCCTGATTAAATATTCTAATTTTTCCATAGTTTTATCTTCCTTTAAATCCCATGTAATAAGTTTGTTCAATAGTCCAATATAAAGCAAGAATCATTCCTTTGTATTGATAAATAATTTTTATCAAATCCATACTTATTTTGGATGTAGCCTCAGTTGGATTAAAACTTTGTAATCTTTTTTCTTTATTATCCAAATCTTCTTGAATGGTTTCAATATAATGCAAAATATCTTCTTTAGTTCTCATGATTGCCTATTTAAAAAGTTCCAATTCCAAGTACCCATTTTAACCCTTTAATTTCTCCTTCATAAGAATCTATTTGCGTTTGCAATTTAGAACCTTCTCCTGACCCTTTATCAATTTGTCCTAAATGGGAATACCTTAGTTTGAATCCGGCAACAGCTTGTATTAATAAAGCTAATCGGTCAATGACTTCACTTTTAGTTCTCATGTGTATGTTTTCCTTTCTTAATTGGTTGGTTACATAATATACAAACGTCACCCATATTATCGGTAAATGCTTTCGATTTTAAGGCTAAATTAGCCTCTTTATTTTTTAGTAAGGTAATCGTATTATTTACGGTTAAAACGGCTTTGTTTAGTGCTGTAAATCGAATTGCTAAGGTATTCTTATTATCGAATAAGGTTAATAAATCATTTACCGGAATTTCTAAATCCAATCGTTTTTGATGATGTTCCATACGTCTTTGTACATCTTCAATAGCACGGATCAATCGTTGTAAAATATCAAAAGCAATATCTTTAATTCTTTTTTCTTCTTTTAATACGAATATAGCATCTAAAGAATCCCCCATTGGAAGTATTTCAGAAGCAACCCCTATCTGTTCCGTAACATCCCCAATGGAATTAATTAGCTTATCTAATTGCTTAGAAGCCATAATCATACGGTCTTGTAATTTTTCCATTTCCTCCAAGACCTCTAACTGAATTTCATACTTTTGTAAGTAATTAAAGGATTGCAGTTCTTCCGTCTTACTTTGCAAATCTTTTTCGTAGTGGGTTACATCAGCATTTAATTCCCGTACCCATTTGTTAATGTTGGCTGTTGCAGAATCAATCTTATCTAATCGGGCAACCTTGTTAAAATGGGTTGCTACTGCTCCAGGAGTTAAACTAAGTAAATAAGGAGAATCAAGTTGGGTTTGAAGATTAACGTCAGATATGTTAAGAAAATCGGAAACTTCTTTTGGTACTTCCGTTTTAAAAGCATGAAAGATAATAGGTTCGGTTTCAATTGAACCACCATCTACATGTAAAATATATTCCTCAACCTTATCTTTGCTACGGATTACTACACCTTCATCAGTATAAATTTTAGATTCTGTCTTTCCACCCCAATTGCTACGTATATCATTTCCGCTTGGTCGATTATAAGCAACTAACTTTAAACCACGTATGATAGCGGATTTACCGGAATCACTTGGACCAATGATGATGTTTACCCCAGGATCAAAATGAATCTTTGTCTTTTGATGGGATTGTAAGTTACGAAGAAATATGGATTGTATCATAATTAGTTATTTTTACTTTGGTGAAGTTCCAATTCTTTTTTATATTCCTCAAGTCCGTCAATTTTACCGTGTTGGTATATGTTAGATAAGAATTGAGAAACTTGATCGTGAACTGTGCTTATTCTTTTCCATTGATCTTCTATCTGACTTGATTCGCTAATCAATCTCATAAGATCATTGAATGTTCTTTCTTTATTGAATGGCATTACTTTAGTTATTTTTAGTTATTTTTATTTGCCGTTCTTTCATAGCATCTTCATGCCCCTGTTTATATATTATTTCTAAAAAATCAGTAATTTTACCAGGAGTATTTAACATCTGTTGATAAGGAGTTAATAAACTTATTTGCCTTAAGATTATTAAATAAGCTTCAAATGCTTGTTCTTTATTGAATGCCATAACGTTTATTGTTTTAATTCTATTTTTAATATCCATTGTAAAGCCGTAATTCCACCGATACAAATAAATATTTTACCGGCTAACATTTCTTCATCTTGTAATTCTTCAGGAGTGGAACCTGGATTTGATCCTACTCTTTCCAATTCCTTTTCTAAGGCAGATTTGGTAGCTTGTAGCTTTAAAAGCTGAGCTAAAGCCTGTTTTTCAGTTTTCATCATCGGTTAAACATTTTAAGGATTGAACTTTGTTTACTTGCTACATAATGAATGGAAAGAGCATCAGCAACAGCTTCATCTATATATTCTACGCCAGACCAAAGTGCTACGATTTGTCCTTTCCTATTTTTACTAATTCCTTTTGTAATAGGAACTTTATAGAGTTTATTAATTGCATCCATTGTTTCAAATTTGGAAGCAGATATTTTCCCTAATAAATTCTTTTTGCTATCACCTTCGGAATACCATTCAATTCCTAATCCGGTAAAGATAGAAATAGTTTGAGCGATGCCGGAAACAACACCTTGCATAACTGCGGCAGATGAATTTTGACTTCCGTGAGGTAATTCAGAAATGATATATGTAACATGGTATTTTTCAATAACCTTTTTTAACCGTTCTACAATTTCCGATATACGTCGGATAGTATCATCACCTTTGCGAATACGCATTTTCTTACCACCTCCTTCAGTCTTAATACAACCTGTATCGAGTATATCCCCTTTACCATTTAGTACTGCAAATCCCCAAGCACAAACAGAAGGGTCATTTACAAGTACTATAAATTCGTGATTATTTATAACATCTGATAATTTATAAGATGGATCAGGTAATGTGTCAATTGTATATTTTATTTTATTTTTTGTCCGTTTCATTATTAATCGAATAAAATTTTGTTAACAATCAAGTAAATAGCAATCGGGCGAATTACTTTATTTTCGGTAAAAGGTTCTTTTGTGCCAAAGATATAATACTTTTCTTCTACCCTACAATAGAATCTAATGGAAGGATCAGGATTCATCACCCGTAATAATTTCTTCAAATGAGTTTTGATATAAGCATCATCCATATTACTTTAAGTATTTTATTTCAGGATAAATAATATCAGAATCATATTCTATAACTTCTGAAAGGCGTTCCCATTCTCTTTTAAGATTTAACCGATAATAAATGTAATCTATACCGGAACTTGATCTGCGGAATATATAATCATTTGGCATACAATTCAAAGTAGTTTCTACTATAATATCCGATAAGCACGAGAAATTTCCATACCTTCTTTGAGGTTTGTTATAGGGAATTAAATATCCAATAAACCAATAAGATTTAGGATTTTTTAGCCGTTCCATTTTTTACTTCTTTATAAATAGTATCCTTACAATCGGGTAGTTTTTCACATAAATGATCATCAAAATGCCCGTCACATTGAGCACATATATCATGAGTTGTTCTCATACCATCGGTAATAGTAACAACTTCAAATACTTTATTATCAATAGTCAGTGTCTTCATCGTTTTGGTTTCCTTTCCTGTTCAAATTTACTTTCAATTTCTTCCCACAAAGAAATAGTTTGTTCTTTGAGTTCCTGTTCCCATTCGTATTTTTCTACCATTTTTATAGACTTTTCCAAAGATACATCTAATTCATGATCCTGTACGTAATACTTAGTATTTTTGGTAAAGTCCTTAATGTATTGTAGATTGGCACGAATATCATCAATTCCATAATCGAATAGAATATATAAGGAAGCGGTGTGATAAGGTTTCCAAATACTTGATTTGAATACATCTATTAGTACTTCTACACCAATAACTCTTGTTACCTCTTTACCCACTACCTTTACTTTATCTTTGATCTTTTCCGGCTTTGTAAATCGAAGTCGTAAAGATGAATAAAATCCGATTGCTTCACCACCTGGAGTAATATATTTTTGTCCATAAGGTCCAGCATCCATATTTACCCGTACCTGATTACTACAAACCATTAAAAGGTTTTTCTTAACAAGAACCCTTGCTGATTTACGAAGTTCTTCTGAAAACTCTTTGGCTCTTCGCATTCCCATTTTATCACCATCTTTACTTTCCATTTCTAATTTAGTAGAAAGTGCTGCAAGAGAATCCGCAAAGATACCATTGATTATTTTCTTTTTAAAAGTTTTTGGTTCCCATTCATTGATAGACTTAAATAAATCGGTAACAGTATCCGGACGACTATAATCTTCATCACGAAGATTTAAACCAAACATAGAAGCAAATTGTTTATTTAAACGTGCCTCAGGATCAGCGAACATTATATCACCTCCTTGCCTTTGTACTGCACCTGCTATCTCACTAAGTAATACCGTTTTACCGGAACCACTTGGACCAAAAGCTTCTACCAATATACCTCCTGGTAATCCACCTCCACGAATCCTTCCACCGGAAATGGCTAAATCAAGTAAAGTAGAACCTGTAGAAATAACCGTTCCAAAATCTCCGTCATATTCTTTCTTTTCTTCCAATACTGGTTTTAAAGATTTACGTTTCATTTGGAGGCTTAGGGGTTCTGCTTTTTTTGTACGTTCCATAACTTATTTTTTTAATACGTGTTCTTTATCAATACCTTCTAATATTTTCTTTATTTCTGGAATGTTTAATCCTTTGTATTCTAATTCTCTTTTAATTCCATTTATAAAAATAGAATAAGATAATGATCTACGAGTAACTTGCAAAGCAAGAAATTTAGAATATAACATTTTAGAAAATGTTAGATAGCTTTTTTCTTCTACTTCTGGCGTAAAATAAGAATCTTTCCAATGTTGAAATGCTTCCTCCATTAAAGCAGATTTACTTATATTATTCGCCATACTATAAATAGTTAAACAAGAATGAATTCGTAGGGGAATGTATACCCCTACGAACTTTTTTAATGGATCTTGTTCATGTACCTTTTTATATTTTGTTCTAATAAGGTATGCCATGATGTATTATTTTTTCTTTTTAGCAGCCATGCATTCATCCCAAAGATCACACGCATCACATTCATCAAATTTATCTACATCCTTACCAAAGACGTGATCGGAAGGACATTCACCGGAAGTAGAACCCTTTTTTGTTGGGGCGGTTTTCTTCCCCTTCTTAAAAGGTAAATCGTCACCTTCTTCATCATCTTCCTCAGCTTGTTTCTTACCTGTTCCCATACACGTTTTACAGACACCTCCTTTTGCGTTCTTACCCGTACCATTACAAGCAGGGCAACGATCTTTCTTTGCAATAGGTTCTGGAGTAGGAACTGTTTTTGGTATTTTAATTCCCATTGCTGAAGCAACTGCCCTTCGATAGGCTTTAATATCATCCTCATAATCATCGGGGTCAATTTGATCGAAGTCTGCTTTAACAATTTTTGTTAATTGAGCTTCTTTCATTTTGGAAATATCATCCCATGTATAATCAGGTTCATCATCTTCATCTTCATCTTCATCTTCCTCAACGAGGGCAGGTTTCTTTTTCTTTGAAACTTCTTTTACCGGAGTAGATTTTTTCTTACGTATAGGAGGTGCATCTTCTTCCTCATCATCTTCATCGTCAGAATCCTCATCTTCTTCCTCAACAATTACTTTCTTCTTTTTGCGGGGTGCTTCTTCCTCTTCATCTTCATCTTCATCGACAGGCTTTTTGGAAGTTTTCTTTTTCTTTGGCGTTTCTTCCTCTTCATCGGTTTCTTCTTTGTCTACTTCAAAGAATTTATCCCGAAGTTCATCATAAGTCATAATGTGTAAAAGAGAATCCAAATCCGCTGCCGTCATGTAGAAAGCTTCTTTGTATTGTTTCTTACGGTCAATTACCGTAATCTTATCAGCTTCGGCAAATGGTTTTCCACTACCCATGGTAGTTGCTTTAAAGCGAACTTTTAAGCTAACACCTTCTTCTGGGTCAAAGAAATCATCTGGAACATCTTCTTTCATTTCCGCATCAAGGAAGTTTTGAAATAGATATTCACTGATATCCAAAACGTACAATTTACCTTCTTCATGTTTAGGACTGTCCTTTGGATTTACCAAGTATAAATCCCGATCACTTGCTTTCATGGATTTAAGTTCGTCCTGATCTGCACCTTCTTTTGCCCGTTTAAGTTTGTATTCACATACAGGGCAAGGTTTGTTAATAGAACCAAGACAAACTTCGGAAGTTTTATCGGAACCAATATTCCGGTGAATCTTAAAAGGTCTTTTATACCACCAAGCACCCTTTACTGCTCTGCCTGTTGCTTCACTTTTATCGGGGTGATTCTTAGTAGTTACCTCATACGGGAAGAAATCCAAAGTAATACTTTTCCCAGGTTCAGGACTGAAAACACCTAATCCTTTTGGAAGGTTTAAATAACCATAACCGGAAGTTCTTGCTGCTCTTTCCTCTGCTGCAGCGGATGCCTGTCCTTTGAAACTAATCTTCTTTCCACTTTTACTTTTCATTTTTCTTTAAATATTAAATTAATAAATGAACTTATTTTTGCATTCTTCTCATCATCTTTTCTGCACCTTTTCCGGCAAGTGTATTTGCTTCTTCTTTTACTTGCTTCTTTTCCCAATCACGATTGATTTGGTAGGGAATTGCTGGACCAGCGAAGTACTGTTGTCCGTATAGTCGTACTAAGTTCTCTAAAGCGGATTTGCGGTGCTCAAAAGCGTTTACTGCACCTTGTGCCATATCGGATTCAAACTTAGTATCAAGAAATTCGGTATAAGCTTGTTTATAATACTTTTCATTTAGGATAGTATTAGCAACTACAGTTTCTGTAATTTTCTCAATACCATATTTGTCTGGATTAGAACGAATCTTTTGATCTGCTTCTGCTTTAGCAATATCTAAAGATTGTTTTGCTTCTTCTAAGAGTTTCCTCATACGGGCAGAATGTTGTGCATATTTTAACATTAAAGCTGCTTGTCCCATCCATTCCTGATCAAGTGCTTCCCCATCAATTTCAATGTCCTTTTCGTAGTTCATCTTGTACGTTTTAAATTATTATTTAATTTTGGTTTGGATAGTTTCTTTCCTACCCTTGATTCAAGTAATTTCTTTTCTAACCAAACGACATATTGCTCAAAATCAATATAGTCACTTTTAATAGTTAACATTAAAGCTTTTTCCTCATCGGTTAAATCAGAATCCCTTTCCTGTATAAATTCTTCTACAAGGTCTTTATTTGCTTTCATGTTACATTTATTTTATTTGTAATTAGAAGTTGTTCTAACCATTTAATGTAATCTAACAAACCTTCTTTAGTTTGGTGACTTAATGTAATATCCGGTGGAACGGAACCAAAGGAAGTCGGTTTTCCAGGGTATGACCCCGTTTCGGCTTTATACAATCGCCGTAAATCTTTTTCAGTTATTGTCATAATATGGTATCTAAAATATTTAACATTTCATCCCTTTCCCATTTGTCTTCAAATACAAAAGTTTCTACATCAATTTTATTACGGCTTGGTGCATAATAAATATTGATATTCTTCTCCCCATTTGGTGCGAACTTTTTAATTGTACTTTTATGAATCCTTACTTCCAAAATTTTAATAAAGTTTGACATATTTTTATCCTTTTATGACTTGGTAACATGAAAAAACAAGAGAAGGGAAGCCATTTGTAAAAAAGGGTTCCAAGAAACATTCTAAAACCATTGCAGCACGGGTATTATCTGTTTTCATAAGTACTGCTGAACAATACCCCATTACCACCCTGCGAATATCCTCAGGCTCTTGATCTTTAAGTCCGGCAAGAATAGTGGAAACTTCTTTCCATCGTACACCTCCTTTCAATAATAATCTGCATAATTCTATACTTTGACTTTGTAATTCCGCAGTACGTTGGGCAACTTCTAAACGTTTATCTTCTGCTACGTTTAATACTTGCTCTAAAATTTGAATAGCATTACGTGGATGCCCCTGACTATCCTGAATAATCTGAGTATAGATTTCCGGTTCAAGTTTCTCCCCTTCACTACGAACAATGCCCCTTAACAAACCCTTCATCTGAAGATCGGTTAATGGTTTTACCTGCATTTCAATACAACGTCCACGAATAGCGGAAAGTAGCTTTTGTGGATCAGTTGTACAAAGGATAAAATAAACGTGTGATGGTGTATCCTCTAATATTTTAAGTAAAGCGTTTTGAGCGTCATTTGTACACTTATGTACTTCATCCATTATCCAAACCCTAACAGCACCCTGAAGAGGTTTGAATTGAGAGTTCTTCCGTATTTCCCTTATAATATCAATCCCCCGAAAATCGGCAGAATCAAGTTCCCTTAAATCAGCCCCTACGCAACCTAAACGATTAGCAACAATCCTTCCTAAAGTAGTTTTCCCACATCCTGTTGCACCGTGGAAAAGGAATACGTGAGGACACGTTTCCGGTTTACTTAGCATACCTTCTAATGACGCTATTATAGTTTCATTGCCCTTTACAGATTCTAATGAATCAGGACGATATTTTAAGTATAAACTCATTTTACAGGGGTTCTTAGTATTTTTAATTCTGCAGCTATATCTTCACTTAAATCCAAATTACCTTTTACCGTATTTGGATAATTATTCAGATCAATATTAGTGGTTACTTCATCAACCCATTGCACAAATATAGCTTCCAATTCAGGACGACTAAGAGTCATAATGTATTGCCAATTTAAATATTTTGGTGTAGTAGTCGATTTGTGAATTGGTGCTTGATACGGTAAATCTTGTAAACACCATTGTAAATGAGCAATGGTAAATTTCCAATCCGTAATATTCTTTTTTTCCTCAAGCATAGATTGCTCTGTCACTTCAATTGAGTGAGCTAATCTTTCAATTTCCTGTTGGATTTCTTCTTCTGTTTTCATGTTATTTTTTTACATTAAGTTTTGGGTAATCAATATTTAATGAAATTGCTATGTCCTGACGAAGAAATGCTAAACCATGTTCGGTTTGATCATAATCAAAATCAGGATTTAAACTTAGGTTTTTTTCCTCAATCAATCTTTCCAAACCCAAACGGGATAAAGCACATAATGAATTCCAATTCATTTTATCAGGAAATTCTTTAAAGGGTTTATTAGAAGTTTCACCAAGACCACTTGCCCGATCTTCATCTTCCTGAAGCATATCAAGAAAGTCTTTATATGTAGCTAATAAATTATTAACAGTTTTTAAAGAATCATTTAATTCAACAACCCTTTTAGTAAGATCGTCAATCACTCCTTTAACCTTTTCTTTTGCTTTCATATTATTGTTAGTTTTAATTGTAAATTTGTAATTAGGTATTGCCTTTTTCCATCAAGAATAGAAACATCTATTTTATCATAGTCAAGTGATATACCGATGTAATCCGGTTTATACTTATCTATGTATTCCCGTAATGGTTGTCCGATAAGACTTGTAAGATGTTTCTCTAAATTAGCTTTTGCATCTTGTGTAGTTGGATCACTCATAAGGTTCGTTTGTATTGTATTGGATAAATAGTTCTTTTCATTTTATACATTTCTTGTAATGCCC
>Ga0302271_10001490_pt1 | contig 22330 bp, 11 predicted proteins | sample III_Bog_N1_1_FD_198767 | JGI IMG/M metagenome (GOLD analysis project Ga0302271, IMG submission 198767) | Peat permafrost microbial communities from Stordalen Mire near Abisko, Sweden - III_Bog_N1_1 | ecosystem: Environmental > Terrestrial > Soil > Wetlands > Peat | place: Sweden: Abisko... | reverse complement strand
GACTCAAAAGGAAGCAGAATCAAAGATAAAACGCAAGTCCATATGGAATAGCTCCGCTAAAATCACAGTATCCTCAAATCCCTCTACTCTGCTTACTCCGAAAACTGGCATTACTTCAAGTTCTTTTAGCTACTCTTGAAAATATTCAGGATCTTCCGCTACGCAATTATTTCTGACCCAAACACGAATATTGCAGCGTATTTGATTTTCACTCTCTTGGATTTGGGGCTCAATATTCTCTTTGCAATTGGCTCTATTAAAAAACAGCCCTACCTTCATCGAAGAGAGAACATCTGTTTGTGTCTTTCCTTCATTGTCTAAGCGATTTGCTTAGTCCTGTAGATGATTATGTGGCTCACTTGTTATGATGATGAAGGTGGATAAATTGCTGTTTCAATCCTACAGTTGCTAACTTGTGTACTTGTATACTATGTTTATTGGGTGATTTCGACGATTTCTTCATTCAAAAGAGTTCAATCAATGTACAAAGTCATAGGAAAGCAATTAATATTCACAGCTATGGCCAATTCACATTAGCGAACATGTTCCTTTGAGAAGTCCCTTATCTTAAGTGAGCAATACAATAAAAACACAGAGTGCAAGCTTCGAATCTGGATGCCTTTTTGGGAGAATATACTCACAAAATCTGAGGACTTTAAAGCACCTATTAATCCAGATGCAATGCATTTTATTAATGTTGGAGGTGCTCCTCATTATCTCATGGGTTTTAAAGGTACAGCTGGTGAGCGATTCGAAGAAAACACAAGGATTATGAAAATGATTGGGAAAGATGCTTACAGAGAAGAAGTCATCAAATAGAATTCCTAGGATTTTAAAATGATCATGGACATGGTGCTACAACATGTGCCACCAATCGATGCTTAATACTAGGGATAAATGTATAAGGCTTCCATTTATCCTTTTCCATTTACAGTGCAGTTACAACTTGATAGTGGAAATTAATATTTGAATATTACAGACTCAAGGCAACTGTAGAAATTAGCCAACGATAATACTGGGATTGTTGATTAAAGAGAAATTCGATAAATTCTACGTTGCTTGAATAAGGAGAAAGTGACACATACATTAACTAGGAGAATCACTGTTTAAAAGGAAAGAGATAACAAGGTAACAGGGGAAAAAGAAAAGTACTCAATTGGTGCTACAGTTGAGTATTCCTCAGGGGTTCTACAAGTCATATTAGCTGAGAGGTACATGAAGACTTACAAAAATTGGGATAGTGAACCGCTGCAGCTAGGGAGAGGCTTTTCTATTTAATTATTTTATAAATCTGGTAAAGGTAGGGATGACGATGGAAAACCATGCAATGGAGAGAGCTATACAGTTTATCAAGACTATTTAACAAACAATCAAGGCTTAAGTAAAACTGGGGATAGCCCAATTGCAATAATCATACAAAATCATAAAGCTTATGGGAAGATAATTTAAGAAAATTGGTTAAAAAGATTGAGGAATAGAAATAGAAAAGACTCCAGGATTTCTTTTTTAAAAAGAGAATATTATCCTATGCGTTTCATAGCTAGATTTTCGGAAGAGATTTAAATCTGATTTAAGAGAAACAATATGTGATGGATTTTCTTAAAACAGAAAAGAATATCAAGCTCAAAAAGATAAACCTTGATTCATTGTACATCAAAATGGATATGGTCTAATTTGAAAATTTTGAACCGCTGCTATTCTTCTTTTTTGACGACTTATGGAAAAACAATCAAGACATAGCTATTATCAAGAAAAATTCAGAAATTTTGAACCCAGAAAGCTCTGAATGTCTGATTTATAAGAGGAATTTGACTATTGAAGCATGGAAAAATACGCTAGTTAAAAAAAATCTCAGAAAAGATAAGGGTAAAGGATTTTTCAATGACTAGCTATTATGCGCACTTCAAAGAAAACTGAATTCGTGCACAGACAAATGGGAGAACTTGATAACAGAATAAAGTTTACTTTGAGGATTGGTCCAATGAAAGTGAAAGTACATGATTGTTAAAAATGAGAAAAACTTAGAAAAAGGAGAAAAGAAATATTTAAAAATTCAATAATCGTTTTTATTATTCAGCAACAAAGTAAGTAGAGTTTTTTACGCTTTTTCAGAATAAAAAATAGATTAAAAAAATAAATTATATTTTGTTTTGTTTTGTCATACCCTATAACTTTTTTGGACATACAATATAATAAAATAAGAAAAAAGAAAAAAGAAAGAAAATGGGCATCAATAAAGATATTTCTAAGGAAGGAAAGAAATGGAGATGTAGCTATCATCCAAGTTATCCATGCGATTTTATTAATCTAGATGGAGATGCTAAAGATAGAGTTATGTGCTTCAAGTGCATTTAGATCAATTCCATTCCTGTCTCAAATCGGGTAGAGATAGGCCATGTGTTAGCCTCTAAAGAGAATGATATTTTGGAAACTTATCCTCCTTTTAAAGACAAGGAGTTATCTGAGAAGCTTCGACATGTTAGCTTACAATAACCGCTAGAAGAAATTGAATTATATTGTAAGAAACTGCTAGAAATTTTCGAAAAAGAAGTCAAAGCTGCTTATCAAAGAGCTAAATAAATCTTGATAAAATCAGAATAAGCAAGGTAGTAAGTTTTAGAAGGGTACATCAGACTTGTGGAAATAGAGAAATTAAAGGAACTATTAATTTCAGATAAAGAAGGAGCTGAGAAGGATCTGGATGGATTTATAAAAGATAAATGGAACAAAGCAGAAGAAAACAGAAAAAATATGTTGGATCTAATGAGCTAGTATGAAGCTGGATTGCATTTCTCAACTTATGGACCCAATAAAATTGCTCAGAAAATGATTGATAGTCTAAAAAGTATCAACTTCTTTGATCAATCAATCTGTCTCATTAAATCCACAATTGGATATTCTCAAGAAATGGAAATAACAAAGATTGATAATTATATTCATTAAATCAAATAAGAAACTTCAAATGGTTGGGCTTAAGTGTATCTGGATCCTATGTTGAATCCTTTACATAAAAGTACATTATCTAAATCGAACTAGAAATGAACTCAGAAAATAGTAATAATTATTTTTAGCTGGTATTGTGAAGGACTAAGGAAAAGATAATCATTATGCATTCTATTAAAACATGTGCTACTATGATTGCTCTAATAGCAATGGTATTACTAAATACATTAAGGGTAATCCCATTCAATCTGGAAGTGAAAGCAAACATAGTTTTGAGTTTAGGATACACTTAGACCAGAAGATACTGAGAATTGCTTCCCTCCCTGACTATTCCTCAATCGCAGAGCTAGATAACCCCAACAAAATCGACCCGAAAGTTAACTATCGATTCTTTCTTGCCATTCTGAAATAAGGTGATATGATAAGGATACAAAATGTGAGCGTTGTTAATAAGTTTGATGAAAAGATGTGAATGAATTGCATATTGTTGTGTGTGTGTGTTTTAAGGACTGTAACTGACTGAAGCTGATTTATTTGATGAATTAATTATCTAATAATTGTAAATAGTATGCCAATTTTTCAATTTACTGTAATCATTCGATTATTATTTATTTTTGTGTGTATTTGCAGCTTCATTTGATTATTAATTCAGTAGTATTATCATTTCATCCATAATGTCGCGATCATTGTCTGCTGATGCTACTGCTGTTGTTTGCTTATCGATTAATGGAAGTACTCATAATCAGTCTGAGAATGAGTCTACCCTCTGATGATCAATCCTAGTCAGTAAATTCTTCTTAACGTGAGGGTGTTGTGCATACATCTCAATTAATTGCTTGTCTTCAATAGCAATTCTGCTTCTTTAACTTCTACAAAACCAAAGCAAACTCAATTTTACTTGCAGTAATTAATACAAGATTAATAAAAATAGTCTTTTATTGTCTGATAGCCAAACGAATTAAGTTTTTAATGAAAGTTAGCATAATAGTTAGTACTGCAATAGCATTGCACTTGTTCAAACTATTCAATTAAAGCTAATCCAATCGGATTTAAATAAGAGAGAATAGATTACTCAATCTGTAACATAAAATATCACAGATTGGTATGTAATAATATCATGTGCGCGAGTAGTTTCATTGACTCACATAAGGTTGTCGAATTGGCAAACAGTCTCCAATTTTGTTATTGTCATCTTTGTCTTATTGTTTAATCCCCAGAGAAAGAACCTGTAAAGAGTGGCAGGTTCAATCTTATCTGTGTCGTCGATCTGGACAACTGACTCATAGTTAGGAAGTGAACCGACTCTTAGGATCTATCTTTCGATATTGATCCTCATTTCAAGGCTTCTTTTTTCAAGAGAATTGTCACCAGTTCGTATGGCTTTTCCCTTCAGTAAAGTGTTGAAATGACCATAATTTTCTTACTCAGAGTACCATAATATTCCATTTAAGCTCCCAGTAGTATCTTTCTTGGAATCAGGAAGCAAACCAAAGTAAAAGAATTTATTTTATCCTTTGGTTTACTCAAGCTTTAAATGCACTACGTAATTACTTGAAGGGTTCAGAATAAAGTTCAAGTAGGAAATACCATAACAAGTATGCTGAGTTTTGTTATCGAATTCAAGCTCTTGCTAGTTGTTCTTTTATACGGAAAGATCTTTAGAGCTCAAATAATTTCCCAAGATAAGATTGGTTCCCGATAACAAATCTGTGGATTAGAATGACTTCAATTTTTTCTGTTTGATTGTTAAATATAACAAAACGTTTAATACTCTGCTTCATCTTAGAGTTAAAATGATCCTCGGGATCCTCATTAATTCCTGAAACACTTCCCTCATTAAAAATTTTCATGCAAGAGAAAGGGGATTCCTCAAAAAAAAACCGGTTTAGTAGAATAAATAGTTTAAAAAGGGAAGCATTGGTAATGATGAATTTTCAGCTATTATGAGAGGGGATGTGTTTTTCACATTAGTGAAATAAAGAAAAGAGTTTGTAAATGAACATTTTGAGGAAGCTTATAATCAGAAGAATTACCTCCTCCCTTTGGATTTAAGCTGTTTTTAAATCTTTTATTGTATTATCTTATTTGCTTGTTTCTTTTTAAATCTTGGTTGTTAATTGGTTAGCAAGAAATGATAATATCTCTCTTTTTATTAACTTCTAACCTTAAAATATCTTCCCGAAACATCAGAGAAATTCAGTTGAGTTTATTTTATTTAGAACCATTATCTATTTACTTATCTAATAGGTTATTTTTGGATGTCTGGTGCTTGAACAGATTGTTATTAACTAATAGGATAGTTACTCAAACTGTTGCTAATCTTATTCTATTCACAAAAGTTACTTAAATCAAATAACTCTTCAGATTTGAAAAATGTAATTACATTAATTTCTAGTCCTTGATCAGAGATTTGCATAGAAAATTTGTTATTTTAAGCTTGCAATTATTCTATTATCAACTACTAGACTTGAATTTACTTCTTATAAGCATTGAGCTACTAGAATAATTTATCCATTTCTTATTTCCTCAGGAGCTCATTTATCATTTCTCTCTAAAAATGTATTAATAATATTATTTTTGAAATAACATCTGAATACTGTTACTTTATAATAATTTTTTTTTTAAATCTATCCCAAAATTATTATCTCTAAACACTTAATAAATTCAAGCCTGACGATTATTTTGAACTGTTGTTTTAATTACTTTATTACACTCTTGATTGTCCGATGGTTGAAAATATTTCTTTTCGCTGTTCTTTTTACCCCACAAATTGAAGCAAGTTTTTTTCTCCTTTTAAAAAAGCTAATAAAATCAAATAAATCCTTTAATTATTTTTTAATACTTTGTTTCTTTGATTAGAGATATTCTTTGTCAGGTTTCTATTTTACTCTTACAATTCTCCAATAAGCTACTTCAGCTCTATTTAGACTTTCTAATCTTCCTTGATCTAAGCTTAATAATGATTCTCTTTTTTGTTGTATTTACTCTTAACATTTGAAATAAGAAAAAGAATTACTATCCTGACAAGTTGCAAATAAAAAACTGAACAATTAAAAAGTATTTTTTTTACTTAGTCATTAGGACTGGAAGAAAATTTATTAGAGCCTTCAAAAAAATTTATCTCTTTCAGAAGAGAATGAATTAGGCTTCTAGTTTTGTTGGGTTGTTCAGTTGAAAATCGATTTTTCTATGCTTGGAATTCATCATAGATTCTTTTAATTTTTAGGGTGTTATTCTCCGAATTCTTTATGTGATTATTAATAAATGCGATTAATTGTGCTTCATTATTATCTGATAAGAGAATCCGCTTAAAATTATCAATATCAACAATTTGCTACCAGCAGGCAAGATAACGCTGTTAGATATCTTCAAACTATTTTATTATTAGCTTCTAACTTTGTTTGTTTTTTTCTATCTATTCTTGAATTTAGCTCATGAGTTCGAAGTAAAAAGCGTTGATTTATTAGATATCAGAATCGAAGATATCAAAATTTTGTTACAAAGGTTTGCAGAGCTGAGGGTCATTAAGGACAGGATAAGTGAATAAATCGCTGTCCCATGATGCTAAAAGTACATCCTTAATCTGTAGGTAATTATTTGAAGGGATATTATCTTACTAAACGCAGCTAATGCAAATTCTTGCGTTTGTGGCATTCGATTTAAGATGCAGAAGATCTGCATTCTTTAGTGGGTGTTTTGGACATTTTTAGAAAAAAACCTTTTCGATTTCTGCATTTGACTTATGCAAAGATTTGCTTGGATTCTAGTTACTTGGATTTATTACTTCCATTTTCTTGTGTCTAAAGTCTTTAGTAGATATTGAGTTTTCTCAAAGGTTTATCAATTTAATATTTTTCTTTGTTAGAATCTACTCACAATTCCCAGCGTAATCATCAAATTTGATTAATAAGAATACAAATTGCAATTATTATTATTTTGGGAAAGGTTTTTCAATTGGGAAAAATAATTTATGCAAATTTAAAAATGCTTTGGGGATTGTTTTTTTTTTGATGAAAGGTAAATTCTTAATTACACAAATAAGTTCTAAGTAGTTTTTTATCTAAAACTCTTATTTTCATTAATCTCTTTTCTCTTCATAAATTCAAATTAAATCCACCAAATTTTAACATTTTCCTTTTTCTGTTTCAGATCCCCAGAAAAGAATATCTGATCAATCTCAAAAACACCAAAAGAAGAATAGAAGATAAAATCATGATTAGCTTAAAAAGCAAAGTAAAACTTTAAACCTTCTAATCAGTCATACAAATGAAGAATTTATACCTCTACTTTTGACGAGTGCAGTCATCCTAAAGAAGATACTTTGATCAATAAAAGTTAAATGAATCTTTTCGCATTTGTAGAGTTTTCAAAAAGCCTCTCAAAAAATATATTCAGCGAATTGAAGCTATCAGAATATGTTTAATAACATCCCTTTCAAACTCATCGTCTTTCAGAGGAATGTAAACTCAACTCAGACTATTACTTGTTTCTAAAATGTATCCCCTTAGTATCGTATTAATATATCGGAATGATGATTTGTACTTCTAAAGTTTTGAGAATAATCCCAAAGAAGTAAGTAAAAACATGAATAAGAATGTGCATTTTCTTGCAAACCAAATATTTTTTAATGAACCAAATGAAAGGAATGAAAAAAACTACGAATATCATTTCAATTTACCCAAAACTTCTGTGTATTTTAATAGATTTTCATCACTTTCTTATCAGCTTTGATTCCCTCAAAATCATTCAAAGAAACAACTCAAAATGAATCCTTTTTCAAGCTTATTCAAATATCATTCATTGAATCAATCGACATATGCCTTGCAATAAGTTTTCTTGAATTCCCAACAGAATCTTCGTTATACCTCTTTGTCAATTGTCTAAGAGATACCATTTTGATCATGTCTTTCTTTAAAACTTTCCTCTTAAAAAAGCAGTAATTTCACAAGTTATTTCATAACCACTTACCGGAGTTTCAAGCGATTCACAGATATTAATGATTTATCACAGCCTGCCTTTGGACTGAAAAACATTTTGATATTGAGTTAATTTAGAAATTCCCTAAGAAAATAGCAGGAAACTAAGCATGCAACAAGAGAGTACAGTTATTCATAGGTTAGGAAGCTGATTTCTTGAAAGGATTAAGCAAATTTCTCAGTTCCTCTCATTTGTTTGAGAATTATTATTTCGGTTGGGTTAAAACTTGAGAGCTTCCTTAGTATCTTAGACTTAATTTGAGGTAAGAATCTTAGCGCAGAAGAAGACTAATTATTTAATCCCATCTTATTTTATTAACACTCCTAGACTCCTCTGTTATTATCAGCATGCTAATAGTTTTGTCCATTTGTACTGTTTTCTCTATTTTCATATTCAACTACAAAGGAAGTCTACATAGAATAACTCCGCAAAAATAAAAGTCTTCTCAAATCCCTCTATTCTTCTTACTCCGAAAACTGGTAGTACTTCAAGTTCTTTTAGATACTCTTGAAAATATGCAGAATCATTCGCTACGCAATTATTTCTGACCCAGACACTAATATTCAAGCTTATTTGATTTTCACTCTAATTGATTTGGTTTTCAATATATTATTTGCAATTGGCTCTATTAAAAATAGCCCTATCTATTTCGAAGAGAAAACATCTGTTTGTGTCTTTCTTTCGTCACCTAAGCGATTTACTTAGTACTACAGATGATTATGTGGCTCGCTTACTATGATGATGAAGATGGATAAATTGTTATTTCAATCCTAAGTTGCTAGCTTGTGTACTTGATTATCGTGTTTATTGGGTGATTTCAATGATTTCTTCAGACAGAAGAGTTTAATAAATCTAAAAATTCATAAAAAAGCAATTTGAATTCACACCTAAGGCCGATTCACTTGAGCAAACATGCTCCTTTGAGAAATCCCTGTTCCTAAGTGAGCAATACAATAAAGACACAGAGTGCAAGCTTCAAATCTGGATGCCTATTAAAAAGGAGAATATTCTCACTAAATCTAAGGACTTTAAAGCACCTATTAATCCAGATGCAATGCATTTTATTAATGTTGGAGGTGCTCCTCATTATCTCATGGGTTTTAAAGGTACAGCTGGTGAGCGATTCGAAGAAAACACAAGGATTATGAAAATGATTGGGAAAGATGCTTACAGAGAAGAAGTCGTCAAATAGAATTCCCTGGATTTCTAAAACATCATGAATACGGTAATAATGTGCCATTAATATGTGCTTAGTATTAGGGACAAATGTATAAGGCTTCGTTTTATCCTTTTCCATTTACAGTGCAGTTACAACCTGAAAGTGGAAATACATATTTAAATATTACAGATCCAGTGTAACTATTAGAACTAGGAAATGAAAACTTTTAGAAATAAGAATTAAGACAATTTAACAAATTCTACGTTTGATGAACAACCAAAGAATGATATTTAATTTAACTAGGAAAATCACCAGATTCAAGGAAAGAAGAAACTAAAAAACAAGGGAAAAGAATAGTACTCTGTAGATGCTACAGTTAAGTATTCAAATGGGGTTCTGAAAGTCGTTTTTGATGAAAATTACAAGGAGGATTACAATGCAAGAGATAGCAGGCCTGAACGGCTAAGCAGAGGCTTTTCTATTTAATTATTTTATAAATTTGGTAAAGGCTATGGCATTCAAAGAGGGAGCTTCCTTGGAGACAGCTATACAGTTTATCAAGAAGAATTAACTAATAATCAAGGTTTAAGTACAACTGGGAGTAACCCCATTGCAAAGATCATATCAAACAAAAAAACCTATGAAAACTTAAGAATAAGAGCTTTGTTAAGGAGATTGAGTAATAGAAATAGAAACGAATCAAGAAATTTCTAAAAAGAAAGTGCTATCCTATGCGTTTCACAGCTAGATTTTTAGAGGAGATGTAAATCTGATTTAAGAGCAACAATGTGTGAGGGATTTTCTAAAAACAGAAGAGAATATTAAACTCAGAAAGATAAGCCTTGATTCATTGTACATCAAAATGGATAGGGCCATATTTGGAGAGTTTGAGCCTCTGCTATTCTTCTTTTTCGACGACTTATGGAAAAATAATCAAGACATAGATATTATCAAGAAAAACGCAGAGATCTTAAACCCATAAAGCTCCAAGTGTCTAATTTATTAGAGGAATTCAACCATTGAAGTATGGAAAGATAAGTTACTTGATAAAAAGCTCAGAACAAAAATGGTTAGGGATTTTTCAATGACTAGCTATTGTGCGAACTTCAAAGAAAACTGAACTCCTGCCTTGACAAATGGAATTTCTTTATCACAGAATAGAGTTTACTTTGAAGGTTAGTCCAAAGGGAGAGAAAGTGAGTGGATTAAATCAAATGTGAAAACTAAGAAAAAGAAACACATTTAGGATTAAATAATCCTTTTTATAATCCAGCAGCAAAGTATTGAAAGAAGAAAAGTCTTTTTTATTTTTATGGAACCATTTTTATTTATTAGTTCTACTTAAAAGTACATAGCAGCTCATTTTTTCCAAGTTCTGTTTTCAATTTTTACAAACTTTTGTTAAAAGCTGGGTGAAATATCTGTAATAAGATAAAGTTGGATTGATCTGATAGGCTTTTATGTGATGAAGCACTGGATGAACTTCACAAAAGAGAGAAATGAAAATCTTGTGTGGGAAAAGCATTTTTAAGAAATGATCCCTGATAGAATAGGACATGTCGCAGATTAAAGAAAGCTTATTTCTTTGGGAGTACAATTGAATAAAGAGAAGGATTTCTTCAGTCTTCATGTTTGAACTGTTTGAGGTGATTCAAGCGACTAGATTTTAAAGGATATCTTTATCCCTTTCTAAGATTTAGCAGTCACTGAAAAGGACTAGGTTCAATAGAAAGCAATTCAATACACTGAATCTATCGATCTAAAGAATTTGAATACAAGAATAAATGATAAGTTGATTTCCAGGGATTTCGATTGGTTGTATAAAATCTGATAAGCTGAAATGAGAATTTCTGCAAGATTACTATGAGATAAATTGCAAATGTCATAGATTAGTCTTCAAATGTATCTTAGCATAAGGGAAATATAACAGCTATGAGAGGATTTTGTAAAATGCTAACACATAGTTCAATCGCCTGAAGAAAAGAACCAATAGATTGATTCAGCTCATCTATTTCACCTATGAGGAGCCTTAAATAACTTCATGGCCAATAAGAACTGTGAAATTCAAGTGCCTTCCTGTGATCTCCTAGAATTTCCAGTATTTTGGATCTTTGTTTTTGTATGATTATTAGTTGAAACGGATCTTTGTTGAGTTTTAAGTGAAAGACATAGGCCATTTCTTCATCCCTGTTTTGATGTTTAAGAAGTTTATTTATTGGTTTAAAATCGTTCACCGCTGATTTTGATTGAGTTTATTGTTCTCCCAGGAATATTAATTAAAAATCTATTCGTTATTTTGTGTTTATCAGTATTTTTGTTGCTGATATCTTGAGTATTTCTTTATCCTCCCAGAATATCTATGAAAATTTCTGTTAAATTAAGTAAAAAATCCTACCAGAAAAAGAAAAGACATTGCTAGAATCAAAAGACTAATCAACTTAAATTCTTTCTTAATTCCATTTGAGAAATATTAATTTCTTCAAGCTGACTTATGAAAAATAACTATTAATATCTTATTAATCAATATCCATTTTCTTATTTTAATTATCATTTTCTGATTTTAAACCAGAAGACAGACAGAAGACGGAATACATTTACTCTTAAACTTTTGTAATACATTATTACAATAACATTTTAGTAATTTTAAAGTGAAAAAAATAATTCTCCTTTTTGTGAATGATTCTTCACCAAAAGGGAAATTCAAACTCCACACAACCACAAGTTTGAGCTATTCATCTAGAGTTAATATAAATTGTGGGGAGACTCAAATGAGAAAATCTTAGAATATCAATAAAAGTAAATATTTCAACAAGAAAAGATATCGAGAAATAGCGAAAAAAAATAATCTTTCAAATTTCCCCCGCTCCTCTCCTGTCATGTCCTCCTTGCTATCTTTGTATGAGATCTTTCGAGATTTCTACTAGCTTGTGAGTATCTCAGCTAGGAGTCTGTCTTTTCGACTTCACAATCCAATGGACTTTGGTATGGTGACAGTCACAGATTTCATCTCCGCAGACTTCAGTTTTCTTACACTTGACGACTCCACTATTGTTATCTACATGTTTGTAGCTTTAGCTTTTTGCACTTTATTCTCCATCTGCATGATCCGTAATGAAAGTCACAGAAATACTCAAACAAATGATGACGAAACATATCAAAAACCTACCAAAAGCGCAAACTTCCTCTACCAATTATCGATATTTCTCATAACGACTCTAATTCCTCCTCTACTGCAGATATCTATTAATATTTTCAAAGGAAGCAGTTCAAATCCTTGGATTTGGGGAGTAGCTATCGCATCACTTTTGATTGGGTTAATAATTGATCCCATTCTGTTTGCCATGAGTATTGGACAGTCTAAGAAAAAACTCAATGAATTCGATGCAAAAGGTAGCAGAATCAATGACAAAACTAAAGTTCATTTGGAGCAGCTCAGAAATAGCCACAATATCCTTAAGAGTCTCTACTCTTCTTACTCGAACAACTGGCATTACTTCAAATTCTTTTAGCTACTCTTGAAAATATTCAGGATCATTCGCTACGCAAGTATTTCCGACCCGGACACTAACCTCATAGCATATTTGATTTTCACTATCTTTGATTTGATCCTCAATATTGTCTTTGCAATTGGTTCTATTAAAAAATAGCCCTACCTGCATCGAAGGGAGAACATCTGCTTGTGTCTTTCTTTTGTTGCTTAAGCGATTTGCTTGGTTCTGTAGATGATTATGTGGCTCACTTGTTATGATGATGAAGGTGGATAAATTGCTATTTCAATTCTACAGTTGCTAGCTTGTGTACTTGTTTACCATGTTTATTGGGTGATTTCGATGATTTCATAATTCAAAAAAGTTAAATCAATCTACAAAAACATTAGAAAGCAATTAGAATTCACACCTAAGGCCGATTCATATGAACAAACATGCTCCTTTGAGAAATCTCTGATCCTAAGTGAGCAATACAATAAAGATACAGAGTGCATTCATCGAATCTGGATGCCTTTTTGGGAGAATATTCTCACTAAATCAGCGGAATTCAAAGCACCTACTAAAACAAAGGAAATGCATTTCATACATGTGGGAAATGCTCCTCCAGATCTCATGGATTTTAAAGGTACAATTGGCGAGCGATTTGAAGAAAACACAAGGATTATGAAAACCATTGGGAAAAAAGCCTACAGAGATGAAATTCAGAAATAGAATTCCTAGAATTTCTAAAGAATCATGAGCATGGTGATGGAATATGTCCCTCCTATTGATGCGTGTTATAAGGGAGAGATGTATAAAGCATCATTTTATCCATATCCATTTACAGTGCAGCTGCAGCCTGACAAAGGAAATCAATTTCTAAATTTAACAAACTTAGAGGAGCTAGAAGAATTAGCGGACAGCAACAGAAGAAATATTGATGATAGGGAAGTTCGATAGATTCTACGTTGCCTACATTTGGAAGCAGTGCAGCATGAGTTTTCTATGAAAACCACAAGATAAAAGAAGCGAAAAAACAATTATACAGATGTAGAAGAAACTTACATAGTTGACGCAATGATATACTATTATACAGGGGAGCTGGAAGTTATTCTAGCGGAGGGTTATATGACGACCTGCAAGAATTGGGATAGCGAATAGCTACAGCTGGGCAGAGGATTTGAGGTTAAGTTAACTTATTATTAAGGTGCAGGAAGGGATTCTGAAGGAGGTACGTTCAGCGGAGGTCCCCATACACTCCACTTGGATTATTTAACAGGCAATAATGGTTTCAGTAGGACTGGGAGTTGCCCCATTGCAATGATTATTAAAAAACATGAGAATCTATGGAGGGATCAATTGAGAAAATTACAAAAAAGGATTGAACTACACAAGTAAAATAAACGAGAGAGTTTTCTTTTAAAAAAGAGCATACTTTCCTATGCATTTCACACCTAGATTTTCGGAGGAGATCTCAATATGATTTAAGAGCGATAATATGTTACTGATTTTCTTCAAACAGAAGAGAACACCAAGCTTATAACCATCAATCTTGATGCACTGTACATCAAAATGGATATGGTCAGGTTTGGATAGTTTGAACCTCTGCTGTTCTTCTTTTTCGATGATTTATGGAAGCACAACCAAGACATATCTATCATCAAGAAAAACGCAAAGATCTTGAACCCAGAGAGCCCTTAATGTCTGATTAATTTTAGAAATGGTAACATAGACGCATGGAAAGCCGATTTACTTAGTAAAAAACTCAGGACAAAAAATGGCAAGGGGTTTTTCAATGACGAACTGCTGTGTCAACTGTAACGGAAACTGAAAAGGTGTTAAGACAAACCGAACAACTTTATCACTGAGCAAAGTTTACTTTGAGGGATTGGTCCAAAGGAGAGAGTGCTTGCTTATTTTAAATTTGTAGAGATCAAGTAAAAAGGATTTATTATGTCTTTTTCAAATAAAATAACCTTTTTTATTATTCATCAGAAGTAAAAATAATAAAAAAAAAGCAAATTAAACAATTCCCACAACCTATTTTTATTGTAAATTTCAATCAAAAATGAAGTTTACTAAAAAAGTATGTTTATTTTTTATTGCTTTTCAAATGAAAATTATGTACTAAAGTGAATTCCTTCAATTTATTGTCTTTAGTTTTTAGATGTTCTTTTCTCCTCCCCCTTCCTAAATGAAACTCAAAATACACTTTCAATAGGAGTATTTTGAAATGAACCAGCTCAAATTATGAGATCTAGGTCGTATTTATCTTAATGCTTCTAATTGGGTTAATAAAAGATCCGATTCTTTTTGCATTTATCATCTAGCAGGAAATTTAATTAATTTGACGCAAAAGGCAGCAAAATAAATAAATAAAAAATTTAGTGAGTTTAGACTTATGACCTCTGAAATAACCACAGTCTCCTCAAATCCATCGTAGTCTTCTTACCCTCAAAGCTGATATTAATCAAAAATATTTTATCTGCTCTAAAAAACCCCTCAAGATCATTATCTACTCAATTATTTCCAGCTCAAATATGAATCTTTTAGGATATTTGGTATTAACGATCCTGGACTTAGTCATTATTACCTTTGCATTTGGCTCGATTAAAAAATATCTTCAGTTGTTCACAGAAAGATAATATGCTTAAGTGCTTCTTTTATCATCTAAGTGATTTGCTTGGTTCTGTAAATATCCATGTGGCTCCTTTACAGCGATGGTGAAGTTGGATAGATTATTGCTTCAATTTTGCAATTGCGAACTTGGGTACTTATTTACCATGTTTACTGAGCAAAATAGACTATTTCTTCATTCAAAAAAACTAAATTAATACACTAGATTGTTGGAAGGTAACTAGATTTCAAAGATCTTCCTGATTCTCATGAGCGAAGATGTTCCATTGAAAAATAATTTATTCTGAGTGAAAATATGATAAAATCTCAAAAGAAAAGTAAAGAATCATTAAAAAATATGTTTCATTAGCAGTGTAGCAGATTCCTGACAAAATGATCAATTTTCATATTGCATACCCAAAGAACCTCAAACTATTAGCTAATGACAATAACGGAATTGTCAAGGAGCGAAAAGTTCTTTTGATATTACATTGTCTGAACAATTAATTAATAGAAAACTAGTTTGTCAAGAAAGTCACCATAAAAATGAAAAACATATCAAACGAAGTAACACTGACAAAAGAAATCTGCTACTTAAATATTACAGTGGAATTTCACTTAAGATAAGTTGAAAGTCTCCCTTAGATGAAAGGTTCTAGGTTTAGTTATTTTATCCATGAGGCATAAGGGAAATGCTGTGATTCTGAAGGTTATTTGTTCATTGAATATCCTTTATTGTTGATAATAATTATTTAACAGATAATACGAATTTCAGTAAAATATAGAAGAGTCTGATTGTGGAGATCATTTAAGAAAATAGGAATCTATGATAGGAATAAATTAAAGGGAGTCGTTGAATATATTAATGCTCACAAAAAAGTAAAACTGTAGAGATTTCTAATATAAAAAAATGTCCTTTCCTATGCATTTCGCAGCAATATTTTTGGAGGAAATCTAAAAATAATAATGGACCAGCAAAACGTGATTAAATAGTTTGAACCATTGATGTACTTCTTTTCAATAACTTTTTGGAAAGCCCAAACAAGATAAAAAACGCAACGATTTTAAATTCAGATAGCTTTTAATGTCTGATTTAAGAAAAGAGTAATAACATGGCAATATGAAAAACTATCTTACAAATAAAAAAACATCAAGGACACAAGACTGTAAAGGGTTCTTCATTATCTATCTATTGTATGGACTACAGAGAAAACTGCCATATTAATGGAATACATTTATCACAGAATAAAGTTTACTGTGAGGGTTGGTACAAAGAGAGAGAGAGTACTTGATTGTATGAAATGTGAAAAGCTAAGAAATAAAAGAAAAACTGCATTTTAATATCTTAAATAATCGTTTTTTTTTAGCAGCAAAGTATTGAATAAGTAAAAATTGCAATAAATCTCTTAAGCCAAATGTTTTTATTCCAGATAAGCTTCTTTAAGCCTTTTAAGTCAACACAATTTACAATTTTTTTTAATTTTTGTTAGTTTTTTTTGTTTCCAAGTGATTTTTGATTGTTCTCCTTAAAAAAATCTTTAAAAATTCACTAATTTTTCAAAAGTAAAATCATAATACTCATTAGATTCTTTGATTTGAATGAAACTCCAGAAAAGAACTGCTGTTTGAGTAATTTAATTAATTCAATTCGCTGAAAGCTTTTTGCTGACTAGCGCAACAAGATTATTAGAGAGAAAGAGAAGTAATCAGTGGATTATACTTACAATGGCACTGCAAATGAAGGCTCTTAAGATAATTTTATGTTGTTTAGCGATGTGCCTATGGGAAGTATGGTCACTGAAGGAATCAGAAAATAGCAAAGACAGCTAAGAATTCGATAGGGTAATGAGGTAGCTAGAAGAGAATAAAAGGATTCTAAGCACAGACTCGGCAGTGCTTTTAGTCAGCCCACTGAAGAAAGGCATGTACCCTAAGCCTTTTTCATCCGTAGGGGATATTTTAAATTAGTTCTTTTTCCCATTTCTTGAGCATAATGAGCTTTTTCGTTTTTATTCTTGGCTATTTGCTTGATAGATCCCATCTAGTTATTCGTTTGAAGAACCAGAGAGCCTCTTCATGATCGTAAGATTCTGGAAAACTTCCTGTGTGTTAATATTATTTTCTTTTGATTATTAGCCGAATCAGAGCACTGTCGAAATCATCATGGATCTGAGACATCTCAAGAACTACACAAATTACACCAATTAATACATCTACGGGAAACAATGGGATGTAAAAACAAATTTTCATATTATCTCTTTCTCCTCATTTATCTTCATCTCTTCTTTTTTATTATCAAAGATTGCAATTTCCCTATTGAAATCTTCAACTTTAGAGATCCTCACGATGCCTGAGATCTTTACTCGAAACGAAACATCGAAATGTAACAGCCACTAGTTTAGCTTGTATGCCTATGAGGACATCTACTTAAGTGTGTATCTCCGTGTTCTCAATGCCAGCTACACAAATCACAGGGAAGTATTTCTCTAAACGACGAGCATTTCGGTAACTACACCGTATCGTGCTGTGCTCAGTGAGAATGTTACTTTTCAATTTGTCCTCTTCAACAATGGAGTTGTCAACCTACCAGTAGCTATGCCAATCCTAGCCACTGACGGATCATATCCCAGCAGTATTTTAACTTACACCCCAGTGAACACTTTAGACACAACTGAACTCTTAACCCCGATAAATATCACAGCTGTGCCTAGGATCTACGCGTACTAAGTCAACAATGATAAATTCTGGGGATCCTTAACATAAATCTCTGTGCCATATGTCCCGTTCATATCGAACTGCAAGAACTATGGAGAATACCTTTTCTTACATGAAATCATCGAAAACAGTAGTCTATGTACACTCTACGATTATGTGAAAACAGTAGTAGTGGAGTAATTTGGGTTCCTGCAGGTTCCAACGTCAGATACGTGCAGTGATGTTGCATTTGACTGCATCATGGACGAAGCGTATTTCACAGCAAATAGCTTACCCAAATTCTTTGAGTTACCTTCGACTACTGAGGCGTTTTACATCACAGCAGATCCAATGAATATTGAAGATGATGTAATCAAATCGAAAGTCTAGTTTTTAACAACAGATTTGATTCCTATCATTGTTTCCAACACGATATCTTCTACTGTACTACCGAAACTCGTGAATCTGAGACTAGAGTATTATTAAGTGACCAAAGCAAGGAAAAGAATTGTAAAAGGGTATTTATCGTTCAGTTAATTAATAGCGAAAGATAAACTAGATGCTAATCAACCCTTTGAGTATACCTTTACATTGACACTCCACTCGATGAATCACGCAGAATTAGCTATTGCATTCGCATTAGACAAACCGATTTATGTGATTCTTTCGTTCATTATTGGCATTTTCTCCATTGCAATGATCTTCATCTATTATATCTTCTTCAAACTCTCGAATTTGTAGGCATTCATATGGATAATTTCAAAAGATTCTTAAGATAAAAAAAAGGAGAGCTTTCAAAAGACTTAGGATCACTAATTTTTGTTTGGGTTTTCCTTTTTTATTAGGCTTTTCAGACGAACAGACAGCGAGAGAGGGCCTTTTTTTATCAAGCAATTTTTCAAGGAATTGTATTAGTATTTCCTCCCATATTATCCGATTTGCTATGGTATAGTTCTAGGATTCATTCCTAACTTTATAATCCTCTTTTTACTCTCTTTCTTGATGATCGGTGGATTCTGGGATACACCATTTTTCTCCTGCACCAGTCTCAATACAGAAAACGTCTGTGAAACCTCCATTTTCGAAAATTTTGGGGTAAACTACTTTAATTAAAAGTATCCTAATTTTGATTTGTTTTCCTTAAATCATTGAAATCAAAGAGCTCCTAGATTGATTAGGCAAGTCGCAGAGGAAGATTGGGACTTGCAATGATAGTAACTGGATTATATGGATAAATTAGAATAGCAGGATAATTCATCCCTCCATCAGCAAAGGAGAGAGAGACTGAATAAGTCCAGAAAATCAGTGGAAGTGTGAGCAATAGAAGTTTCTTAGGAGCGTTGATCAGATTACAGGATAAAGTGAGCTTCTTAGAGACGGAATCGTATGATGGGAACATATTCTATGATAAAATGTGGTTGCGAGGATTGTTCTGGTTCATGAGTACAATGGTACTTATTCTCATGGTTGTTATTATATTCCTATCGTTTTCAGCGGAATACGGACTGAATATATGGATGTGGACATTCTTATTGAAATTATCATAAATTATCCTTGAAGAATGCCTTAAAATCTATGTTGAAAATGAACTACTACTCTCCACGATATCCTGCGTTATCTGTAAGACAACACAGCAAATATCCTACACATTTAAATATGATTTCTCTATTTTTCTCATATTTTGCTGATCAAAAAAGCCATCAGTCTATCAGTTTCTGGGCTAGGAGCCACGGATTTCTTCGATTATCTCAGAAACACATTCATTAATCTAGGGATTAGCACATTCGAAAAGACAAATTAAGTTCTCATTGTAGATATCGTCAAGGATTTTATCAGTGAAACCTCTAACTCGGTCTTGTCATGGATTGCCAAGTAGATTAAACTTTTTGATTGGGTTGTGCGTTTTAGTGATACTGCAGCTTGCGTGTATGTCTTAAGATTGCTTTGTTGTTTTTTCGCTAAAGAACATTCAATTTTGACGATGTTGCTGACGAAGAAGAAGATGAATAGCAAAACCAGCAACAACAAGAAGAAGAAAAACTCTTGAAATAAAAGAATGCTAAGAACAACGTTAACTAAGATGATTATTTCAATGACATGGACTCGCATGATAACGGCTAAAGAGGTAATAATATGTCGTATCTCCAGTTAGTTTATTTTCTAGAACTCATATTTTTTAAAAAACTTTTAAAATAATATTATTATTATTATTATTAACTAATATTATTAACTATTATTAAAAAATATTCAACAGAGATAGGAAACAGCTCAATATTCTTGACTGACAACTACGAGGAGAGCATAGGGTCTATTGAATTCGAGCGTAAACATTAGTTTGAATGGTGTTCTTTTAATTCTTACGAATTTCAATTTAATCTTTTGATTGTCTTCGCAGCTGAAGGTGACATATTCAGTGACGGTGTTGACAAAGAAAATGCCTTTTAAAAATAGCCCAAATAAAACAAAAAGAACAATATTTTGGCTGCCAATAAACCAAATGTTAAAACTCCAACAGGTCTCCCGAACAACAATTAACCGAATACCGCAAACATTAATAACTTTGAAGGCGGTACAAATGATGAGAGTGACGATGATGAGGAATATGAAGACGATTGCATTGAAATGGAATTCAAGCAGCTGATGTATTAGAAAATTGGGAAGAAATCAACAAATTTTTCATCAACTTCTTAGACTCAGAGGCAGTAAACTCGAGGAAAACTTGAATCTGAGGAAGACACTGAACTTGAACATCAAAGTAAGAAGCTTAAGATCTTCGGTGATTTTTGTAATAACACCTTTAATCTCATGTGCACAGTAAGATAATCAATATTATCAAATCTTTTGTCAGTTTTTCATCTGTTAATTCTTGGATTTTCCTCCCCTCTTAGCCAGGACAGGTGTTAGTGCTCTGGGTATTTTATTATCCGAATCAGATGTTCGTGAAGTGGGGGATTACAAAGAAGGGTTTAGTGTTTTATTATCTGTTTCTCGTGCTGAACATTCCCTTCTAGATCTTCATGGATATTCTGTTCCTCAAAACAGTGGAGGAATTGCATCACGTGCACACGAAGAGTTACTATTAATTCATCAAGGAGAAATTCCAAAAAAGGAAACTTATCTGGATGGTCGATGATGAAGAATTAGACAAGGGTGACGACATTGTTAATTACCTCGAACCAGATCTTAAATTAATACACAGATGGGCATACTCAACATAGTTCTTCTTCTGTTTATCAATATTCACGGGAGGTAAAATAAAAATAGAGGGATTTTTTAGAGTGGATTTGGAAATATTGTGAATTATTTCAACAATTTTTGAATAATTTTGATGTGTCTTTGCTGTCTGTTAATAGGATCAATAGCAATAATCGAGGGTATCGTGATTTGCATTGTGAACATGTACAATCTGTTCGGTGACGCAACAGGGATCTTGCTTTGTATTGTGTTTTGGATACCCGTTTGTTTTCTGATCGATTTAATCTGCGTGAAAATATTCTGCCATCGAATCTGGTCAGTGAATAAAGATTTTTAGAAAGAAGGCACTTCAAGTAGGAGCAATGACAATAATGTAAATAAGGAAAATGACAAGTAAAATAATAAAAAACAAGGATAGGATGAGGAAGAAGATGAATTAAATGAAGACCCAGAGTTGAAGAAAAACAGATTACAACCACCGTTACTGACGGATAAAGACATGACATAAGGAAATAATTCGCCTTCTGGGTTGGTGTCGAAGAACATATCCATCAGTAATATTCTGAGTTTTTGGAAGGTCAAAACGGAGGAAAAGAAACTACCCAAGTTAGAGCATCTGAATAATCTCAGCAATATCCTAAGCAGCGGTTTAAATATTAACAATAATAATAATAATAATAATAACGGGAATAATAATATGAAACAACCAAATGAAGGTAATGGAGTCCTATTAAATAGCCTGTTGGGTGTAAATAAGACAGCCCTCTTCGGGGAAGATAACTCAAGGATACTCGCGACTAAAAGGAAAAAAAGTAAACTTGGATAAGATATCTTACAGGAAATTAAGGGACATAATAATCTGAATATCACCAGTGCTACATTGATTGCTCCTTCTGCAGCGATGCTGATAAATCCCAATGCAGAGAGGACTATGGGGATGGGTGTTACAATTGGTGGTGGCGGTGGTCTCCTAGCTACTAGCAAGACAATAAAAGACGATGGGCAGGTAGTAATAGGGATAAAAGAAAATGAATTCTACAATAAACTAGCTGAGACATCCTCCTATTCTGGTGATTTAGAAGAAATCCAAGAGCTAGAGAAGATTTTTGCTGAGAATAGGGAGATCAAACTCTTTGCGGAATAGTAAATTGAAGAGATAAGGAATTGTGATATTAGTGTCCATAATTTCATTCTCGAACACACACAGCCAAAGAAACAAGAAATGAAGTATGAAAAAGATAAAAAATTTGAGAGGGGGGAGGGGGGAGGGGGGGAGGGA
>Ga0302271_10001489_pt1 | contig 22331 bp, 13 predicted proteins | sample III_Bog_N1_1_FD_198767 | JGI IMG/M metagenome (GOLD analysis project Ga0302271, IMG submission 198767) | Peat permafrost microbial communities from Stordalen Mire near Abisko, Sweden - III_Bog_N1_1 | ecosystem: Environmental > Terrestrial > Soil > Wetlands > Peat | place: Sweden: Abisko... | reverse complement strand
AATCTTGTATTTTTCATTTTTCTTCTACTTTTAAGTCAGAATATCTCTGATAACACTAGCTGGCATTTTGAGTAAATTAGTGTATTCACTCCATTTTCTCAGCATATTGTAGAGAATAATGAGATGCTCATGCAAGAATTCAAGAGTATTTTCAGGTTTATCAAGTTTTTCTTTCTGAGCAGCACGCAAAGTATCGAACGCCTTTTCTAATTTAGCTAGTTTTCCTTGAAGCTAATCTTCAATGTGCATGTTGCGGCAATCTTCTTTGACAATTCTCTTCGCTGCTTCATACTCCTTTTCTAATTTCCTGCTGTCAGTGTTCTTCAAATGTTTGAGGAGAGATGTAACGTCTTGGTAAATCTAAAAAACACAAAGTTATTATCATTTTTAACAAAATTATTCTTAAAATTGATCTAATCTTATCTTACAGGCATGAGAAGAGAGTTTTTATATTGTAGTTCCTTTGTCTCCAGCACAACTTATTCCATCTCTTCAAGTCTACCTTATTCAAACAAGAATGCTTGTTCATGCAGTTTCATGTAATAATCCGTCTCGTCGTAGATCGTGGATGGCAATATCGCTTCTGGATTTATTTTCTAGACATTTTCAGCATTAATCCAATCTACTGATTCCTTCTCCATGATCTTCAAAATCCTCTGCTTATTCATCGTTTTCACTTCCTATTCCAGCACATGTTTTCGTTCTTTAGATGCTTCCAACACAGATTTTTCTTAAAGGAATTTAATATGAGTCTATGTAGCTTTGGCAATTCTAATAATCGAATCTCTGAAGCTCTAATCATTGCGTTTCTTTCTAGCTAATTCGTCTTTAGTAAACTTCTCAATGTACTCATTTTCTAATTATGTCTGAGAACTCCAATAATCTTAAATAACCTTCAAGCGATATTCCTTTTCAAGTTATTTCTGAGCTCTTCTTTCTTACTCGTAAGAAGTGATTTTCCTGCTTGGTTTTCTCAATTTCCACCCCATTCTAGGCATGGTGAGCATGTCCTTAAACAACCCTAGCTGCAATTTAGCTTTCAGAATAGTATTCATTTTATCTCACAAGCAGGATCTATCTAATTTTTAATCTAATATTTTTTCACACACACTCAAAAAGAAGATTCTTCCTGATTCCTACCCTATAGTTTATCATCGCATAGATTTATCATTAAACTAAATAATAAGTCCCCCTTTAATTGCATATCTAGTATTTAGTCTTAATCCTCTATGCTCGGAAACATAGGGCAATTAATTCCCAGTATCATCTATTAAATTGAATTTAACCTGAGTGTGGGTCTTTAGTTATTTAACTATCTTTTTTTCATATTGGAAACAAAAAATACACTATGCATTTTCAATTATTTATTCTAATTATCTTTATCTCTCTTGAGATACTAAATCTCAAGCTCTAATAATATGCTCTTCCCTTCCTTATTAACTCTATATTCAATCATGAATTAATAATTGTTTGGCTAATTTTTTCTTTTTTCGTTTTTAAGGAGCATCACTTTCTTTGAAGAGGAATCTATTTCGTCTTTGTAAGCCCTTGATTTTAAGGTCTTACTCTCAAAAAAAACTCTTCTATGGTTATTTCTATCTATGCTGCTAGCCTCTTCGTTTTTTTTTTGATTTCCCCCAAATTAGTAGTGGTATTGGTACTTCATTTGCCTCCAGCTGAAGAGCTGCAGGATAAATTAGTTCTCGGGTTGCTATGACAGAATCATCTGTGAAAGATTCTCATTTTTATCATCCTTAACTTGAGTTAATGGTATTACAGCTTTCTTATTTTATCACATCAGGTCTGATTCATAGGTCTTATTGAAATTATTGTTATTACAAAAATATTCTCTGAAATTCTAGGAAGTTTTTTACTTAAACTAAATTAAATATTACAAATCTTGATCATACCTTTTGAAAAATTAACATATTTGAAGCTTGATTACTTTATTAAAACGATTCAAAATTCTCCGCAGTTAAATTATATAGAAGCCTTTGTGTATTTATATGTAGAGCTCTCAGAAATATATTAGTGGCCAAAGTGAATTTAGATTATCAAAACAAGATTAATTCATACTTCTAGATTTCAAAAATAACAAAAAACAACCTAAATAAATAAGCACAAGCAAAGATCATAAAATTTGAAAATAAAAAGGATCAAACAACTAACATTCTAAACATTAAAATACTGCAGGAATCCTTGCATATTGATACTAATACAGATAGCAAAAATAAATCTAAGATTAAGAATTCTTCCATTCTTCAACAAAATAGCAAAATGTTTGCATTTTATTAACTTTTTCCAAATCTGAAAACAATCCATCCATTTGATAATCTTGTTATTTTTTGAAAAGAACCTAAAAAAGGTTATTGATTATGTGTTTTAAATACGATTGTCTTGAAGACTTAACTAACACATTTCTAACGGGGAAAATAACATTTAAAAGGCAAATTAACTAAATCAGGCCTTGAGGGCGAATTTTCTGAGTCCGAAGTTGTCAATGGCCTTTTGGGTCTTGGTGAGGACAGCGGAAGCTTGCTTTTAAGTGAGGCGTCTTCTGATAGCTCTGGTCTTCTTGATTCTGAGATCAGAAGGCTTAAGAGATTTACCCTTGTATTGTTCTCTCACGGTTGCTCTTCTCTTCTCATTGATGATGGTCAGATACTTAGCAATGGACTTTCTAACGATCTATTAGGAATTACAAAGAATTATGGTAAATAAAAAGATAGATGCATATTCAAATAGTTTCGAAGAAAATCAAAATCTGCAGACACGCAAAGTTCTCAACTCAATAGCTTTTTTTTAAAAACACTTCACAATCCTCAAAGATCCCTTCTAGCTTTTATGATTCCCTTTCCAATTAATGAGAACTAAAATGCTAAAGACTTCTTATCTCTCTCAATCTAATAATGTAAGAAACTCTCACATGTGTGATATTGCTCAATCTGTAATTCTATTAATTTTTGGGTTTATGTTTTAAACTTATTTTTCGATTCCATTGATTAGATTTCCAAGCTAAAAGGAATTGTTGCAAGTGCGTTAGGTATTCTAAAAACCGATCGATTCAGCGAGGAGAGTTTAGATTGCTCAAGAGAAAATTATTTTTATCCAATAATGCTAAAAATGCATCATAGCTCTTATTTGAAATTTCTGACAAAAATAAATAAAAGATCAATGTGAAATTACCCCGATTCTTCCGAGCTTGTTAGCAGTACCACCAGCAATCTTGGCGACTCTGAGCTCTTAGAGTTCAGTCTAGAGCTTGCCGAGTTCTGTTGAGAGGTTTTCTTCAGTTTGGGTTCTGAGTTTATAGACCTTGATTGACTTATCCATCTTCTTCTTGCTTTGAGTGCTGCTTGTGTTGATTCTTTATTTCTTTATTCAATTCTTATTTGCGTTCATCCCAGCTTGACCCTCTTTTTCACCCTTTCTCTAAATCTCACCTCATTTAATTTATTTGACTCTATTTAATTTCACCCTGAAATGTATAGCATCGAAATACAACAATACTTGAAATATGTTCTTCAGCTTCGTTTATTGGCTCATCTGACATTAAAATATCACATAATTCAGTATTTTATCACTTCCAAAGTGTTAATGGTTTTGCTCATCTCTGAAAAGTTTTATGCAATTGTCATATGTTTTTTGTTAGAAGATCATTGAATATCTTATTTAAGCAACACCCATGTTTTTTTTTAAAATTATAGTATCTTAGTATGTTAAGAATGAATGCTCAAAAAAGAAAAAGAAAATCCTACTTGAACTAATGAAAAAAATATGAAGCAACTAAGAGAAAAGTTATTGAAATTTTTCTTTCAGAAATCTTCAAAACTCTCATCTTCGATATCTGAAGGGATATTTATGTCTTGTAGCATCATCTGTGCCCTCTCACGTTATCTGTTAAACGCAATCAAAAAAATATTTATGAAAATTTTTTTCTTCCAAATTCTTTGCATATTTTCAGTAATCTATCCTTTCAATATGATAATTTTCTTTCTTTTGAGCTAAATAATTGTCTAAAAAACAACAGAATATTTATTTATGCATAGTTACTCTTTTTTCCTTTCTTCTTCTCTGCGTTTTCTTTCTTTGTCCTACTCTGCCTTCTTAATCTTCTCCTTTTGTAGTTCCACTTTCCTAAAATAAAACAATATTAATTATTACAGAAAATCACATATTATTTCTTGAATATTCAAATCGTTCTTAAGTACATTAGATCTTTGATGCTTTGAGGCCATTGCTTGGGAGGATTTTTAAGACCATTATTTTGCTTGCTGGGAGTATTTTTGTGAATTCTAAGCATTTTTTCCAAATGAATTCTGAGTTTTTTCTCTAAATTTTCATCATCGAGTTTAGCTTGATGATGTTCTTTGACCTTTAAGCGAATCCAAGATAAAAATAATTGATTAATAACCAAGTTTCAAGTGTCCAACATCTCCTTGATTATTTTCTTACTTGCTTGATGAGATACATTAGAGTGATTTATACAAATTCAGAGTAGATCAGCTCTGTGTTGAGGAGTTTGCAAGTTCGTTCTTCTCTCATTTTCGCAAAATCAGGTGTTTTCTTTCTGACAACTGCTTGATTCTTTTGATTTCTTTTTGAGATGGCTTTAGCATTTTCCTTTTCTCGTTCTTTTTCTCTTTCTTTGACGAGTACATCAACATGTGCAATTGTGAATCTCTAATCAAAGTTGCTTTCAATCAGTGAATAAATGAATTAAATATCATTTTCAATCTTCTCTTTCTCCTTTTCATCTTCTTATTCAGTCGTAGATAATAATCCAGTTTCTTTCACAAAATGAATGATATCTTTCAGTGAGCAAGTCTCATCTATTGGACCAAATTTAGCAGTCCTATTAACTTTCTTCACTTCATCGAAAATAGCATTCAGCAGTTCCAGCAATCGGCCTTTCATTGTCTAGGCTTTACTATTCAAAGTCTGGAAAGAAAAAAAGATATTTCAAATCAGTAATCCAAAAGAGTTTATTATCCCCAATTAAATCTAAATTTACTTAAATTTCATCTTCAAATGAATTTTTTAGAGTGCTCTTGGATTTCTTTTTAGTTTCTATCCAAGGCTTAATATGATGCTCGATGATATTCTCTAGTTCAACATGGACTAAATCCGGAGAAGTTGTTCGGAAATAAGCCACTCTAACTAAGATATCAACAAAGTGTCTGAACAAAATCACTTGTTTTTCAGAATGAATATTCCCTTAGTTCGCTGCTTAAAGTGCTTTTTCTTCATCTTCTTCATCAGGCACCTTTAATTCAATTAAGCTAGGAGGGGCCAATGAGAATAAGGATGGCAAATCTTTATAGCGCTTTTTAATCGATGACAAAAACTCAAGAAGTCGTATATCTTTCCGTTCTTCGTCTGTTACGAATCTCCCGATTTATTTAAGAAGAGTGATTTCCTCCGCCATATCATGCTCATTCATAGTGATTTTAAATTAATTCTTCCTGCCTTAAGCGAAGAGACGGTTAATTGCTGCGATACTCATCGAATCACCTAAGACTTTGATTTCTTTTAGAAATCTCCAAATTTACTACAGATCCATAGAAAAAGATGCTTCACTAAGAACACTCTCAAAGCGTAACGAACATTCTCGGAACCACTAAATGAGCAAGGAATTATTTCTTAGGAGGATAGTATCAATATGCAAGTGAGCAACAGCTGGGTCTTTAAAATAAAGATCAAGATCTCGGTAATCTAGCAAAATAGTATATGGGTTATCTTAGAGTTCTTTAGTTTATTTAGATTAAAGTTTATCGGTGCTTGTAGATTGCTGTTAGACAGATGATATTGGCTAAGACGAAAAATGCTGCTATTGCTGAGAGGACATTTATCCTTGTTACTAATGAGATTACCCGTTGCTTCCTTTTGAATTTACATGCTTGATTGTAGCAGGAGGGATTGTAATTGTCCCAGGAGAAACCCCAGATGCAGTGATATTTGAACCACCTCCATTGTTATTCGGAGTTAGAACTCCACTCCCTTTTGTGGCATCATCAAGGTCAGTAATGGACCCTCCTGGTCTGAAAGAGGATTATTTTCTCTAATCAACAGAACCTCCAGCAGCAGGTGGAAGTAGCAATGAAGCTCGATATGCGGAGACATTAGCTGGTTGTGGGTTTGAAGGAGGTACAATTGAATTTCTTAAAGATGGTGTTTTATCTAATCTTTGAGAATGCTTATTATTGTTATTATTTCGTTGTTTCGTATTAGTTGGAGTGTTATTGGAGGAATGCGAATCGAAAATAGGGATATCATCGAAATTCAGAGCTGTGAATTATGGCATGTCAAGCACGTTAAGCATAAGCTTATCTCCTTTGAATTAGCCTTGCAAGACGCTTCCATCTTCTCCTGTGAATACCCCATAACCTTCTTTCAAGTTATCCACCCACTCACCTTCGTATCGACTGCCATCAGCATAGTAGAAAACACCAAAGCCATGTCGTTACCCGTTGAGCCATTAGCCTTCATATCGATTTCTGAGCTGCTTCTTTTCACCTTTCTTCTCAATCCACAGATGACATCCAAACCCGTTTTGCTAATTTTTTGACCACATTCCAGTGTATTTCTCCTCAGTGTCTAGCCAATACATTATCCCTTGACCTTCTTTGAGATTTTCTTTGAACTCTCCCTCATAGTAGTTGCCTGAACTGTACCTAAAAATACCATGTCCTTCTTTTACACCGTTATTGAAATCACCTTCGTAACTAGATCTGTTAAAAAATCAGTTTTTATTAATTTATTTGTGTTTTTTTCATCAAAATTTCACTATTTTCCTTCAAAAAAATATGTAAAATAACACATATCTTTCTCTTTTTTTTACCCTGATGGGAAAACAATATGTCCTTTTCCTGTTCGCTGACCGTTCACCCATGAACCAGTGTATCTAGCTTTTTTCCCTGCTGCATCGAAAACACCCTGGCCATGTCTCAAACCATGCTTGATTTCACCTTTATAGTAGCTACCATCAGGCCAAAAGTATTCACCTTATCCTACTAATTCATTGTATTGAAAGTCTCCTTTGTAAACAATCCCCTTCTCTAATGTTAACTCTCCTTTTCCTGTTATTCGTTTTTAATTTTCAAGATAAGTTCTCACTGAAAAGTTGTCAGAAACATCTAGAGTTTTCGTTACCATGCATCATGCCTTTGTGAATATCACCTTTGTAGCAATTTCCTCCTTTGAAATGAAGTGTCGAAGGACCATGGATTGCCTTTGCATAAATCTAAATGAAAAGATCAATTTACAAATCTTTAGAGCTAGTTGTTTGTTTTGATAAATAAGAAGAACGGCAAAAGATATCTTGACAATAATCGCTTTTCCAAATGCAAATCATGAAATGCAATAGTGTATTCTACTTGATTTTTGGTGTCTTAAATGAGGATCTCTGATGGCTCAACATCGTTAACCAGCAATTTGGTATACTCCAGAGGAATAATTAAATTCTCTCTTGGAAAGGAATGGTCTTCAGCTTCTAAATCTGCGACAATGTCTACTTTGCTCATTAATATCCAGCAGATTAGTTGTATGTTCTTGATTGAAAAGAGTCAATTCAATTTGTATTATTATTTTTCTGTGAATTTTGTTTGTGTGTGTGTGTGTGTGTTTTTTATTTATTTTGCAACTTCAAAAAATTTAAGGGAATTAAGCTTATTCAATCAACTAGAGCTGTTAATTGGAGATAATTTATCAAATTGAATGATCAAACAAAAGGTATTCGAATAGATGAGTTTTAAGAAGTCTAAAGAAGTCTTATTAAAATCAAAAATTGCAAGAAAATTATTATATTTCTTGAAACAATCGAAAGGATAGATTGAATAATAATGAACTTCAACATCAGACAGCTTTCAAGCTAAAACAAAAATTCAGTAGTAATGAAATGCTAATAATAAACACAGTATGAGATTTAATATGTTAATATTCTTTTTATCATCAGACTACAAAAGCGAACAGTGTTTTCGATGAGAATCCAAACAATGAGGTACACAATAGAGAAATATGATTGAGATAACCAAAGATTGCAATGAAGAGATAATTTTGGAAACTAATGGGTTCTTTGAAATATTAACAGAAACGCGTTGTGAAGAATAAAATGAAGACATTTTCATTGGTAAATATCATTTGTTGAGAACTGTTTAATTTGAAGAATTCTGATGTGCTTGCTAAATAAAATAGACCACAGCTGGCACGATAAAGGGCAAAGAAGATGTTGAGTTGAAAAAAGCTAGCAAGGTAGGAATTTTTGAACTAGTTCAAGAGTACTTGCATATCAATTTTCGAGAATAATTTGTTTAAATGTTATTATGGTATGAAACAGAGAGTGAGAGACATGGTTTCATTCGTGGAAGCATAACTTAAGCAGAATCCAAGAAGCAAATTCGATCCAAATATCGATAAAGATATCTATGAACTAAGGAAATAGCTAGAAGAATGTAATAAATGATAAGAAAAATAAGTCATTGGCGTTTGAGTAAAAATAATCCAAATAATGTTAAATTCTGAATTTCCAAATAGAGCGATTGCAAGATGATTCTTAGAACACGAGATTATTGAAAATACAGCAACAGGAAAGAAAAGTTAATGAGGAATATAAGTAAAAGAAAAAAAACATGGAAATCACTTTAGAAGAGCTAGCACATGAAGCAGAAGAATTCAATGATCTCCAACGCAAACGAAACCACGAACTAGAAGAGAAAAAAGATACTGAAATTGCTAAAAATGATTTAAAAAGGTATGTTACATAGGAACAAATTTTGAAATTATGGCTGATCTTCAAAATGTTATTTCTATTTCTAAAAGGGTGATTTGTCTTTTAAACTAGGAAAAAAGAAGAAGAGCGAGCTGAGAAAGATAAGAAAGAGAACGAAAAACGGCAGAAGGAATATCAGGAAATGAATGAAAAACAAAAGAAAAAAAAGTAATCTTTTTTTTAAAAAAATTTGGTTATTTTAATTTTTGTAAATGTATTTACAAATATTTATATTGTACAATTCAGGAAAGAACTCAGTGAACTAATGAGTAGAATTGGAGAGCTGTAGATCTACGAGCAGTTTCTCTAGGATGTATGCAAACAATCCGATGAATTCATGAATGAAGATGATAAAGATGAGCCAAATATCCAGTCGATTATCGATCGATATGAATCTCTTTAATCACTTCAAAAAAAATTCATGAACGACGGACGACAAACTGAAGAATAAGTCGACTAATTCAATAAAGACATTAATCGATTATTGCACTAATAAGAAGATGAAGCACTTACCTTCACATCAAACATGAATGACATCAAGAAATAAATTGAAGACATCAACTAAGACAACAGACGATTGCAAAATTAAATTGAAGGAAAACTCAGCGAAAACAATACAAAATTAGCAGATTACGGATAGGTTATATTGTCTATTAAGAACTTATACTATAACTAATTCAAGGCGCAACCTAATGTGCAGTAGTAATAAGCGAACGAAAAAGACTCTACTGAGATTATTCTCAAGAAACTAGATTGGATTTAATAGCGAATGAATTTCTATTATGAAGTCAGAAAACAAATTGAAAAGAAAGATCAGGAATAAAAAACAGCTTCAAATAACCCTCACGTCAACTGAGAGAGAATGCAAGTTCAGCAGAGATTTTTTATGTCTTGCAATAATTAAAGATTATTAGTTATTTTCTTTTTTTCTCTGCTCCCATCAAAACTTGAAAAAAGATCAAAATTAGCTTCCAACTCCATAAACATATGATTTAAGCTAAATACATTGATTTTAACATTATTTGCATACTTTGGTCTCAATTATCCCAAAAACAACTACATACAAATCTGTTTTTTGAAAGAGTTGATTGTGGGAAAATAAATCAAATAATAGCTAAAAAGTTCATAAATTATTTCTCTATCTATGGTATTTTCCCATTCTTCTTAAAGATCTTCACCTTCATTCTGTGACACAGATGGAGAAATCCTATGCGTCATTGTGTTTTTCTGAGAAAACTTTTCCTTTCTTCTTGATGTAGATCTTATTCCCGACAACTACTGAAATTGAATTATTCTCTTGCCAAAAAGAAGCTTAAAACATCTCATTTGGGTTAATCCACAATCCATCGATAGATTAGAAGTCTCTCTGCGTTGAAATCTTAATTATGTTTGCTTTGTTCTTTGAATTGAAATTCTTGTTTGGCATAACAATGTAATTTTCTTATTGGTAATTTATTGGGATAATCGTTGTTCCTGCATGAAAGCAATCTATCCTTCGAATTTTCACCTTCGATGGCATGTCAAATAGGACTATCCTCCAATACCCACACAGAGCAATGACTCGTTCATTGACCTTATGGATAGCTTCCAAAGGTGGAGAATTCTCAAGCAATTCCGATGCTTTTTTATGGGAAGTATCAATATCCCAAATTACAGATTTTTATGTAATTATCACATGATTTGAAGTATCCTCTCCAATTTCATTAATGTTGTTGTTACTGAAGTTCTTAATCGACATGAATAACTTAATGTCCTCCTTCGCAAAATACTCATTGATCGAAAAGGCTTAAGTGAGCACGAATCTATCTTATTGTTAGTTGAATTAGAGTAGGTTAAAAATCCGGATTTTCGTTGTATTGAGATTTGAATCTGTATCAAAAACAGCAAGAAGTGGAACCTAATCATTGAGAATTGACAACTAATTTTTCCCAAGGCATCTTGCTGAAGAGTAGATTTCTTAAAGCGATGGAATTTGCAGCACTGAAACCACTACATTTTGATTATAAGGAACTACTTCAGCTGTCGAGCATTCTACATTCAAATCACTGTACGCTGAGCTGCTGTTAGGCGAACCATTATATGAAGTCTTTTGCGTCGTCACAAGTAGTTGTTGATTTGGATAGTATTATTACACCATAAGGAGACTACTGACATTTGTAATTGCAATACTAACAGTGTTTTTTTAGTTACCTTAGATGGCTAATACTTCCAGACTGTCTTAGTGCTAAATTAATATCATATGCTAGTTGTCAATCACACCTAAATCAGTTAGACTGTATGCTGTATCATTGAAATCATAGGTTTTCCATGAACATCTATGGTAAATAGCATGAACCAAAGATCCGACAAGTATCGCAGCATGTAACGAACCAGATAAAATTTGAGTATAGAAAATTATTTCTTTGAATGAAAGTGCGACCAGCAACAACGTAGCATCGATCAAATAAGACATACAGTATTTCACTGTATCGTGCTTAAAAAATGAGGATTGCAGATATGCAGGGTAAAAAACTGAGCTGAATTCAAGGAGAAGAAATCGTAAAGCAAATGAAAACTAAAGATAATGACTTGCTACTACAAAGAAAGCGAAGTGAAGGAGGAGTTGAATAATTTATGGTAGATTCACTGGGATTTGTTAATAGACGCTGAGGACGCATCGGATAAACACACCGAATTTAGTTAGGATTTCCTTTTTGCTGAGTGACTGAGAACATTTCGAATCTAGATAAGTCTTCCCACGAGCATGCTAGAGCAAGCACAACAGTAGACTACACAGCAGCATCTTGTTATATTTTGGTTGTTTTTTTGTTGTTGTTGAATAGGTTAGTAGCTTACTGATTCTCTCTTTTTTTGTTCTACTAATTAAATTTATTGTGCTTCTACTTCTGTTGCAATTTATCAACTGCATTGCAACACAGCTCATATTCAAATGTAAAAAAATAGTTATTATTTTAAACTTTTTAGAGGAGATAGAATAAAGGAAGAAGGTTGTTATATTCTTGGTCTTTTTTGCCTATCAATAATCAGTAATAGAAGGAAGACATTTAATGCTGAAGCAAGGTTTAAAACTGAATTAATAAATACGTATTGCTTGCTAACAGAAATTATTATTTTAATCGAAGCATTGAACTTGAGTATCAATCATTATTGATTGTTTTAATATAAGTTTTACATAATAAGTCATTCTATTTTTGAAGAGACATCATAAAAAGAAGTTAGTAGAGTTCCCTCTAAACTACTAGAATAATGTTATTATCTCTTTCCACATGTTTTTATTAAAATCTTTAGCTAGTTTTGTAGATTTAAGACTGAAAAATTATGCGAAAGTAAAACACCAAAAAAATATTGAAAATTTGTTAAATCATGTTTTCTCTGAAGCAAAAGTGGTATTAATTAAATTATTTTAATAAATCTGATTAAAATTTTGTAAGGCTTACAAGAGACAGAGAAAATCTTCTTGTTCACAAACAATGACAATCCTCATGAAGGAGATGCTGGATAGATTGCTAAGTGCGCACTGCATGCCAAGACACTTGCTGAAAAAAACATTGAGATTGAACTATTTCCGTTATGCTCAAATCACTAGAAATTTGACATTCGAAAATTCTTTGCAAATGTGATCACTTTTGATGTCGAAGATCTAAATGAAGCAGTCATCGACACATCAGATAAGATCCTTGATCTTCAGCATCGTCTACGTTAAAAGGAATTCAAAAAAAGGTTACTAGATATTAAATAATTAGCAAATACAATTAGAAAAGCTATTGTTTTTGTAATTGAAATTTCTTGCTGATTTTAAAACACTAGAGCCATAAATCGATTGCTATTTACACTTGGTGACGATGTAAAACTTGGAGTGAAGCTTTATTGTCCTTTCATCAAGTAAAAGAGACCTTTAGCAAGATATTTGGATTCTGTCACCAACAAACCCTTGAAGAGAACAGTCAAAAATATATGCACTACAACTGGATAAGTTCTCTATTAGAATTAGATTTCAACATGCGCATATATCGGAGGCGAAAAAGTTAAAATATCCAAAGAAGACATCGCCAAAATTAAGGAATTTGAAGAGCCTGGTATGACGCTTATTGGGTTCAAGCCTGCAAATGAACTCAAACCTTATCATAACTATCGAACAAGTTATTTCGTCTACCCCGATGAAAACAGAGTTTAAGGCTCTTCCTAATCATTTCATGCGTTTATCAGCTAAATGATCGCTAAAGATAAAATTGCTATCGTTAAATTTATCGCTCGTAAAGGAACCCAACTACGATTCTGTGCGTTGCTCCCACAAGAAGAATCATACGATGAGGATCATGTTTAGACACCTCCTGGATTTAGTAAGATTGATAAAATAATCCTTGTAGTTTTTGGGAAATTTAGGCTTGATAAATTAAGTAATTTTGAAAATCCTAAATGTTTTTTTGTGAAATCCTATTTACTAGACCTTATCTTCTTGCCGTACGCAGATGACCTAAGAAACTTAGGGACTTTAAGGCCTCCGGAGAAAGAAGATGTCAGTAGAAATCTGTTGAATAGTGCCAAGGTGCTGTGCAATGCTCTTGAAATTTAAAACTTTGATCTCCATAATTTCGAAGATCCTTCTTTGTAGAAGTTTTATGCTCATCTTTAAGCTCATGCTCTTGGAGAAAATAATCCAGAAAACCCTGAAGATTTACTGTAGCCAGATGAGGAAGGGATGAAAAGGTATGAGGAGACTTTGAAACTCTTTGAGGATGCTTTGAAACTTGAATGTGGAGAGGAATAAAAGGAATAACCAAAACCAAAGAAAGCACCTAGATAACCTAAGTCAAAAGGCCCAGAGCTTGTTATGGAATCAAAGAAACCTGCTGGGAAAAGGGAAGTAAAAAAGGTATGATAAAATTCATTCGAAGTTCAGGAATTGTTTGGTTGAATAAATGTTAATCATTTGGGTTTTAGAAAGAACCGAATGGAAGCAAGAAACCAGTAGCAGCACGGAAGAGAGGAGTGAAAAAAGAAGAAGCCATGTCTGAAGAAGAAAACAGCAGTGTTGGTGAGTATGATTCAGGAGATTCGTTTCTTGATGATTCTGACGATGAAATAAAACCAAAGAAGCGAGGACAACAAAAGAAAGGAGTTAAAGGAGAAGATGAAGATTTTGATTTTGGTAGCGAAGATGATAATGCAGGGAGTAAAAAGAAGGGAAAGTAGCAGTAGAAACGAGTGAAAAAAGAAGAATATGACTTCAGTGACTCAAATGATCATTCAAGCAAGAACAAGAATAAGCAGAATGTGGATAAGGATTTAGAAGACGTTATGTTAGTTTCATTGGTGGATTAGAAACTTCGCATTGATTATGATCCTGATTCATTGACCATGGAAGAATTAAGATAGTATTTGAAGCTGAAAGGACTTAGATTAACTGGTAAGAAGTCTGAACTTGTAGAGAGGATCTTGACGTATGCAGAGTAGCATAATTGAAAGAATAGTCCCAAGAATAAGGGAAGAAATAAGCAACTTTGAACTAATTTTGACTGATAATTGATTTTTGCGTTTGAAATTCAACAGCATTAATGTATTAATTCTAATAAAATCTAATTTAATAGCAAATTTTCTTATTTCTTGAAATGGATTTCCATTTAGTTTGGTTGTACTTATTCAAAAAGAAAATAAGACCTATTTATTACCTTCATTTGATTATGTAGTATATTTTTATTAGAAAGAATGAATGCAATCCGATTTCTTTGAAGGATAAATAGACAGGAAAATGTAAAAAGAGAAAATAAATTATTTTTTACATTTACTTTTTTAGTCTACTCGATTTATGTTATGTTATTATTATTAAATTTTACAATTAGAAAGTGACAACTATGGCTTGCATTTTTTTTCTTCACTTATCTAAAATAACAACATATTTTTCATCTTTTAACGAATTGCAAATTTCTTTAAAATTAATTAAAAAAAACATTATCTTTTTTCTGTATCATTATTTAAATGGGATTTGCTGGATTCAAAAAAAAACTAAAATTAAATCCAAAATCCAATACCCAAAATAACTAAATTTTTATCATCTACAGTAGCTCCCACTAATTAAATCCCCCAATACAAGTGGAAATTCTTAATTTCCCTCTCTCTCTAATGTTAGATTTGTTATTTGAATTTTGTTTTTAAAATTCGTATTTCTTTCTTTCTAAAACAACAAAATCTATTTCAAATTCTTTCTGAAAAGTATAATTCTTTTTATGTCTTTCTTATGATTATTGGATGAGATTAATTTTGACAAATTGATGGACGGCAAACAAATTCATTGACTTTTTTATTTATTAGTCATCATACAGGAATAGCTGCTGCATCCATCATTCAGATAATATTTTTAGATATTATTTTTTAAAAAAAAGGGGAGATAAGAGGGCTTTATGCTTTGATATTATTGAGACTCTTTGATTTCAGAATGTTTCTGTAATGGGGGTGAATGCGTAGTGTTTGACAGAGAAGAATGGCAATCTAACTTGTCTAGATGTTGTAGGGGGAATTGGCCTGAAAAATTTAGAGTTCATAAAAGCAATATGCTTTTCTCAACATATACCATTAGCATTAAAGGATTAATTTAATTATCTTGTATTTTTTATTTGAAATCATCTTCAAGGAGATTCCTTGGGTTTTGGTGTGTATGAATTAGTTTGAATTTCAATTAGCTTTCAAATTAGTTTATTACCCAAAATTAATTAAATAAAGAGAAAGAAAATTAAATAAAAAACAATGCAAAGCATAAAAGAAGAAATTACATTCAAAAATGAATGCAAATAGTATTGCTTTATTTGAGTTTTATTTTCAACGATGAAAGGGGAGAATTGAATTGTCTCTAACTGAAATAAGATAGCAAGATTTTCAAGATTTAATTTTCTTTTGAGAATCTTTATTATTCTACTTAAATAGTTAAAAACATAAGGTATTATTAGGCTGACCGTTCCATTCAAATTATAAAGAGCATAAATCTAGAAAAAAAGTATTCAAATTTATTAGGAAAAATGAAAACCAGGTACATTATTTTGATTATCAAGCATGAATGTCAACGAGTATTTTGATAAAAAACATAAAAAATTTAGCTAATATTTCAATCACTTATTATCCCTATTCTTTTATGTTAATCAAAGTAAAAATCCACATGTTGGTGTTAAATTCAAAGGCTCGAGTTTTCATTTAATAAGAATATTGACCATCGTTTTCATTCTAAGAAGAAGAAAACTAAAATTTAACTCTGTTTTAGTGTATAAAAAAGCCACAAGAATGATTTGTTCTCTATTGAGAACGCAATAAATTAAACCAATTTGGCCTTTAAGCAGGTAAAATCAAAGTAGTTAAAGGTCTATTTTCTAAATAAATCATACTAAATTGTTATTTTTGAGTTTGAAATTATTGCAGAAACTGTCTTTGATTTTTCTTTCCAAACATCCATAAAAGCAAACACATAACTCAGGAATAAATTGAAATCCTTGATTATTGCCAAATTGGTATTACTGAGCAACTGTTGGCTCAGATTCCAAGAGTTAATGTATCTAACATAGCCTATTTTTCCTAAAAGCAAAAAAAAATGAATTAAAGTAAGAAAATCGTAGACTAATGAATAATTTACAGCGACGACTAATTTGAGCTGTGCAATTTCTTTAGCATAGTTTTTAGCATTTTCAACTAATTCTTCTTGTAATGCTTCAATCCTTGCGTTTGCTTTGTAGAGCTTAATCTCAAACTCTGCTCTATCATTATCCCAATCTGCATCTTGAATATTGATTGGTTTTTTAAGATTTAGTTAGCTTTGCAGATCCGAAATGACTCTTTCTAGCTTCGCTATTTCGTTCTTGTATGCATCCGAATTATCTCCAGGAGTAGTCTGCTGATTCTTCAGAAGCTTTTGCAAGTTCAAGTTCTCCGTTCTTAGTCTCTCACACTCCAGCTAATATTAGCGAGCCTTCTATGTGTCTTTAAGAGTAGTTTCAATGAGTTTCTCTAGCTTCTAGATGACTTTCTCTTACTTTTTAATTGTCTCTTTGTAGAGTTACGTCTTAAGTACTTCTTACTGCATGATGACAGCTTTTTTAGTAACATCTGCGTATTTTCTAGACATGATTTCATAGTCATGCTCAATTTATCTAGCATTAGCAATGTCTTATTAAGACTATTTAAGAGCTTTCTAGTAATCTTCATTGCGAATTCTCTCGTCTCTGTAAGCTGCAGCGAGTTTCAGAATCTTTGAACGCATTTCTTCTGTTGTCATCATAGCTATTTCTTTAGACACAATGGACTGCACTTCGAGTTATTCATCATGGTTGAGTCTTTTCCTAAGGATGGAGTTCTCACTTTGCAATAGCTTAATCTGTCTCCTCAAATCAACGATTTCAGAAGCTAAAACATATCACATTAAACAAAAAGTTGGTTGATTTTTCTTTGCAATTTATGAAATAAAGAAACAATCTGAGATTATTTGGTTTTTTAAAAAACTAACCTGTAACTTTAAGAGACTCCGTTTTATCATCGATCTCCTTGATCATTCGATGGACAATTTCCTGTTTTTGTGATAACTCCTTTGAGAGAAATGTCCATTTTTCATTATTTCCTAATTTGGAATTCATTTTCACTCCCATATAACTTGCAATTGTGTCGATTGGAGTTTAACTTCTAATATTTCCATCTTAACCTTCTAATTGTTTCATACCCTCACTGATTTGGATATTTTTCTAGTCCTCCAAGTTAAAACAAGCAAGTTCTAGCATACATTTTGTTGTTGAAAATACTGGATAAAGTTTGCTTTCCCTTTTCCAAAGAACTGGAAGAAATGCTCCTTTTTTCTCTTTTGCGAATAACACTTTCTTGAGAGTATCTTCAGCAGCACCGCTGACACCAACTACACCGTTAGGCATAGAGTGATTACTAGCAATACTGTCATCTCTACCAGCTACGAAGAAGAGGATCTTTTTGTCTAAATAACTTTTCGGCAATGTAAATACTGACACAGCCTAAAACAAAAAAACTTTTAGTATTTTTAATCAAAAAATCTTTTTTTCTTCTGACCTTGTAAGTTTGATCTGATTAATATGGAGGTATTTTCATGACTGTGGAGATAAAGCAGGCATTGATTTCTTAACTGTTATCTTAGATTAATTTGGCTAAGTTTTCAGGACCAGCAAGATCAACTTGCAGAAATGGTACACTTTGTGGGCTGAATTCATTGAGAGTCATCAAAAGGAGCATTCTTTGAGTGTATGGGAGAGGATCGAAATGGACATTGTGCACTACGACATCGGTGAGAGAATCCACGAAGCTTTCTTAGTTAGGCATTTCGAGTGTCACCGAAATGAAATACTTTGGTTTGGATTCATATTCTGCGTTCTTACTTGTAAATTCCTATAAAAAAAAGAAAATAAGAAATGAGATTATTATTTAAAGAAGAAAAATGCTTCCTAAAAATTAGATTATTCTTACGAAATTCACAGGAACAAATGCTTTAAGAGCTGAAACTGGAATATAGAAAGTATCGATAGGCTCCGATACATATTTATCTTTGACACTGATGTAAACGAATCCATCTTTTTCAGTCACATGCTGAGGATTTGTGAGCAAGAATTAAGAATTCCAAAGTGGGTGTCGATTATTCTCAATGAAATTAGTTAGGAAGAGACCGAAATCATCTGGACTAGCATTGTCATATAATGTCCATCCAACTTCGACAAAAGTAGTTGGCAGCCCTGACGGGTTAACTCTGTTAAGCGGTAGATTTATTCCTGATCTTATATCGACTCTCACTCGCCATTAGAAATCAAAGAATGGATCAGATCTTGGTAATTCATGAAAAATATCTTCTTTTTCCAAGGGTTTCACGTCCTCAGTGTTAGTGACAGGAATGACTTACTCACCCTAATAACAACAAAAAGGGATATCATAGCGTTTAAGGTGAATTGTAATATGGTAAATTGTGTATAAAATCATGTTTAATTAGGATTACGACAAGTTTGAGATTGAGGATGAATCTACCAACAGTGACTTCTTTTTCGCCCATAATCCTGATGAATTTCATAGATTACCTGACACCAATTCCTCCTATGTCTGTTAATGCTGCAGTTATCGGACCCATATCCAATGTACATTCTCCTAACAGACGAGCTTAACCTTTATTGTCTAGATCTTTTATACCCATCTCATTAACTGCTCTATCCATCACGACGAACGCTGCTAACTAGAGAGATAAGATAAAATTTTAGAATGTCAATGAAGTCTTCTTAAGATAAGAACTGCTTTTTTTAAAGTTGCCTTTGCATTTTTTCAGATAAATAAAGTACATGAAGACGTTCGCCATAATCGATGCTAAATGACCGCAGAGGAATCACAAATGTGCTTGCTGTGAATACAGGATTCGATACACATGCGCTAATATCAGTTCTCCGCTGTGAAATAAGATAAATATAAAAGGAGAACATAACAAAATTTTCTAAAACATTCAAAAATAAAGCTAAACCTTCTCTCCTTCACTTTCGAGTTAGCAGGTGATAAAATAATGGTAGTCCTTCTAGAACTCTACATTGCTAAGAGAGACTAGTAAAGACGAGCGGGCGTCGATCATTGAGATTCTGGCTAATTATTCAATAAACCAAAAAGTTTTATTTATTTTGTGTTCAATGTTTAATAAAAAGAATTCCGCCAGAGATAAGAATGTTTGTAAAAATAAAGGAATTGTTTTTGTTTTTTGTGTTGAATGCAACAAAAGGCACAAGGGGGGGTATCTGGAAATTAATCATAAATGTTAATGTAAAAACCATGTGATTTTTGTTAAGCTAGATTATTTACAAATAAAAAAATAAATTGAAATTACAAATATAAAGTTTGTTGGATAAGGTAAGCTTGTTGTAAGAATAATAATATTAATAATAAATCAAGAAAATAGAAATTAAATTTTAAAAATTCTCTCTCATATTCTGATGTTTTAGTGCAGATGGGCATTGATTCTTCTACTTGTTAAATATTAATTTATTTTCACAGAAATGTTTAAAAAAATACTAAATTTAGAAGCTCTAATTTGATTGATGTTCCTTCAGGAATACTTTTAAGTTTTGTGATTTGTAGGTATCTTTCTACTTTAACAAATCAACCATACAACTTCTGATCTATTTTTGATTAAGCCATCTAACCAGCTGCATTCATTCATCGAGTTCGAGATAAAATCCTCTAAATTATTGAAATAATAGTGATAATATTGGGGTAAAACCTAATTACAAAGTTGACAGAAATAACAAACAGGTGAAATTAAGAGTAACTGCAAATTTTACAAATTGATAATAAGAAAAAAGTAATTGTTGAAGGATTAGGTAATTTTTAATAAGCAAAAGAAAAAATGAAAGTATTATCCCTTTTTTTCAATAAATTTTTTTGGATTATTAATTTATATCCACTTAGTAAACCTATTTAAAAGGAAAATCTTTAACTCAATTTCTAATATATTTGTGGTAAATTAAGTTATCCTATTTCATGTGAATCTTACTTATTAATACAACTACCTTAAAACAAAATGTTAGTTTCAGTTTAGAAAAAAAAAATAACTATTTGATTTATGTCTTTTGAAATCCAAATCAAGGCTAAAACTATCAAATAAACCCCCCTTTAAACCAAATAAATGTTAAGCTGAGATACTAGATATAAATTTATCTCAGAATTACCAAATCATCTGCTAAATAATCATCTCAAATGTATTCGCATTTTAAAGCAAATCTATAATTGATCTTCTGTTATAAAAGATTAATTAATCAGTTAAGTTAGTGGGGGGATTTCTTTCAGGATATCAAGAGGATTCACTGAATATGTGCCTGGGGATGAAAATACTAAAATTCACAAAAAATTCAACAGAATAATAAAAATGCAAAAGGCTCTTATCTTTGCAGCTCTTCTCCTCGCTGTCTGCTTTGCTGCAGACAACACCTGCTAAATCCTAATTCTCTAGGCTGGTGGTGACCTCGGTTCTTTCGAGGTTGGAGCCGTCAAGGGACTTGTTTCAACCCTCCCCGCTGAGTAGGTTGCTTATGATGTTGTTTCAGGTACAAAATACGAAACAAAAAACAAACTCCTTCATAATTACTGATACTACAAATCTCTAAATACCATATTTCTTCTTGATTTGGGCTAACATTTTCATAACTTTTAAAGGTATTTCTGTCGGAAGTATCAACGCTTTCGGTATCAGTTAATATCCCATCGGAGATGAAGAAGAAATGGCTGATGCTATGATTAACTTCTGGCTAGGCATTGATGCATCTAGCATCTACAAGCAATACCCCCTTGGTCTCATCTAAGGTTTCCTCTTCGAGAAAGGTCTTTTTGACACTTCTCCTGAAAGAGCCATCCTCACTAGAAACGCCGTCTCCCTCCCAAGCAGAAAGCTCAACATTGGAGCTGCCAATCTTGCAACTGGTAAACTCGATCGCTTCGATGAGAGAAATAACACCCTCCCCGAGCTTGTCTAGATTCTCATGGCATCCTCTGCTGTTCCAGGAATCTTCCCCTATCAAATCATAGATGGAAAGATCTACGTTGATGGAGGCACTGTAAAATAATAAATTAATTCTTACATAAAAAACTTAATTAATTGATTTTAATTAAAATCTATGACAGGTCAATCCCCTCGATTACAAGGGTGCTATCGATAGATGCAGAGAAACAGTCACAAGTGATTCCTAAATCGTTGTTGACAGTATTTATGTCTAGTTTGCTGCTAATGTTGAAGACTGGACTGCAGGAAAGAGAAAAAATCCTTATGAAGTCTACCAAAGATCAGTAAGAGAGATTTTAACAAACTTAAAATTTGCTTTTTTCTTCATTAGATTGATGATTTTTGTCCATATAAAAAAGCAAATATCTTTTCTATAACAAAAACGAATTTTTAATTTTATCTTCTTTTTTTTTCTTCACAGAGTCAGATCACTTCCTTCTCCTCCACTTACAGAAACATCGCCGAGGCATACCAATACAACCCTACAATCCACTTCAGACACATTATTAGACCTCTTAAGGCTCTCCCTAATGCAAAAGCTCCTTATGTATGATAATTTTTTAATCTTTATTTTTTTCAATTGATTTATTTGCATCTTCAGTTCTTCAAGCAAAGCACAATTGAAGCTGTGATCCAAGAAGGCATTTCAAATACTCAACAAATTCTTACCAACGAAGCTTCTTACAGTACTGAGGCAGTCGTAACCGAAGCTATTGATGGAATTCTCAGTGATTGGAACCGTGAACCTACTGATTCCAACAGGGAATATGCTAAGGAAAGAATGACAAACAGACTCTCTATCTATTAAAAGCTTAAAAATTTTAAGATGTGATTTTTTTCATATCTTTTTCATGCATCTTTCTAAAAAAATAATTGTTTATCATTTAGTATCTTGTCAAATGCAAATTAATCAAATAAATTAATAATCACGTGCATTTTCTTATTTTTTGCATAAAAAAGTTACTTTTATTTCAATGAATTGTCAAATTTTTCATGGTGATGAGTTGAAAAAAATACGGGGTTGGGGTTGGGGTTGGGGTTGGGGTTGGGGTT
>Ga0302271_10001486_pt1 | contig 22379 bp, 22 predicted proteins | sample III_Bog_N1_1_FD_198767 | JGI IMG/M metagenome (GOLD analysis project Ga0302271, IMG submission 198767) | Peat permafrost microbial communities from Stordalen Mire near Abisko, Sweden - III_Bog_N1_1 | ecosystem: Environmental > Terrestrial > Soil > Wetlands > Peat | place: Sweden: Abisko... | reverse complement strand
CTGTCGATGGATTTCCCTCAATCTTCCATTCTTCACAGAGACCACACACCGTTATGAAGTATCTATGAGGCATGAACAAGTTTTTTGCAACCTTATGGATCATCGCAACAGGCTCCTTTGCGCAAGGTATGGATGAGGGTTCCTCCGTTGGTAATACAGGGCATGGGAGTCACCACCCTGGCGAAGGCATGCACGGAGAAACGTCCACTAGCCCCGAAGCAAAAGCCAAGGCGGAAGTAGAACCCATTGCGAAAGCATTAGCTCTCGGAATTGAGAGCAGAGATTCTTTGCAGAAATATTTTACGCGATATTACCTTGACGTTGCGTTCTATGGCGACAAGATGACCGAGCGTTTGCAACAAAGCCTTCTTAAACAACGAGACCAGCGCGTGTGTAAAACGTTGGATTCGATATTGTGTACAAACTATCTTGAGTTTATGCATAATGACCCAAGAGGACAAGCAAGCGCAGCACCAGATTCTGAGCATTCACATGGGAAAAAGCCCATGCAGCACAAGGATTGATGATGAAGAAGATTTTACTTCCCTTATTCGGACACATTCTTGCTTGGGCCATTTTATTTATTGTGCCATATTTGATTATGATCCAAGCAGGCCACGCTTCTGGACGCTTGCCCTTGCATGAATGGATCCGTTTCTCCATTATTTGTTCCATCTTTTATTTGAACTTTTTCTTTCTGATTCCGCGCATTTTTTTGCGCAGAAAATTTTGGCGCTTTGTGCTTGTGAATCTCGCAGTAGCACTCGTTTGGCATTGTGCTGTGCAAATGGCTTTGCCCCCAAAGAATATGGAGTTTAGGCATCCACAAGAACAGACGATGCATACTCCCGATGATGAACATAGAATGCAACCTTCTGAGCACGAGATGCATGAGATGGACGAAGGGAACCCTGGGCATATGCCCCAACCTCCGCGCTTTATGTTCGCAACCATTTTCGGCTCTATTTTCTTTGCCGCGATGACTGTTGGAATTGCGCTTGCAATTCGGCTTACCGAGCGATACAACCGTGATGAAAAGCTACGTCAACAACTTGAAACAGAACATTTGCGTAGCGAGCTTTCATACCTAAAGCTTCAGCTCAGCCCGCACTTTTTATTCAACACACTGAACAACATTTACGCGCTCGTTGCTTTAGACCCTAACAAAGCACAAGGCTCGGTGTTAAACCTAAGCAAGATGTTGCGCTACCTGCTCTACGAGACAAATGCCGACGAGGTTCCTATTCGCGGAGAGGTTGCGTTCTTGCAGAGCTATATCCAGCTCATGAATCTGCGCCTGCCCACTCATGTCAACGTTTCTATCGAAATATCCGTGGCTAATCAAGAGGCTCCGATAGCACCATTGTTGCTACTTTCGCTCATTGAAAATGCGTTCAAGCACGGCGTACATCCAAACGCGCCCAGCTTTATTCGCATTAGCCTCGTAGAAGCAGAAAATTTCTTGGAATTCAAAACAGAAAATACCAATCACCCCAAGGAGTCCACGGACTTAAGCGGTTCAGGACTTGGCTTGGTGAATTTATCAAAGCGCTTAGAACTCATGTATCGCGACCGCTATCAATATCACGTAAGCAAAGACGAAAATAATTATTCGTCGTCACTCTCCATTCAACTACGGTAACACTATGGAAATGATTCGTTGTTTAATCATTGATGATGAACCACTCGCTCTTAATCTGCTAGAAAGCTACGTCAACCAAACGCCATTCCTACAGCTGATTGGCCGCGCAGCCTCAGCCATGCAGGCCATGGAAATTATGCGCGAAAATCCGGTAGAGCTTTTATTTCTCGACGTACAAATGCCAGGCCTTTCGGGCACTGACTTTGCACGTTCTCTACGCAATGGCCCTCGCATTATTTTTTCCACCGCTTTCGAAAATTACGCCATCGAAAGTTATAAGCTAGACGCCATCGACTATTTATTGAAGCCTTATGATTACGCTGAATTTTTGCGTGCGGCACAAAAAGCCAAGGATGCGATCAATGGAGCGCAGCCAACAGCGCAACTAAATACCGCGCCATTCTTCTTTGTCAAATCCGAATATCGCTTAGTGCGCATTGATGTCGAGCGCATCTTATACATCGAAGGCATGAAAGACTATGCGAAGATTTATATGCAGGGTGAACCCAAACCAGTGATCACTCTCATGAGCCTAAAGTCTTTACAGGAAAGGCTTCCCGAACGTACATGCCAACGTGTACACCGCTCTTACATCATCAATCTGCGCTTCGTTTCTACCATGGAAAAAGGCGAGGCAGTGATTGGCACCATGCGCATTCCCATTGCAGACAAATATCGCCCCATCATCGACGAACATTTGCAAACGTTGTAAAAAATGTGTGATGCGCATTTGCGGTGTCATCTTCTATGAGGGAGATCAGTATAACTTGTAGCGCAAGGCACATCAATAACGAGCATTGATCCCCATCCAAGGATGAGGATGACGAATCAGGTCGCAGAATTCAAGATCAACAATCACATACGGAATAATGGTGCTACGCAAGTGCAGTAAGATGATCGTAAAATCGATCAGCACCAAGTCAGAGAAGGCGCGAGGAATTGCACTTTAGTATCACTAAAGAAAATTCCGAGCAACGAACTATGACGCAGTGTGCTCATCGATTTTACTCACATGAGAATGAGTTCGGCGTGCAACGCCCCCGCTTTTTTGATCGCTTGGAAAATTGAGATAATATCTTGCGGAGCTACGCCCAGTGTATTCAAGGCTTGCGCAAGCTGACCGGCATTGGTTATGGCAGGCAACACTTTTACTTCCGGCTTAGGTGGTGCTGCATTCATCGCCACCATCTCGTTAGTGACCGATGTGGTTTGTCCCTGCGACAAAGCATTGGGCTGCGATACGGTTGTCTTTGAATCGACCTGAATCACAATGCTACCATGGGATACAGCCACTTCAGAAATATTCACATCAGCACCAGACACAAGCGTTCCAGTTTTTTCATTCAACACAACGCGGGCATTGACCGATGTTTTGAAATCTGCATTTTCTGATTTTGCGATGAACGCCATCAAATCATTTTGAGCAGCAGCAGGAACATTCACAAGCACACTCGATGCGTCTTGAGCCTTGGCAGCATTGGGATAAATTTTATTAATCGCCTCTGCCATCGCGACTGCACTAGAAAAATCGGGTTGCGAAAGCACCCAACGCAACACACCGGCTTCCGAGAATGCGACTTGTTCAATCTCACGCTTGACAATTGCGCCATCGGGAATATTGCCGTTTAAGGGCTGATTCTTTTGAATATGCGAGCCCTTGGGATTGCCAGCAAAACCACCACCCACGCTAATAGCACCTTGCGCGATTGCATAGTATTCTCCGTCTGCAGCTTGGAGAGGAGTCATCAAAAGCGTTCCACCTTCAAGCGAACGCGCGTCTCCAAGGCTTGCGATATTCACATCTACTTTTTGCCCCGGCTTGGTAAATGCTTTTAATTCACTCGTCACCATTACAGCAGCCACATTGCGCAAACGCATTTTATCGGTGGGGACTTCAATGCCAAGCTTCTTGAGCATATTCGCCACAGACTGTACTGTGAACGCAGTATTTGTGCCATCGCCAGTGCCCGCAAGACCAACCACCAAGCCATATCCCACTAGGTGTTGACTGCTTAAACCATCGAGAGTTGCCACATCTTTAACACGAGTTGCGTGGACTGAGAAGGCAAGAGCGAGAAGACCAGCGACTATTTTAGTGTATGTGTTCATGGTGAACTCCTAGAATAGCCAGTTGAGGAAGCGAGTAAGAACGCCTGGCTCTTGCGCAGAATTATTCACGCCGCTTCCCGTATAGCGAATCACAGCATCGGCAAGCTTGTATGAGGCGACGGAGTTATCTGGATTGATATCATCTGCGCGAATCATGCCCGACACTTCGAGAACTTCTTCTTCGTTGTTGATGGTCACCAACTTGGAGCCTTCGATGGTGAGATTTCCATTCTCCATAACCTGCACAATGCGAGCTGTCACGGTTGCTTTCAACGCACCATTGCGAGCTGTTCCACCTTGTCCATCAAAGGCTACATTCGCACTGCCACCTAAGCCAAAACCAGGGATCCATTTCAGCAAACCCGTGTGCTGCTTACTGGAAATATCCATGCTGCTTTTGGAATCTGTGGATGTATGTGCATCATTCGAAGCCTTAGCTGTTTCCATGACGAGTACAGTAACAATGTCACCGCTCTTACGGCCGCGCTTATCCGTGAACAAAGAGTAGTTGGTCGCATATACGATGCCAACCACCACAAGCATTCCTGTCAAAATGGTTTTCATGGATCCCTCCTCAATTCACCACTCGCACTTCGCCATGGGCAGATACTTCTGCCTGCATGCGCTTATGCGTCTCTAAATTTTCAACCAATATCCGCTGTCCTTCATAGCCGTTCTGTTTCGCAACACCCATGGTGCTCACCTGCGCAGAACCAAGCACTACATTCAAACGAATCTGATCACCTTCGCGCACGGCATAAGGTCGTTCAAGCCAAGTATCCGATAAGTCCTGATCGCGGGCAATCGTACGCAAAGCGGTGCGACCCAGTGCATCGTCAAGCCTTGATACCATTGGGCGAGGCTGATGTGTTAATTCGACTCGATCTAATTTGATCATCGAGGTTTGCACAACTTGCCCACGTTGAATTGCTGTTACAGTATGCACCACATTTCCCCAACGCCGAATCATAAACGGCAACGTGTAACGCATGTTGGTTTTCCCATCAAGATCAATTTTCAGTGTTGCAGATTCATCTCCGCGTCCATTGAAACGTGCAGGCACTTCAAAGGTGAAGGTAAATACACCTTCGGGCACCTGAATTTCCTTGGGCAATTTATCGGTGTTTATATCCCAGTCTACACCTTTCACACCATTGATCTTAGGGCCAATGAACGCAAGCAATAACGTTGTTAGTGAATCTCGATCAATTTTGTTGGAACGCGAGCGCACAGTCACGGAACCGGAACCAATTACATCTAAACTATCCAACGAACAAATGGAGCGCAGATAAAAATTGCGAATTGCATTTACAGTTAAATGAGTCTCTCGACCAGGCAGTTCAAGCCGCCCAACCTCTAGAGTCTTTAAGGCTTGCACCAGATTCGAATCGCCTTCAATGTTTGCTATGTCGCCTAAATGAATTCGACCAATGGCTACTTCGGAAGTAGAATGAAAAGCAATACTTGCACGCCCCGCCCATAGAAGCGAGCTCATCATAAATACGATGAAGGCAAGTTTACGCATACGAATTACCATTACCCATTATCGTTTAAGTCCCGTTGCCGTTTGCAGCATATCATCAGAAGTGGTAATCGCTTTGGAACTAATTTCGTAAGCGCGTTGTGCAACAATCATCGCGACCATTTCATCAACCATTTGCACATTCGAAGATTCTAGATACTGATTTTTTAAATCACCAAAGCCTTCCGAGTTAGGCGCACCAACAATTGGATCACCACTTGCGGGAGTTTGCGTGTACATATTTCCACCCGCAGCACGTAAGCCTGCTGGGTTAATAAAGCGTGCAAGCTCTAGTGTGCCAATCTGTTCGGGCGCAGAACCGGTGGCTAATGTTGCCATGAAATTGCCTTGTGCATCGACATAAAGATCTGAGGCACCTTGTGGCACAACGATCCCCGGCTCTAGAATCTGTCCATTGGAATCGCAAACATATCCATCGGCACTCAGTTTAAAATCACCAGCTCGCGTATAACCTGTTTGACCATTCGCCATGCGCACTTGAAAAAAGCCATCGCCTTCAATCGCAATATCGAGATTATTTCCCGTTTGCTCAAGGCTTCCTTGTGTGAAAATTTTATCGGTAGCAACGACGCTTGAGCCTAGTCCGATCTGGATTCCCACGGGGGATTGTGTACCGTCGCCATTCTCAGAACCAGGTTCTTTCATGGTCTGATACATAAGGTCTTCGAATTCCACCTTGCCTTTCTTAAAGCCCACAGTATTCACGTTCGACAAGTTATTCGAAATGTTATCAACGTAGGTCTGATTGACCTGCATTCCCGAAGCTGCTGTATAGAGAGAACGAATCATGATCTTAACTCCTCATTAAGAAAGGCGGCCAATTTCGTTGACAGCTTTTTGCAAGGTTTCATCTTCGGAGAGAACGGCTTTTTGATCCAATTCATAATTGCGCTGAAAGCGAATTAATTCCACCATGCTCGACACCACGTTCACATTGGAACCTTCGACATAACCTTGTTTGACTTGGAAATTCTCTGCAAGCTGTGGTTTTTGCGTAGAGTCATCGCTCAGTTTGTACGTGTTTTGCCCATCTTTTTGCAAGTCTTTGCGATCTTCAAAATCAACGACAGCAAGTTGTCCAACAGCCTGGTCATCTACCGTCACCTTACCATTCGCAGACACCTGAAGCTTACTGCCATCTGCGCGTATGGGGCTTCCACCTTGATCAAGAACTTTAAAGCCTTGCAAGGTGACCACTTCGCCCATGCCATTGCGGGTTAGATTTCCTGTGCGGGTATAGCGAACACCATCGGGCGTTTCGACCTGAAAAAATCCATTACCCTCGATCGCGACATCCATGGGATTATCCGTTTTGACCATGGCACCTTGTTCCCAATCGATGCGATTTTCGCTCATCCAATGGCTTTCGTCGTGGTGCAACAAGCCTTGATCGTTCCTGCGATTGCGGGACTCCGTTAGCGAGGCTGTGATCGACTTTTTAAACGCGGTGGTATTGGCATTAGCAAGGCTATTGGTGGTGTTATCCACCATCTCTTGCAATAGGATCATGCCGTTGCGGGCGGTATAAATTCCGTTGACCATGTACACCTCGGACAGTAATTCCGTTTTACTCATTGCAAAGGTTGTGCCAAAGGAAAAGCCCCACGGCTTGTGGCCATAGAGCAACGAATGCCGAGGAGTACTGCGATGAAGAGGAGTTTTCTGCCTAGTTCAACTGACTAGGGGAACTTTTGTCCCGAACTAGTGGTTATCGGCGAGTTGCAACAAAACCTTGAGGGCTTTTTCGCCGCTTGCACCGATTTTCATGGAGAACTCGTTTACGAACATGCGAATATGCGCTTCCATTACCTCTGGGCTAGTTTCTTGCGCATGTTCTGCAATGAATGGAGTGATTAACGATTCACGTGCCCATGCCCAAGTTAGGCTCGCCTGAATTGTGGCTTCAATGCTTTGCAAAGTTTGTTCACCTAGGCTTTTGCGACCAAGGATCACTCCCAAGGGAATGGGAGAATGAGTGGTGGATTCCCAATGCTCGCCCAAGTCACAAAGCCGCGTAAGCCCATCGCGCTCGAAGGTAAAACGGTGTTCATGAATCACCACACCTTGCTTGGCATTGCCCAAACACAATTCGCGATAGAGTTCATCAAAGAATGCGTAGCGAATCTTCGGTTCAACCCCTAAAGGCAAAAGCCCGCGGCACCAGTGTTTAAAAAGCTGCGTAGCTGTTGTGTTTTTGCCAGGCAACCACGTTTCAACATTGGGGTCAAAAGCTTGCAAGCCTGAACTCAGCAACAACGGCCCACAACCAAATCCCATTGCACCGCCACAACTCAACACCTGATACTCATTTAAGAGCAAAGGCAGCGCACCGCAAGACACTTTAACCACATCGAGTTCTGCACGTTGTGCCGCTTCGTTTAAACTTTGCACATCGGCAAAAAGAATTTTCGGAATGTTGTGTGTAATTATGTCGGCTTGAGTTTTCCCAGTAACCCAACCCTCGAAAATGAAGGTGTCGTTGGGGCAAGGCGAGATTCCGAGCGTTAAGATGGGGTTCATCGCGAGCATCCTGTTCTCCTTGCTAATGTATTCCACTCATCATTCATCACTCATCACTGTTTAGAAATCTCTGCAACGCTAACAAGGCTTCGTCAATTTTCCATGCAGAACGGTCGCGTAAACCAGCTCGATTTGAAACTGCACGCACATGAAACGCAGGCACGCCAAAGGATTCTGCACAGGCAAGCACAGACGCGCCTTCCATTTCTTCAATGAGTGTTTGTGTTTGCTTTGCACGATCATGCGCTAAGGCATCGGTTCCACAGGCGCATTGCACACTCGCAGAAGCTACTCCGCGTAAGGATTTCAACCGAGAAGCTAGCTTAGGGAATGCCACAGGAAAATTCTGGACATCACTGGCAGACCATTGTGAGCGACCTAGCCCTAATTGCGAAGACGGCAAAAATGATCCATTAAAATCTTGCACTCCGAAATCAGCAAGTACACAGGAATCAACACGTACAACATCTCCAACGCACAATTGCGCGGAGTCATAAGCACCGCAAATTCCTAGCAATAGCAACGCTTCGGGGCAATTTTGTGAAAGAGTCTTCGCAACATTCACAGCAGAGCTAACAAGACCTGCGCCGCAGTTAAAAAATTTCGGACTGTTGTGCGTAATGATTTTTTGACTTTCAAATTCGGTTGGAATTACAATCAGGAGTCCCATGGAGTTTCTCCGATACGAGCTAGGGATTCTAGTTCAATTTCACGCGCACGCTCAACATCAACCTGCCAAGGCAATTCGCATTCAATTCGCACCGAGCTTACTGCGACCGCGCGAGCCAAGCACTGTGGCAAAGGAAGGCTCTCTGCATCTGCGGAAATCCAACCTGCTAAAAATGAATCCCCTGCACCAATCGCATTCACAAAGCGACGGGGCTTGGGCGGATACAAGGTCAATATTTTTTCGCGAGTAAATACAATAACCCTCCGCGAACCTTGTGTTACCACTAAAGTCTTGATAGGCCAACGTGCAAGAGCATTTTTGCCTTGAGCAAATACATCGGCAACTTCGTGATGCGCGGATTCGCCTAACAGAAAGCCCAATTCTTCAGAATTTATTTTTAGCAAATGCACACCACGTTCAAGCCAAGGAGACACGCCCTGCCATGCATCCAAGTAGAGCTGCTTGCCTTGTAAATCCTGGGCGCATAGCCGATCCCAAGGGAAGCCTTTCGGAGCAGTTCCGCATAATGCAACACAATTTGCCACGCGGCTCATTTCCACAAAAGCTGCGAAAAAAGATTCGACTTCTGCAGCAGTCAACGTTTGCGAAGGCTCAATGAGCTCGGTAGATTCGCCATCTTGTGTGGATAGCGTAGTGCAAATTCGCGTCTCACCTTCGGTTTCAATGTTGTGAAAGTGAGTTTGTATGTAATTCAACTCTGCGCAAATTTTTTGGCCTTTATTGCCACCGGAAAATTGCAACAACTGCGAAGCCATGTTTTGTCTTTGCAAAACTCTTACGAGATTTATGCCCTTACCGGATGCATGCTCTATGGGATTCTGTAAGCGATGCACAGCTCCCAGAGTGAGTTTGGGGAGCACGAATAACCGCTGCCAAGCAGGATTTAGGCCAAGTACTAGAAGCTTCATAGGATGAATATAGCTACTCCCAATAGCTCGTTTTTAGAGCTGATGCCGCGCGTCGAAACTTGGCGACGAACGACATTTTCGCCCCAAGTTATCTCATTGCAAACGCCAACATTATTTTCGTGTAACGCGAATCAATTGAATACGAGTATTGAACAATGCGTTAAAACATTTTTGATTGCATTCAATGAGTTTGCATGATAGGATCTTTGTGGTTTCAATTCACAAGGAGTTCCGATGAACAACATAAAATGGATCACCAAAGCATCGCTAAGTCTTATGGCTCTGGCAGCATTTGCCTCAGCGCAAGAAGCGATTCCGTTCAAAGTGTACGGATTTGCCGATATGAACGTGCAGTACAACAAAAGCGCATCTAGCTTCAACACCCAGTTTCTTGGCCCCGACACTATGAGTATCAGCCTCGGACATGCAAACATCTATTTTGATTTTAATCCAAACACTCATATTAAAGCTCTTCTCGAAGTTGGATTTTCATCTACGAAAAGCTCGCTGGCCTATAATATCGGCAGCGACACAAACCTCTTTGTCGACTCTAAAGGAAGCCCAATTTCAGATATGCAAGTCATCAGTGCTGCAACTGCGATGAAGATGGCACAACTAGCAGATTCAATCCTTGGGAAAGGTGCAACAGCAGCCCAGCTTGAAGCTGCGGCTCCAGGAACAACAGCCTCAGTGGAGACTAACGTTTCAAAGGTCGTTGCAGCGGCTCATGCAGCACAAGTTGCCAACGCGCAAAATGCAAGACGGTTTCAGAACATTTCGATTCAGCGCGCATATTTTGACCTCGTGCTAAACGACGGAAATAACCTGCGCATGGGTCAATTCATTACACCTGCAGGAATTTGGAATGTAGACCACGGTTCACCGGTAGTGCTAACTATTCGCCAACCCATGGAAACAAGCATCGTTCCCATTTTCCCGGAATCTCAGTTGGGCTTGATGTATTTTGGCCGCCAGTATTTGGGCGATCATGATTTGAACTACAACGTGTACGTGACTACAGGCCGCACCGGGCCTAGCGCAGCATCAATTGGACATGGCTACGATAATTCCATTGATAAGCCAAGCGATTTGGCTTATGGTGGACATGTGGGACTTAAGCTCGATATGCTAAAAGGCATAAGCATTGGTGCCTCTGCAATGACAGGCACCATGCGTGAAAAATATCAGAACCAACAAGCCTCGCTGGATATTATTTCAATGCTGCTAGACACTGTGGGAGAAGCGAAAGTTCAGAACGTTGTCTACAACGATTATTTTAATATCAAAGATCGCGAGTTCATTTATGGTGGTGATGCAAAAATTGAAGTGGGCAAACTAACCCTTCAAGGCGAATGCAATTATCGAAGAATCGATAACGAGAAGGACAATCAGAGTGGCACAACAAATATGCTTGGGTACTACGGCCTATTAGCCTACAAACTACCCTTAGGCACAGACTATGCGTTAACACCGTATGCGATGTATGAAAACGTTGGTTGGAAGAGTTCGAATGGAGGTGCGGGCTCCATAACAGATGATGGAATTAATGGGTTCTATACTGTCGCTGCAGGGTTAAACTTTTCGATTTTTACCAACTTCCACTTTAAGCTTGAATATGATCGTTTGCAACTTCTCTTAAATAGCAAGTCGTCAGCCTCGTTCCCTTCTAGCATTAAGGAAAAGGATTTGGTTTCCAATATTATTTCCTCTCAATTCTCGGTTGCATTCTAAAGGGGTTTCCTATGAATATATTTTATAAAACGCTGGTTACATTCCTTGCCCTTGCAGGCCTTGCACTCGCTGGTGATTTTGTGGTGATTGTGAATCCAGCAAATACCGCAAGCTCAATTTCCTCTGCTGAATTGAAGCGCATTTATACAGGTAAAATGACGCAGTTTGGCGGACAAAAAGCCGTGCCAATCAATCTAGGCGATGCAGATCCTCTTTATGCAGAATTTGTTTCTAGCATCACCAAGATGAGCCCGGCAGACTACAAGCAGTTCTGGGTAGATGCTCAGATCAAGGGTGAAGGAACTGCACCGATGATGCAACGCAACTCTGCCGCAGCCAAGATGATTGTAGCAACAATCCCAGGTGCCATCGCGTATGTGGATGCATCGGTTGTAGATGCAACCGTGAAAAAACTTAACATGAAGTAGTCTCTAAGATCGAGCTAAAGAGTAGCCATCATGCTGCTCTTTAGTTTGCATAAAGCCATGGAATTGCGGTATACTCTAAAAGAGTTTGAATATGGATTCCTTAAGGTAGAGCATGCTAAGCATCAATTTCAAAACGATATCAACTCAGTTTGTGTTGACTACGATCATTATTGTGGTTGTGCTACTAACTCCGTTTTCAATCTTTTTTATCTCGCGATATCGCGAAGCACGCGAACAAGCAAACGAAGAAATGTTGCGAGAACAAGATGCTTCGCTCACGAGGCAGGCCAAGCAAATGTCGCAGTTCATTGCACGCATCAGCCCTACTCCACTAATGACCCAAGACTTATTCAGCTTAAAGCTTTATGCAAACGAAGTCTTAAGCGATTCAAATTTTATTCAAATCAAGTTCATGAATACCACTGGTACAACGTTGCTTGATCAACACAATGAGCACCATACAATCTACGCCGATTCCGCTTGGGCTGACTCTTGTCTCAAGACATTTACGGACACGATCATTACAAGCAAAGAAATGATGGGTGTAGAACAAAAAGTTGGCATAGTTACGTTTAAGGTGAGTTATGCTGCACTTGCTTGGAGTCAAAAAGAACGCCTGATTGAACTGCATAAAAAGATTGCTGGGATTACATGGGGACTCGCGGGATTTGCCATTTTACTTTGCGCGGCTTTGAGTTTTGGAATTTTTGCAACACTGAAAAAACTTTTGATGCAGCCTCTTTCACAAGTCACGTTGCGTGTGCAAGATATCGCAGATGGTGATGGTGATTTGACTCAACGCCTTGCATTCCAAAAAGATAATGAAATGGGATTCATGGCCTCAAGTATCGATGCCTTTATTGCCAAGTTGCAACATCTGATTAACTCAATGTCAGAGCGTTTTGGAAATCTAGATCGCAACTTGGGTTTGGTGAACCAAGGCGCAGAGCAGATGGTGCAAACGTCAACGGTGATGGGACAAAAATCACAGGAAGCTGCGAAGAGCGCAAAGGCGGTGAGCAACGAAGTAAACCGCGTTGTAAACGATATGGATGGCTTACGCGGCCAGTTCCAAGCAATCTCTGTTTCCATGAACGAATTCACTTCGACTCTTGGGGAAATTTCTCGCAGCACCGCACTCGAAAGTCAGAAGGCACAAGAAGCAGACTCGCTTACAGAAAACGCAGCAGACATTGTTGGTGGTTTAAACGAGATGGTTCATTCGATTACCGGCATTCTAAATACCATCCGCGCCATTTCAAACCAGACTCGCTTACTCGCACTTAACGCAACCATTGAAGCCGCTAGCGCAGGAGATGCTGGTAAAGGCTTTGCAGTGGTGGCCTCCGAAGTAAAAGATTTGGCACGTCGTACCGCAGACTCTACGGAAGGAATCCAGAAGTTGGTAGAAACAATCCGTGTGCAAATGGAACAAGCAGTGGCGGCAATCACAACTGTACGCGAGCACGTACGCGGCATGAAAGATGCTTCGATGACCGTTTCCGCATCCATGGAAGGACAGGCGATCACTTTAGGTTCTGTAACCCAACGCATCACGGAAGTGAACGGACTCACCGCTTCAGTGAACCAATCATTGTCACGCTCCAATCAGCTCATCCAAGATGTGACCCAAAACATTTCTGAGCTGGATGGCGCCGTGCAAAGCGTTGAGACCGAGATCAAAAAGTCGCGACAAAACATTAGCGACGCAGGTGCTGTCTCCAAAGAAGTCAAGGCAATGATCGGTAAATTCAAAACCTGAGTCGGTATAGATTCGGCAAACGTCTTGGAGAGTCCCTGAGAAGCGCTTTCAGGGACTATTCTGTTTACCATGGGTCGAAATCATTATTCCTCAGAGCTTGTGGAAACGCTTGTCAAAGAGGTGCTCGAAGAACAGCACCCTCTGACTCATGTTGCACGCAGTGTGGGAATTCACCCTGGAGTACTCAGCAAGTGGGTAAAGCACGCCAGAGCCCGCGCAGAGGCTCCTGTTTGCGCAGAATCTACCGACAGTGAGGTAACGAATCTACGCATTCGCGTTGATGCCCTAGAGGGTCGTTTAGAGACGATTCGCGGGGTACTTGAGAAGCTACTCGCGGCGAAGTATAAAGTGTAGTTTGAAACAGTTGAGAGTTGCGACATCTAACTCACACTAGGCGTCTCACCGCGCGTAGCTAGTGGAGAGTGGAGAGTTGCAATGTCTCATGCTTTTAGGATTAGACACTGCATCTCTCCACTACCGTACTCTAACACTCTCCACTTATTTTGCCAAACTATCGAACTCTCCACTGGTTTTATGGAGCTTTCAACTTGTCTTGGATTACAGAGTGCCCTTAGAGCTTGGGATTCCTGCGATGCGGCGGCTTGGGCTAATTGCCATGGATACAGCGCGCGCAAAGGCTTTAAAGACCGCTTCGAGAGAATGATGATGGTCTTCACCATAGAGCAATTCAACATGCAAATTCATGCGGGCATTTTCAGCGATCGATTTAAAGAAATGACGGAACAGCTCCGTTTCCATATTGCCGATACGCTCGTTCTGCAACTTGACGTTCCACACAAATCCGATACGACCAGAGAAATCAACAACGACACGAGCAAGAGCTTCATCCATGGGCACGTAATAGAATCCGTAACGCTCAATGCCTTTCTTATCGCCTAAGCAATCGAGCAAAGCTTGGCCAAGCACAATGGCGATATCTTCCGAAGAATGATGCATATCGACATGAGCATCACCTTGGCAAGCAACGTCAAGGCGAAAGCCACCATGCACTTGAAATAGATCAAGCATGTGATCCAAAAAGCCCGAGCCTGTCGCAACGGTTCCACGCTCTGCTTTGTCAAGATCGAGACTAAGAGTGATCTGAGTCTCAGAGGTATTGCGGGTAAGGCTCTTGCTACGCATTAGGCGCTCCTTATTTCTTCAATGAGTCTTTCGCGAGATTTTCAATCTGCTTCGCTGCACGAGCTTCTAGCTCTTGATAAAAGCCTGGGCGGAAGCGCTGTTCCGCAGCTTCGCAGAATTCCACCACCTTCTTTTCATAGGAGGTGATGTACAGGGAGAGCCCTGCAAGCGCAACAGTCGCGAGGCAAAAGCCAAACATGATCAGCGCGAAAATCAGCACTTTATTTATTCCTTAAGAATAATCTTGCCGTTATAAACCTTGAAGTAGTTCGCGGGAATTTTCACAGCTTCGTCGTTGATGTAGAGCTTTGCCTTTTCAGGAGAACCCACGGTCACCTTCATAGTATCGGTATGGCTTACGAAACGAGCTTTGTCGGTATGGCGAACAATATGCACCCACTTGAGTCCACCGATGCGATTGACGCGAATCCAAGTGCTGTCCTTGACACATTCAAACTTCAGCGTGGTCTCTTGAGGAGGCTCAGCCTTTGCAGCTTTGCCATCTTTAGATTCTTTCTTAGAATCTTTCTTGCCCTTGCTGTCCTTGGCTTCTTTGGCGTCTTTGCTATCCTTGGAATCTTTTCCAACTTCGCCAGCTGTGGTATCAACCTTGCCCGTTTCCGCAAGAGAATCCGCAGATAAACCCGAGGTGTCGTTTGTGCTTAGAGATTCGGCCTGTGCCACAGAATCTGCATGAGCTTTGATCTTGTTGATGGAGTCCACAGAATCCGCAATACGAGCAGCCACTTGAGCTTGATTGTCTTGCTTGTGATTGGACTTCATGACCATGAGAAATGCAACGAGCGCGACGACGACCACGGCAATAATCACCTTACTTGCACCGCGGCTATCAGAACTCGATGGCGTAATGGTCTTAACGCGAGCAGCATGAGCTGTATTGTTCGAAAAGCTCGATTCTGGTGCAAGATCGGTGAGAATCTTTGCCGCATAGTCTCGACCAACTTCGCCAGCATACCAATCCAAAACCTTAGCACGATTCAGCTCAAGGCGAGTACAAATCGTGTTGAGATACCCACGCACATACGCCTGCACAGGGAGCTTTTCATAGCGGCCACTTTCAAGATGGTCGAGCATGTCAGGGGTAATGCGAATTTCGCGGGCTAATTCAACCAGCTCAATGCCTGCAGCAAGGCGCGCACGCTTGAGGTATTCACCCAGTTTTTCTTCAGCATCTTTTTCGAGCGGAATTTTTTCGAGCGGATTTTTGTCGGCCATTTATCAAGTCTCCGATAATACTTTCAAGGCATCCAAGGTTTTTGCAATGGGAAGCCCAACAACATTGTAATAGCAACCTTCGATCGCCTGCACGAACCTAGCCCCTTGGCCTTGTATTCCATAAGCACCGGCCTTGTCGAATGGCTCACCCCATGCAATATAGTCATCTACCTCTGCTTTGGTAAATGGACGGAACAATACTCTTGTACATTCAACACCAGACACAAGCATTTGGCTGTTCTGGGCGAGGGCAAAACCCGTGCGTACCTCATGCCAACGACCGCACAAAGACATGAGCATCCGTTCAGCATCAGCTGCATCGCTCGGTTTGCCCAAAGCCTGTCCATCGAGGAAAACCAAGGTGTCGTAGCCGAGCACAGATTCAAGAGGATAGAGCTTAGAAACCGACAGAGCTTTTCGCTCCGCAAGGATCCGAGGGGCTTCAAGAGGGATGATGTCCACTAACGATTCGTCTGCACCCGATTCCACCGCGCGAAAGGGCAATCCTAACTGCGCAAGGATTGCTTGCCTGCGGGGCGAGGCACTTGCTAGGATCAGCTCAGTCTTCGGGATTGATTTCAGAATAGTCACCCAAGTTTAAGCTTCCATGGAAACGACGCACCGTAACAGACTCACCGAGGATCGACCGCTCAAGCGAGGAATTATCGAGGTAGCAATTTGCGGCAACAACGCTATCGCGAAGCATGACCGTTTGCAGATTGCAGCCTTCGTGCAAAGACACATTGGGGCCAATAATCGAATTAGAAATTTCAACATTTTCTGCGATGTAACAAGGCTCGATAATGGTGGAGCCTGGGTAGGATTTGCGCACCTGCGCTTTTGCACGAGAGAGAAGCAACCGATTGGATTCAAGCAGTGCATCGTGTTTGCCACAGTCGAGCCAGCCACGAATTTGCCCCGAATAAAATTCGGAACCTTCATCGATCATGAGTTGCAATGCATCGGTAAGTTGAAATTCACCACGCGTACGCATATTCAGCTGCATCAAGGTCTCTAAAGACTTGCGCAAGCTCACAACGTCTTGCAAAAAGTAAATGCCCACCAATGCTTGGTTAGAAACGTAGTTCTGCGGCTTTTCCACCAGCCTTGAGATACGACCATCAGGCGTGGCAACAGCAACACCAAAGCGTGATGGATCTTGCACAACACGTGTACACAACACATTTGAGCTCGCATGGGAAAGCGAAAGCAAATCCGCATCAAAAAGCGTATCGCCCAGAATAATCAGCACGGGCTCATCGTCTTTTAAAAACTCTGCGCACAGGTGAATCGCTTCGCCCAAGCCTTGCGGATTTTCTTGCAATACAAAGCGTGCATTGAGATGACTGTAGACGCGATGGATATAATCTTCAACCTTTTCCGCTTGGTAACCAGTCACGAAGATGTATTCGCTCACGGGCAAATTGGAAAGTGCATCAAGGATATGGCCGATGATGGTATTGCCCGCGACAGGCAGCAAACACTTGGGTAAATGCAAGGTCAAAGGACGCAAACGAGTGCCGACACCGGCGACAGGGAGTATGACTTTCATAGGAAACAAGCTAGCAAATCTTGTTCAGGGCAAGGATACTATTTCAGGGTTGATGTCGTTGTTGACGTCGTGGAAGTCTTGGTATCACTGGATTGCAGCTTGATATCGGGAAGTTCTGTGACGAAGATGGAAAAATTCCAACCGGCTGCGGGGCCAATAGGTGTCCAGCGGAAGGTCATAGACCAGCAATGCAGATCACGTTGGAAATTAAACTGGTGCATGGCAAAACGACCCGCATTGTAATCGTACTGAGTCGTATACGTCATTTTCCATTTGCGCGTAGGCTGAATTGATAATGAAATATTGCTGGAATGGGTGATTTGATCTTGGAACAAAGCCTTGCCCACTCGGCTTGAACTAAAAGTATAACGGTAGTCAAAGCCCGCATCCCAAGGCCGCGTATCGGGTTCCTCTTTCTCTGCACGCATAATTCCCGCATTGAACTTTCCAGTCCAATGGAATGAGCGGCTCAACTCGTAACTCCAGCTTTCGAGCTCGGGTGCTTGCGCTAAATTGGGTTGATCTGAAAAGGGGTGATAAAAACTGTGCTGAGTGCTCACGGTAAACACATAGTCGGGAATGACTTGCAAGCCAAAACTCGATGCGATATTCGACCACTGCAAAGAGTCTTTCGCAAAGTTATAACTAGCTGAAGTACGAGTGTTAAGTACGCGCAAATTGGCCGAGCCATCGGATGTGCCAGAATCCTTGAAGGATAAATATTTCAAGTCAAAATCATTGTTGAGCGAAAAACCAACGGTCTTCGATTTGCCTTGGTAAGGCGCTTGGGATAGTTGTGGTTGCGGAACAAATTCAAAGTTGGTATCGAGCTTGGGAGCATACGTGTAAGAGACTCCAGGGGTAATGGTATGACGAACACCCACAAAGCGCCCCCACTCTGGACGCCATATTCCATATAGCTTCGTATCCATATTCACCGAAGCAGAATAGCTATTGAAGAATTCGCCACTCTGTCCATCTTGTGGGTAACCATCCCAGACAATCGCTTTATTCAAAGAGTCATGAGGGTTGATATATCGTTCACCCGACCAATCATTGCGCACATGCAACGCTGGCTTGATATTCAACACGGAAAGCAGTTGCCCCGACCAATCAAAGTCGGCAGTTGCTGAATTGCCAACCCATGTGCGATTTGTATCTGTATGGTCTAAGCTGTCGCGGGCTTGCGCAAAATATTTATTGAAATGCTCGTTAAAGCTGTAATTGAATTTTTCGAAAAAGCCAGGCGTTGAAGACACATCGGACTCAATGAAAGGAAAGAGTGGACCACTTGAACGAAAGACGGCGTCGGGCAAATTGCGTGAGATAGAACCCGTCACCAAATTGTCGCTTTGATCGACGCGCAAGGTTAGTGTACGGCCACCGGTGAAGATGCGATTCCAAGTCATGTTGGCATTGGCCTGCTGGTCGAGCACCGTCGCTTGATCAAGCCCATTGGTTTGACGTAAGGTTTGACTCGAAACAAAAGAACCCGAACCGCTAAGCGTACTTTTATTATCGGGGCGTAAGTTTTGGTTATGCTGGAAATGAATATCCCAACCAGAATTCGCGAGGTTCAGATTTTGTAGATACGCCTTGCCTTCAACGTTTCCATCGACGACATAAAGCTCTTTGTATTCGAACTTGGCATCTGCAGAGCTCTTCTCGAACTGCGCTTGCTGGCCTTCCATAATATCGCTTTTGAGCGTGGCATCCATGTAATCATTAATCGCCCAGAACACACCGAGATTACTGAGGAAAAAACCTTGACTCTGATCACCGCCAAACTTAGGCGTGAGAATGCCTGAGCGCCTTCCACTCTTGAGAGGAGCCACCATGATGGGAAGCACGGCGACGGGAACATCTGCAATATTAAGCACCACAGGAGAAGCCACAATATCTTCTTTGGGCTTCACCACCATGCGTCGGCAATAGAAGAAATAATGTTCATCCACCGTATCGTTACATGTTGAAAAATCGCCGCGCGCAAGCTGCAAACGGCCATCGGGCAAGCGACGAATGTCTTCTCCATTGAAGCGCTGATTATCGCGAAAACTTGAGCCCCAAAAAATTTGCCCAATGCGAGATTTCATGTTGTATTTCATGCGATAACCCGATAGCGGTGGATTCTTCGGATCCTTGAGAATGGGCTCGCCCGAGGCTTGCAGCACTTGGTTTGCCTGGTCGAACCAAATGGTGTCTCCACTCAAATTTGCACCGCGATATTTGATCAGGGCTTTCTCGTTGAGATTAAATGTTTGATTGGGAAAATCATATTGCATATCCACCGACGAATATTCCACGGTGTCGGGGGAATTGCGATCTGCGGTGAGCTGATCTGCGGAATCCAATTTCAGTGTGTCAGATTTTGTCGCGCGAACTTTCCGCAAACTATCTTGAGTCGCTTGCTCGGGGTCATGAATGACCGTCAAGCTCTCGGCAGCATGCGCAAGAGACAAGGCCAAGCCAAACAAGATCAAGGCAGATTTCACAACGTCCAAACATAGGAAAAAGGCCCAGTCGATGACCGGACCTTTTCAAATTCCACAAGCATTACGCTTGCGTTACACTTATTGAAGCTGCGCATTCCAAGAGCTCAGAGCCGAGCCCTGTTGCACACGAATCGAATATGCACCCGTTGCTTGGGACTTTCCATCCCAGGCTAGGTTCAGTGAACCAGAAGCATTGTCAACACGCCATGACTTCACGAGAGAGCCTTGCATATCAAACAACTGGGCTTGAACCGTGCCCGTGGACTTGAGCTCGATCTGCAGATTCTGGCGATCGAAACCGAGCAGATTCACACCAGCACTCTTCACCATCTGGGAAGAAGGGGTTGGAGTCACGGTACCGATCTGATACACGGTCGAAATCTCTTGGTTAGTCACTGGAGCCACGTCGGAAATTAAGCGACCATATTGCAAAACACCTAGCAAGGTGTTGCCAGCCTCAGCACGAGTGAGCGCAACATGCTCAATTTCCTTTGAAGAGATCGAGGATGAGTTGTACCAAGAGTTCAGCTCTGCAGCAGACAACGTCTGCACTTGGAGACCAACACGAGTGAGTTCAACAGAACGAACTTCGCCATCTTTCGCTTTCACAAAGGAAACAACAGCCTTGGAACCCGCTTGTCCACGTAAGAGCGCGGTGCATTCTTCCAATGGCTTACCGGCTAAAGCGATTTCGTTTACAGCGGTGATCTGATCACCAGCTTCAATGCCATTTAGGCTCGCTTGAGAATTAGGAATCACGGTGACCACTTGCACGCCCTTAGGCGCGGATTGGATTGTGACACCAATGCCACCAAAAGTCTCCGCAAACACCGAAGCCACCATCATGGCCAATACAAATAGGATACGCATAGAACCCCCTTGTCGTTAGGACTACAATGAATATAGCATAAGCCGCTTCGCCTTCGCAATGGATCTTTTTTGCCGATTTGTGGCCAATTGCTTTTTTTACTGTTTTTGGATAAAATACCCTCCAACAAGTCGGGGAGGGGTTTATATGCCGAATTGGCTCTCTCAAATGTCTTTGACAAAAAAAGTCACACTTTTGCAAGGGCTCGCTCTTCTCTGTATTATAGCGATGACAGGCTCCTCATGGCTTGCCTTGCATAGACAAATCGACATTGTTGAGCGGATGTATCAAAAGCAAGTGCTTAGCTTGTCAAACCTTCTAAAGCTTCAGAAAACACTTTTAATGCTCCCCACGACAACCTCGAAAACGATTATTTGGGTGACCGCAGGCTATGACCAAGGCAATATCGACAAAAGCATTCAAAAAATTTCCGAGGATTTAGGTAATGCGGCTCAAGGGATCAATACGATCAACAAATTGTCCGAGCCAAATTCGGAAGAAGCAAAACTTCTGCAACACATGTCTGACAGCCTCCAACCCTTTGCCCGTGCGGTCACTTCGGCAGCAAAAATGGCAAGCGATGATGCCCAGCTAGCAAGCCTATCTCTGACTGGTGCTGAAAAAAAGTTTGCTTATGTGGAAGCCGATTTAGATTCTCTGATTCGCTTGCGCGTGCTTGAAGCAGAATCGAGTTATCACGCGGCTCAATCCGATGCGAAACGTGAAATTCTGCAATTGGTTGGTCTCGCCATTCTTGCGGTTTTGATCACTGTTGGACTGCTGCTAGCCGTTTTCCGCTTAGTCGTTTACCCCATAAAAAACATCACCAACATCCTTGGTGAAATGACGCACGGCGAGTGGGATTTAACACGCCGCATCGAGGTAAATAGCACAGATGAAATCGGGCAACTTGCGCATATTGTGAACCTATTCATAAAACGCTTGCAAGGAATTATTTCGGATCTTGCTGCAAAAACAAACAAACTTTCGACAGCCGCTGTTCGCTTCGAAAAGACAGCAATTAGCATTGCAGAATCAGGCAGACAAATGCAAATGCAAAACGGCTCCGCAAGCACAATGGCAGACGGAGTTAGCCTTGTCGTCAAAGATGTTTCTCAAGCAGCAAATGAAATGTCAAAGTCTGTGGATTCTGTTTCAGAAGCAATCCGTCAAATGAACCAGACCATCAGTGAAGTCGCACGCAGCTGCCAACAAGAGCTACAGGTTTCAAGCGACGCAGACCAGCAAGTAAAATCGTCCAAAGAAATTATGGATCAGCTAAGCCTTGCAGCAGGAAACATCGGAAAAGTTGTTGACTTAATCATGAATATTGCAGGGCAAACCAATTTGCTCGCACTAAATGCAACAATTGAAGCAGCCTCTGCAGGTGAGGCAGGCAAAGGCTTCGCGGTAGTTGCGGCAGAGGTAAAACAGCTCGCTCAACGCACATCTTCTGCGACCGTAGACATTCGCAAACAAATCGTCGCGATGCAAGAAAGCGTCGCCAACGCCAGCCATTCCATGGATAAAGTAACCGGCGTGGTTGCCAATATTGCAGGCATCTCACGCACTATCGCGGCAGCAGTCGAAGAGCAAAGCGTGACTACCGGAACCATTTCCCAAAGCGTCTCCACGGCTTCAAGTGCCGCATCGCAAATCGCAAATCAAGTCAGCAGATCATCCACGGACTTAGCAGCCGTTTCCGTGAATGTTCATTCCGTTTCCAAGTCCATTGAGAGCAATCAAAAAATGGC
>Ga0302271_10001485_pt1 | contig 22384 bp, 15 predicted proteins | sample III_Bog_N1_1_FD_198767 | JGI IMG/M metagenome (GOLD analysis project Ga0302271, IMG submission 198767) | Peat permafrost microbial communities from Stordalen Mire near Abisko, Sweden - III_Bog_N1_1 | ecosystem: Environmental > Terrestrial > Soil > Wetlands > Peat | place: Sweden: Abisko... | reverse complement strand
AGAGGTAAGAGGTAAGGAGTAAGAGGTAAGAAAATAAATTATATATAATCGTCCGGTAGCTACAGGTACCGGACCCAAGAAAAAAAACAAAATGAAAAGAGACCAGGTAATTTTTGACATCATTGCACGCGAAAAACAACGTCAGTTGAAGGGTATCGAATTGATCGCTTCCGAGAACTTTGTTAGTGATCAGGTAATGGAAGCTATGGGTTCCGTATTGACAAACAAATATGCCGAAGGCTATCCAGGGAAACGCTATTATGGTGGTTGCGAAGTTGTGGACGAAAGCGAACAGATCGCCATTGACCGCCTGAAAGAAATCTTCGGGGCAGAATGGGCAAACGTACAACCACATTCAGGAGCACAGGCCAATGCTGCCGTATTCCTGGCTTGTTTAAACCCGGGAGATAAATTCCTTGGATTAAACCTGGCGCATGGCGGTCACCTGTCACATGGCTCGTTGGTAAACAGCTCAGGCATCCTGTACAAACCTTGCGAGTACAATGTAAAAGAAGACACCGGACGTGTGGATTATGACCAGATGGAAGAAGTAGCCATTCGCGAACAACCAAAGGTGATTGTTGGGGGTGGTTCTGCCTATTCACGTGAATGGGATTACAAACGCATGCGCGAGATTGCCGATAAAGTGGGCGCCATACTGATGATCGACATGGCTCACCCTGCAGGTTTAATTGCAGCCGGATTACTTGAAAACCCATTGAAATGGGCTCATATTGTAACCTCAACAACCCATAAAACATTACGCGGACCACGCGGAGGTATCATTTTATTGGGAAAAGATTTTCCTAACCCATGGGGAAAAACAACACCAAAAGGGGAAATAAAAATGATGTCTGCCCTACTCGACTCAGCCGTATTCCCTGGGATTCAGGGAGGTCCTCTGGAACATGTGATAGCTGCCAAAGCTGTTTCTTTCGGCGAATGTTTACAACCTGAATACAAGGATTACCAGATACAGGTTAAGAAAAATGCTTCAGCCTTGGCAGATGCATTAACAGCCCGTGGATTTACGATTGTATCAGGTGGTACGGACAATCACTCTATGTTGGTTGATTTACGTGCTAAATTCCCTGAACTGACAGGTAAAGTAGCTGAAAAAGTATTGGTGGAAGCCGATATTACCGTAAACAAAAACATGGTGCCTTTCGACAGCCGTTCCCCATTCCAGACTTCAGGTATCCGCCTGGGCACTCCAGCTATCACAACACGTGGTGCAAAGGAAGGCTTAATGCTGGAAATCGCAGAAATGATTGAAACCGTCTTATCCAACATCGACAACGAAGCAATCATCAAATCGGTTAAAGACAGGGTAAATAAAACAATGTCGGAATATCCGCTGTTTGCGCAATAATCAGGAATGAGGAGTGAGGAATAAGGAATAAGGAATGAGAAGTGAGAAATAAGATTTAGTCGTATAACTTTAATTTAAAACTATATGAATGAAATTATTGATTATAATCAGAAGTATTCTTTACGAACAAAAAAATATGCAGTAGACATTATTAAATTTTTTGCGAATCATTGTAAAAAAACTGAAGAATTAAGAATAATCGGGAAACAATTCTTTCGATCAGGAACTTCAGTTGCAGCTAATTTTCGGGCTTATACCCGAGGAAGATCTGTTGCTGAACGTTATTCAAAAATGTGCATTGTTGTAGAAGAAGTTGATGAAACTCTTTTTTGGTTTGAACTTATTGAAGAAGCAGAACTAATTGACAACAGTATATTGTCTTCCATAAAACTTGAATCTTTAGAATTGCTTAAGATATTTTCAGTTACAAAATCAAAATTAAAAACCAACTAATACTCATTCCTCATTCCTCATTTCTAATTCCTAAAACATATGATAGATAAAATCTTCGAACTATCCGAACTAACCGATACAACCGTTTTTTATGGAATAAACAATAACAATGTTCGTTTAATAAAAACGCTGCAACCCAGTGTCAGGTTCTCTGCCAGGGGGAGTATTATCAAGTTATCGGGAAATGAAGAAGATATAAACCATTTATATTCAATCATTGAAAAACTGGAGCGTTTCTGCATTGATAACAATATATTAACCGAAGAAAATATTATTGATATTGTCAAAGGCAGTGCCCCTACTGAGATCAAATTTGAACATTTGATATTGCATGGTGTAAACGGGAAATCTATCATGGCACGGACAGCCAATCAGCAAAAGCTGGTAAAGGATTTTGACACCAATGACCTGCTGTTTGCCATAGGACCTGCCGGATCAGGTAAAACCTATACAGCTATTGCATTGGCAGTACGTTCATTGAAGAACCGGGAAATCAAGAAAATTATTCTCAGCCGTCCAGCCGTGGAAGCAGGTGAAAAGCTTGGCTTTCTTCCGGGTGATATGAAGGAAAAAATTGATCCATACCTGCAACCGTTGTATGATGCGTTGCAGGATATGATTACACCCCTCAAGCTGAAGGAATACCTTGAAAACGGGACTATCCAGATTGCACCGCTTGCTTTTATGCGAGGCAGGACATTAAATGAGGCTGTCGTTATCCTTGATGAAGCACAAAACAGTACCACCTCACAAATCAAGATGTTCCTGACCCGTATGGGGATGAGCGCTAAAATGATTGTAACGGGTGATATTACCCAGATTGATTTACCCTTTTCACAGAAATCAGGGTTGATTGATGCCTTGGAAGTACTTAAAAACATTAAGGGGATTGCACGGGTTGATTTTGATGTGAAAGACATTGTGCGACATAAATTGGTGCAACGGATTGTGGAGGCGTATGACAAACGAAGTAATGAACCCATGGTTCCTAAAGAGGATAAAGATGGGGATAATCAGGCTGTATTGATATTGAAGAAATAGCCCGTAGATATGAAAAGACGCAAAAAAAACAAACAAATAAAAAACAAACAAGCTCAAACATATGAACGCATTAACTAACACCGACTTCCATTTTGATGGACAGAAGAATGTATACCATGGCAAAGTACGCGATGTATACACGGTAAAAAACGATTTGCTCGTAATGATTGCTACCGACCGTATCTCGGCTTTCGATGTGGTACTTCCTAAAGGGATTCCATACAAGGGCCAGATGCTAAACCAGATTGCAGCCAAGTTCCTGGATGCAACGGCTGACATTGTTCCCAACTGGAAACTGGCTTGCCCGGATCCTATGGTTACTGTCGGACTAAGATGCCAGGGATACCCCGTAGAAATGATTGTAAGGGGTTATCTATGCGGAAGCGCATGGAGAACCTACAAGAGTGGCATCCGCGAAATATGCGGGGTTAAAATACCTAATGGTATGCGCGAGAACCAACGGTTCCCTACTCCTATCATCACTCCTACTACTAAAGCTGAACTGGGAAGACATGATGAAGACATTTCAAAGGAAGAAATCCTGAAACAGGGATTGGTCTCGAAAGAAGAATATGACCTGCTGGAGAAATATACCATGGCACTATTCATGCGTGGTAGTGAAATAGCTGCAGCACGTGGGTTGATACTCGTAGATACGAAATATGAATTCGGCAACCGGGAAGGAAAGATATACCTGATTGATGAAATTCATACTCCAGACTCTTCCCGTTACTTTTATGCTGAAGGATATGAAGAACGCTTTGAAAAAGGCGAAGCTCAGAAACAACTCTCAAAGGAATTCGTCCGTGAATGGTTAATGGAAAATGGATTCCAGGGTAAAGACGGACAACAGGTACCAGAAATGACTCCTGAAATCGTTGCAGGAATCAGCGAACGTTATATCGAATTATTCGAGAATATTACCGGTGAATCCTTTGATAAAGCCGATATAGCTGATATTACATCACGCATTGAAAAAAATATTGTGGAATACCTGAAAACTGTCTAAAAAATATACAGACTACAATTTACTGATTTACAATTGCATTCCACCCTGGGTTATGCAATTGTAAATCGTAAATTCCAAAATAGTAAATGAAATACAGTTTTCATGTTTGGTAGTTTCAGAAAAAGCCGTATCTTTGCAGCGCCTTTGAAAAAAGGATGTATCACTGGAGAGATGGCAGAGTGATCGATTGCAGCGGTCTTGAAAACCGCCGTACTGCAAGGTACCGGGGGTTTGAATCCCTCTCTCTCCGCAAAAAGAAGTTCAACTTTTATTAGTTGAACTTCTTTTTTTGTTCTATACCTCTTCTATAATACGGCTCAATCGGGAAAGTTGGACTCAATCGGCAAACTTGTGTTTTATCTCTCAAACAAATACAGTATCTTTGTGTCTATTTATATTGAGTTATGTAAAAATAACAGTTGTTATTATACTACCTACCACTTTTATTAACAAACGGCATCTTCTATTCGAAAGCATTTAATAATCAATGAAAAAAACTGATACAACCATACTAACTCTTTTAAAAGAAGGAGACAAGATGGGTTTGGAAATGCTTTTTCGAGAGTATTACAGGCCTTTGGTTATGTACGCCTCACAATATCTTGAGAGAAAAGAAGAAGCCGAAGATCTTGTTCAAGATGTATTTGTGAAATTTTGGGAGTCGAGACAATACCTTGAAATCAATATAAATCTTCGTTCTTACATTTATCAAACGGTACGTAATGCCAGTCTAAATACAATTAAAAGTAAATCCAAATATCAATTCGACACATTGGACGATTTGCCAGAGTTATCGGTTGAAGAAATGCTTGATGAATCGGACTGGAATGAATATATAAATGATATCTACAAAAGAATAGATATGCTACCACCTCGTACCCGTAAAATCTTCACATCAATAATTCTTGAAAATAAAAAATACAAAGATGTTGCTGCTGACATGAACATCTCTGTTAATACCGTAAAAACTTCTTTATCCAGAGCCCTCTCTGTTCTCCGTTCAAATCTTAGTAAAAGTGCCAATGTTGTATTGACACTACTCCTCATTTAGTAGTCCGATACATCTTTCTATTAAAAAGTAAATCCACCCTCCCCTGTAAAGTTGACATTTACAAAGCTGGGAAGTCATCGTTTTGGCTTCTTATCACTCAATTGTTATATTATTTTGATTTTTATTGAAATCTTGTCACCCATTTCTATATAAAAACTGTCATAATGATACTATGAAGACAACACCCGAACAAATCGTACTTTTGATTTTAGCGAAACGGACACGTGAACTAAATATCAATGAAGATCATCAGCTACAAGAGTGGCTCAAAGAATCTTCTTCAAATAGAGTTGCTGCCAACGAGCTTTCAAGGCTTTTTGAAGAATATCTCAGAGCGAACCAATATCAGGATATTGATATTGAAGATGCATGGAAGAATATTAAGAAAAGAACATCTTCCAATATAGTATATAAACAGAAGGTGAGGTTCCTGAACTGGAAAGCTATTGCCGCAGTGTTGCTGCCACTCTTTGTAATTGGGTCTTTAGCTTATTATTTTCAGTCCAGCAGTAAAACGATGGCCGATATAAAACCTGGTAGTTCAAAGGCAATTCTTGAGCTGGTATCAGGAGATTGCATTGAATTAACAAACAATAATATCGGGTCAATTACAAACGACAAAGGAATAGTTATTGGACAGAATAACCTGAACACATTAGTTTTCTTACCATCAAAGATGCAGACAACTGAAAATAACACTTTATTGGTACCCATCGGATGTGAATATAAATTAGTGTTAGGTGACGGTACTCGGATTGCAGTAAATTCAGGAAGCAAAATTCGTTTTCCGAACGTATTCGCCAACAATGAGCGAATTGTAGAACTTGAGGGAGAAGCCTATTTTGAAGTTTCAAAGAACACAGACAAACCATTTATTGTAAAAACACTTTATTCCGAAGTCAAAGTTACAGGTACTAAATTTAATGTTTGCAGTTATCGTAGCGATCAGTTTGAGCACATTACTCTTGAAGAAGGAAGTGTTCAGGTTACAACAAGTGATAAAGTATATTCACTTCTTCCCGGAAAGCAATGTACATTAAACTGTAAAAACAATACGACTTCTGTAGATGAAGTGGAAACATACCTTTATACATCGTGGAAAGATGGGATGTTTCGTTTTCAAGACATGGCATTAGAAAATATAACGACCAAACTACATCGTTGGTATAACGTGGAGTTTAAATTTAAGGATCAAAATTGCAGATATCTGAGGTTTACAGGAGCAATTGACAGAAATAGTAATTTAGGGGAATTTGTAAAGGTAATTGAGAGTACCACAGATGTTCGTTTTGAATTAAACAATAAAATAATAGAAGTTGGAAATAAATAATTTTAATCAACAGAACAGATAACAAAACTATTTAGAATAATGATATCTACAAATCAAAATAAAAAAGAAAAACCGAACAGCAGGCCAAATCACTCTGTTTCAAAGAATTTAACAAAGAGAAGAATATGGCTCACTCTGGTACTTTTCTTTTGTTTAAGCACTCAAAGCTTTGCGGAAGACAATAATCAAACAGTTCGATTTACCGAACAAACTATTTCATTGAAAGAGATATTTAGCCAGGTTGAAAAACAAGTCGGATTAGTTACTATATTTAGTAATAATGAACTGAATATGTCGATTGTAGTAAAAGTAGCTTCGAAAACATATACGTTAACCGAGCTTTATAAATACATATTACAAGGAACAAACCTGGAGTTTGACATTTCGAGCAAATACATTGTAATCCGGCCGGAGAAACACAAAGGTTCGGTTTCCGGTTTGGAAAAGAAGAGAACACTCAATGGTATTGTACTCGATGAAGAGAATCTTCCAATACCTGGAGCTGCTGTTTCGATAAAAGGGACAAAAGCAGTTACACTCTCCGATTCACATGGACATTTTGAGTTGACTGTTCCTTGGAAAGAAGGCATCATACTAGGAGTTACATTTGTTGGAATGAAATCCGATCAAATTGTATTGAAAAAGGATGAGAACAATGTTACTTTTAAGCTTTCGCCTCTGGAATCAGCTATTGAAGAAGTAACGATTGTAGGAGCCTATGGAACAAAACAGAAACGTTCCGATTTGGTTAGTTCCGTATTTCAGGTAGATCAAAAGCAACTGGAAACTTTACCTGCTGCACGCATAGATAATCTACTCGATGGATTAATTCCTGGTTTGCAGGTCAGCAATAATACCGATGATGCAAGCAGTACAAAACAACGTTTTAATCTAAGGATTAGAGGCGAAGGCTCTATGACGGCTTCCAAAGAACCTCTTTGGATTATCGATGGAACTCCGGTATATACAGGAGACAATACCAATTTGGTATCAGGTATGAGCACATCTGTCAGTCCATTGTCGTATATTAATCCGGACGACATTGAGAGTTTCACTGTTTTGAAAGATGCTTCTGCTGCTTCACTTTATGGAGCGAATGCATCCAACGGAGTGATTCTTGTTACCACAAAAAGGGGAAAAACATCAAAAATGAGTGTAAATTTATCTCAACGGAATGGGATTTCTCAAATCAATCAAAGTACAAAATTCAAAGTACTGAATGCACAGCAATACTTAACTCTTGCCAAGGAAGCGTATCTGAATGCCGGCAAAGATATAAAGTATTTTCCTTTTCAGGATAATAGCATGAACTCATACAGTACCACTGATACAGATTGGTCGGATGTGTATTACGGACTAGGAACTACCAGTCAAACCAATGTTTCAATAAATGGTGGAACGGAAATGACTAAGTACTACGTCTCGGGATCTTATTTCAATGATCAATCTACAATTAAAGGGAATTCTCAAGAGCGTTATTCCACCCGCGCCAATATTGATTTGAAAGTAAATAAAAAGTTAAATTTGAGTTTTAACACGGCAGTGTCGTATAATGTAAACACCATATTTAATCCTGGAAATGATTATTACGAGACACTTCCTATATATTCTCCGTATAATTTAGATGGCTCGTTTCGACTTTATAACCGGATTATAAATGGAAAAAATGAAAGTACTGGTGACCCCGTATTGTTAACTCCTCGTTTTTTTAATTCAGTTGCTGAAAGAGAACAGAACGACAACTATCAACACACAATGTCACTCAACAACAACCTGATATTGGAATATCGTGTTATGAACGGGTTGAGATATACTTCGCAGTTTGGTATCGATTATCAAAATGCCAATGAGTACATTTATAAGGCTAGATCCAATTGGTCTGGTATAGATTTAACAACTGGAAAGAAAACAGGTTATGGTACTAAAAATAATGCCACAGCATTTATTTGGACAGCTATCCAACGATTGAATTACGAACGTTCCTTTGGAAAAAACAACATTAGTGGACTATTAGGTATGGAGGCTGTTTCCAAAACCAACAATTCGTTAAGTGCCTATGGAAGCGGGTTTGCAAACGATCGGATCAAAGAAATATCTTACGCTTCGGAGACAAGTTCCTCGGGAAGTAGGAGTGCAACCCGGACTCTATCCTATTTTGCACAAGGTACATATGGATACGATAATCGATATTTTCTTAATATAAACAGTCGCAGAGATGGAACATCCGGCTTTGGATCAGATCAGAAATGGACCAACTACGGGTCAATAGGAACTTCATGGAATGTGTACAAAGAAAGATTCTACAAACTCAAATTTATCGATATTTTTAAATTGAAAGCAACATTTGGAACCAATGGAAACTCCAGGTTAGGAAGTCTGGAAGCATTAGGGTTATATAAATATAGTGATGGTAATAATTACATGGGCGAATCGGGTTCAGTTCTTTCAGCAAGCCCTAACCCTACGTTGACCTGGGAAACTACTAGAATGACTAATCTGGGCTTGCGTTTGAGGTTTTGGAATTGCATCGATATTGAAGTAGAAACATATTGGAAAAAGACAGTACGCTTGTTAAGTAACCTGGATGTATCCAGAACGACAGCAGACACAAGGGTGAATCGTAATTCAGGGGAAATGATGAATAAAGGTATAGAGGCAAATATTGATATACAAATCATCGACAAAAAAAACATCAACTGGTCAGTGACGCTGAATGCATCGCACAACAAAAACACATTGACAGACTTGTACAATGGAAATGAGAAAGTTATGGGGAACTACATTTGGCGTGAGGGATACGATATACACACCTTATATCTTATTCGTTGGGCTGGAGTCGATCCGCGTGATGGTGCGCCACTCTGGTACGATACAAATGGCAATGTCACCCGCACGTACAGCATAAATAACAGAGTGCCATGGAAATCTTCCTCTCCGATAATAACGGGTGGTTTTATCAACACACTGAAATACCATGATTTCACATTATCAGCACAAGCTAGCTATGTATTAGGTGGATATTCTTTTAGCACTTTTGGTAGAGATGTCTCGTCAGATGGCTTGTATATCATGTCACAAAACCAATCAATTAATCAACTTGATCGTTGGCAAGCGCCCGGAGATATAGCCACCACTCCTAAACTTATTTGGGGTTCATCAACAAAATCCGTTATGAATTCTACCCGTTATGTGTATAGTACCACACATGTTTTACTTAAAAATATTGCCTTGAGTTATCGGATTCCATCCACAATAATGAACAAGTTCCATGTTTCATCGTGCCGCATATCATTAATTGGCGATAATCTTGCACTTTGGACACCTTATGATAAAGTTAATCGAAATTCGTACCGACAATCAATCAGTGGATACCCTATGGAAACAAGTTATTCAGTAGGAATTGACTTGTCATTCTAATTAGACAATAAAAAAAATGAAAAAAAATATACAACTCTTTGTAATATCAGTATTGGCGTTGCCATTTAGTTCGTGTAGTAACTTCCTTGAAGTGGAGAATGTCGGAAGGGTTACTATTCCCAGTTTATTTGCAGATATGGATGGAATACGATCTGCCACAACAGGTATGTATAGTAAAACATACGATTATTACAACTCTGAATTTTATGAATATCCTGAAGTGGCAGGAAACATGGTGGATTTTAAGTTGACAGATGCTTCAGAAGGGATGATTTTCCAGTACAACTTTACCTCAACTCCTGAACAAGAAGCTGCTGCCGTAGGCCATATTTGGCAGAAGATCTATGTTGCTCTTGGCAATACAAATAACATTCTTCAGTATCAACCTTCGTTACTTAATAAATTTCCGGAAAATGCGAACGAACTGCAACTGATTAAGGCACAAGCTTTATTTGTACGGGCTTTATGTCATTTTGATCTGTGCCGCTCTTATGCCCAACCCTATTTTCAAACGCCTAATGCTTCGCATATTGGCGTACCCGTTTTAAAGCAAACGCCCGGCGCTGATGACAATGTATCAAGAGCCTCCGTAAAAGAGGTATATGACTTCATTAAAAGTGATTTACTTGAATCGGAACAACTTTTCGGGACAACTCCAATGGTAGACGCCTATCATGTATCTCAGAAAGCAACCCGAGCTTTGTTGAGTCGGGTTTATTTATACTCCAGGGAATGGGATAATGTAATTAAATACTCAACACTCGTTATTAATGCTTCTACTTTATCCAAAAACAATGACTATCTGGCCATGTACACTGACCAGACAGCCGGTACAGAAGCAATTTTCAGACTTAACGGAAAGTTGAAATCCCAAATCTTAGGGGAATTCTATTCATCGACTGATCCGGTGGTAATTGCAGCAGATACGCTTATGTCTTTGTACACCGATACCACCGATGTCCGTCTGAAACTATTTAAAAAACTAAAAGGAACCAATAAATATGCAACCTTAAAATATTCAATTAAAGATACTACTGTTGCTATCAATGACAAACGATACGATCCTATTGTACTTCGCGTTTCAGAGATGTATTTAAACAGAGCAGAAGCCTACCTGAATTTAAATTTACTTGACAAGGCAACATCTGATTTGAAAGTCATTATAGCCCGTAGTTTGGACAAGGAAGTTTCCGAAATTAATGTTGCACATACTGATAAAACTTCATTGGCAGCTCTTATTGAAAAGGAAAGAGCTAAAGAATTGTGTTTTGAGGGTCATAACTTTTTCGACATCATCAGACAAGGGAAAAATCTGGTAAGAGGAAAAACCACGAATTCGACCGTTAAGTTCATGGCTTATCCCAGCAATTATTTTGTATTACCAATTCCTCAATCCGAATTGGATGCTAATAAAAACATGGTAGGTAATCCTACAGTAAACAAATAGTATTATTAAAAAAACAATCAGTAACGTATGAATCGACTTAAAATACATATTATCATTCTCATTCTGGCTTTTGGCTTTGTTTCCTGTGGCCTGAACGAAAATGAGCCTTACAACCTTAAATATATCCACATAATGATGGATGAGACATCAGCTACTACAGTTAGTTGTGTGGCCAATAACATAGGAACTTATACGGTGTATCTAAGCTCTGCACGATTTACCAAAAACGTGGAAGTAACCTATAAAATTGAAGTGGGAGATGGTTTGCAGGAAGGGTTAGACTATAAACTGATAACGAAAGGTGATAAGCTGGTTTTTCTTACCGGAATTTTTGATATGCCCATTCGCATCCAATGGCTAGCCAATGCTAAGTTGGATGCTACCAAGAACAATTCAATTGTCATTACCTTATTAAGCAACAATCAAGGGTATTCTATTGGTTTACCTGGACCAGATCATAATCAATCAAAGTTTACAATCACTAAAACAATTCAATGAAAAATTCGCTATCTATTTTTTTTATAAGTCTGTTTCTCATTTGTTCGATTCAAATTTCTGCTGAGAAACTGAAACAGCATCCCAAACTTATTAAAGGGAAACTTTCCAATGGATTAACTTATTATATTTATCCAAATGCTTATCCTAAAGGAGAAGCTGTTTATCGACTATTCATTAAATCGGGTTCGGTGTATGAGAAAGATACACAAAGGGGATTAGCACACTTTTTGGAACACATGGCATTTAATGGCACTACACACTTTCCAAACAATACGCTTGTTCATTTTTTAGAATCAAAAGGGGCTAAGTTTGGAAAAGACCTGAATGCTCATACTTCTTTCAACGAAACAGTTTATAAGCTACAGTTACCATCTTCCAGCACTACGATGGTTGATACAACACTAACCATTTTAAGCGATTGGGCTTGTGGATTTTTGCTTGACAGTACGGAAATTAATGATGAACGTGGAGTGATTATGTCCGAATGGCTATCAAGAAAGGATCCGGAATCCGATGTGAACAACACTATGCTTTTAGATCTACTCAATGAATCAAGATTCTCGAAACGACTTGTTATCGGGGATACTGCTGTTATTAAGCATTTCAAATACAACGAAATTCGCGATTACTACAAAACATGGTACCAACCACAATTGATGGCTGTGGCAATCGTTGGAGATGTTGATCCTGCAAAAGTTGAAAAAATGATTGTTGATAAATTCGGTAGCATTAGAGTCAACTCTTCATTTAAAGCGCCGGCTTATGATATTTCAGATTATTCGGGGCAAAAAGCTCGCATTATAACCAACCCTGCTTTGCCAAAAGTAGAACTGAATATGATGCAACTTCTTCCTAAGAGCAAACCGGTGAGTAGTGAAAAGGATTATCCCGATTATTTATTCCGGCTTCTATTGAACCGACTCATGACGTCCAGAATGAACACATTAGCCTTAAAAAATCCAACCTATGTAAAAGGAAGTGTAAGTATATCAGATTTGCTAAATACTAAAACAATATTGATGTCAACAGTAGAACTAAATCCTTCTCGAATTAGTGAGGGGATTTGTGAATTCACTTTACAAACGGAGCAGATGTTCAGATATGGCTTTCTTCGACATGAAATTGAGAAAGTAAAAAAAGTCTATCTCAATCAGATGAAACGCAAAGTTAGTTCGAAATCACCTGAACCTTCAGAGAATTTAATGAATGAAGTTTATGCCGATTTTTATAAAGGCAATACGTTGGTCTCATTGGATGAGGAATACCGGTTGTTGCAGAAATATATAGACAGAATTGATTCTGTATCGATAGTAAAAATGTTGCAGAAGTCAGTTCACTCAAATCATACACATTATCTTTTATCTACTTTCGAAAATAACACGAAGAGCATTTCCACCAATGACAGCTTATTGGCTTTGGTTAACAAGGTTCAAAAGTCACCTATTGCCCGTTATGAGAAAAAACTTGAAACGATACCCGATAACCTTTTAGCAAAGGAACCTTTGTCGGGGACAATTACCAAACAAAAGATAGTCCCGGAGATAGACGCACAAGAATATGAATTATCTAACGGTGTAAAGGTTATTTTCAAACATGCCGTAACGGAAAAAAACAAAATCTCTATATCTGCTTTTAGAAAAGGAGGCTCATATGCTCTCGATTCGGTTGATTATGTTACCAGTTTGACAACAGACAATATTGTGAGTTTAAGTGGTGCCGGGAAATTTAGCAGAGAATCATTATCAAATTTTTTAGCCGGCAATACCTCATCAGTGCGCTTTCTGATAGAAAAAACACGTTCTGGCGTGGTAGGAGGTGCAAATTTACAGGATGTAGAAACTTTATTTCAGTTGCTTTACCTGAAATGGTGCGAACCAAAAGTGGACTCATTGATTTTCAAACAATTAAAAGAAAAGTCAATTCAAACTTATCTGACAGCCAACAAAACCGACGAAACAAAGTTTTATGAAGACTTTAGCAATCTATTAAAATCAAAAGATTACACAACACGTGAACTTACTGACAGTGTACTGGTCAAAGAAATGATTATGGATAGGGTTTTGCCCATTTTCAATCAATGTTTTGGTAATGCTTCCGGCTATACTTTTGTGATTATGGCCGATTGTCCGTTTGATGAGATTAAATCCTATGTAATGAAATATATTGGAGGTCTTCCCGAGGGAAGTTCAAAAACTTCATTCGCGTACAACGGGGGAAATATACGAATTACACCTGCAATTTTAGAACGAAAGGTTGGCGATTCACCTAAAGCTACTGTTTCTCTTGTGTTTCAGCAGAAAGAGATTCCTATCAGCCTGTCGACATATAACCTTCAAAATAAAATGCTCTGCGATGTTGTAAAAATGAAATTGCTGAATGAGTTGCGTGAGAAAATGGGAATGGTTTATAGTGTAGGAGTTACTTCCGGAGCTACTTTACATCCTTCTCCTTTGAGTCGAAATACTATTTCATTCCGTTGTTTACCTCAGAATGTGGAAAAGTTGATTGTCAAAACGGTAGAGATAGTTCAGGAATTAGAAAGAGATCCGCAAGGGTTTGAACTGGAACTAAACGATGTAAAAACAAATTTGATAAAAGCCATGAAGATAGAAAAACAAAAAGACTCTTTCTGGAGTAGTTCCATTCGGAATAAATTATTCAACAACGAAAATAACTGGGATGATATAGTCAATTATGAAAAAAATGTACAATCTATTACTGCAAGCCAAATAGCTCGGTTAATACCAGAAGACTTGAATGTAAAAGGAATGATACGAAGTATTTTACTTCCAAAATAATCAAAAAAAAAAACTTATGAGTTCTAAAAATAAAATATTATTCATTATAGCTTTTTCTCTGCTATTGTTTTCGTGTAAAGAAAAAACAATTGATGTGGAATATGGAGAAGCTAAGATATTGAGCTTTGGTTTTTACGTAGCAGACAATGTAGGTGTAATTGCCAAGGATTATGTTGTAACCGACGTACAATCCAAATCGATAACAATCAATTTGCCAGGCACTGTGAATAAGACTAAATTAAAAGCCCGTTTTACAACCTCTGCTAACGACACTGTTAGTGTTGAAGGAATTATTCAGACAAGTGGAGTTACAGCTAATGATTTTTCATTTCCGGTGGATTATATACTTTTCGAAGGTATCACTCATTCCAGATTCACTGTCACAATTGGTAAAGCCTCCGAGTATATTTGGACTAAAGTGCCCGCCTTCGTAGCCGATTCAGCCATATCTGCCGTGATGAGAGTAAATCCAACAAACGGAGTTCCTTATATTTTGTTTAAAGAAAGCAGATCTGAATCTGCAAATCAAAAGGCAGGAATGGTTCGATTTGAAAATGGTGCGTGGGTAAATATGGGTGATGCTTCGGATGGTCAAATTGGCTCTTATTTCGAGTTGGCATTTAACGCTACAGGGAAACCATATATCTCGTATGCCGATTACACTGCTCCCGTAGCACAAATGAACACAGTAAAAACGTACAATGGTACAGCCTGGGATTTGGTAGGAAACAAAGGAGTTACCTCAAATAAAGTATCATACAGCGCATTGGCATTTTCACCTGCCGGAAATCTAATGCTATTTAGTATGTTTGATGCTACAACCGGTCCGCTGGCTCGAAGGGAATTGTGTATCTCTACGTTTAACGGTTCATCCTGGACTACGAATCAAACCATGCCCGGGCGTAGTTCCGATCAGGTTGCTTACTATCCAACTACTAAATTAGTGAATGGAGTCCTTTATCTTGCCATACAAAATGCCATATCACCGAATTCGCTTTCTGTCTATAAATATACAAATGGTTCTTGGACTACTCTTCTGGATAAATGGAAAGATCCCGCCTCTACGGCAATGAGCCTACGTGATTTTGATATGGATGTCGATTTATTGGGAAATATCTATGTAGCCTTTGTTGATAATTCATCCGATGGTGCTACATTGAAACAACGAATCATAAAATACTCTGCATCTACAGGAACTGTAAGCAGCGTAGGGAATCCTATTATCGGGGCAACTGGAGGTCTTTTTAACTTTGATCTGGCTATTTCTCCAACAGGAATTCCATACTTTTTATACAAGAACTTAAATAGCTATCCTGTGGTTTCTTATTTTGACAACGATTCGCAACAATGGTCGGAACCGTACTTGTTTGAAACAGAAAGTATCGGAGATTTATATCTCGATTTTACTCCAAATGGAGATGCCTATGCTTCCTATACGAAGAATAGAAAGCTGATAATGTATAAATATGCTCAACCTTGATATTCATATAAACGATTAGTATTTATTTCAATTCACAAATATGAACAACAGATTAAAATCAATTCTGATTTCAATATCTCTTTTACTTGCAATCTCTACTCAAATAACCTTGGGCAGTGTTCGTGTTGTGGGGACTGTTTTTATAGATGCAAATGCTAATGGCCTTCAGGACAAGAATGAAAAGGGTATCAAAGATATTCCTGTGTCGAATGGCAGAAATATTGTATTTACAAATAATAAAGGCATTTATCATATTGATTGTCAAACAAGCACATCGATTTTTCCGATATTGCCTTCAAACTATTCGTTTTCGAATAAGTTTGGCAACATACCGAATGCAAACTTCAGGTATATAATTTGGAGATCAGGGGATAATTCTTTAGAGGTTAACTTTGGCTTACAAAAAGATCATCAAACGGAAAAATATAGTTTTGCTGCAGTGGGCGACATTCAGATGAAAGATGCATCCGAAGTCAATTATGCTGCAAAATCGATTATTCCTGAACTGATGACGCTTCATGACAATGATTTTAGTTTGTTTTTAGGTGACTTGGTCAATGATGATCCTACTTTGTTTCCGGTAGTGAAAGACATGCTGAATTCTATTGGTAATCCGACATGGACTGTGTACGGCAATCATGACAGGGAGGTGAATGATTCAACCACATCTGATGCTGGTTACAATAAAGTTTTCGGGTCTTCGGTCTATTCATTCAACAAAGGCAAAGCACATTTCATGATCCTGAACAATATGCTTCCAAAAGGACGATACGGTTATGAAGAATCTTTATCCGATGGGCAACTCGAATTTGTTGAGAATGATTTGAAGATAGTTCCGAAAGACAGGCTGATCATTATAGCACTTCATGGCCCTTTGAAGTTTACGTCCAATAAAGACAAGTTGATTGCTTTACTTGCCGGACGAACACATATACTTATACTTTCTGGACACACCCACACTGTAGCACGTTATTTCCATAAAAACAATGCAAGCGTGATTCCCGAGATTGGTGTCGGGGCATCGTGCGGTATGTGGTGGACCGGAGAAAAAAATGAATTTGGAATACCAACATCCCTCATGCAATGTGGAAGTTTACCTGACTATTTTCGAATAAATATAGACCAAAACAACTATTCATTTTCGTATAAAGCCATTGGTTTTGATGCTTCACGGCAAATGGAGATATGGATTGACCCGTTAAAACTCACGGATGAAATTAAGAAGGATTCACTTGCTATGCCCAACACAAATATAGTTGCCAATATTTTTGGTGGTTCCGACAGTACTGCGGTAACATTACAGATTGATTCATTGCCTGCATCAACAATGAACAAAACTGCAATGGTTTCTCCCAATGTCTCTAATCTTATTGAACTTTACAACCAGAAAACTTACCCTACAGCAAACAATTCCCGAAGTCCGCTGCGAAAAAAAGTATCGCCACATATTTGGAAGGCTTCTGTTCCGAAAGTCCAGTCGGGTATTCATATCATCAAAATTTCGGCAATGGATAAATATGGTTTGCATGCAGAAGGAACACAACTATTCTATATCCCTTGAAACTTAGTTCAAGCAAATAATTTCGATTCACTATTATTCACTATATTCATTTAAAAATTATCAGTTATGAAAAAACAATTATTCTTTCTTCTTTTTTTGATTGGTTTTGGTGCTGTTTACGCTCAAACAAATTTAGTTATAAATCCAGGTTTCGAGACATGGCCTGCTGATACCCTGATCAGTTGGTCTCATTCCAGTGCATTAACTCCCATAAAGGAAACTACAATTGTGAAAGAGGGTTCCAGTGCCGTAAGATTTGAATCGGCAAGTTCAACAAATTTTTATCAGTATATTCATGTTACGGCAGGAAAAGTCTACACATTAAGTTTTGATTATTATATTATCAGTGGAGATGGTACTGATGTGCGTATTTGGAGCGGTTTTAAAAATTCATCCACTAATTCATCTATGTCAGCTACTGATATGACTACGTTAGGGATATTTAACAATCTTAGAGGACCAGGTGGAAGCTCAAGTACAGCTTATTTTCCAGACGTTAGAGGTTCATGGCAGCATTATACTACAAGCTTTACTGCACCAACGGGATATGATCTATTTACTTATCAGATTAACTTATATTCTGCTTCTAAATCTGTATGGGATAATTTTTCTTTGGTTGAAGGTTTGGCTTCTGCAGTTCCGGAAGTTGGAGCTGAAAGCAGTATATTTTTTGTCTCAGGAAAATCATTAGTCGCTGAGAATATTCCCGATGGAACAATTGTAGAAATGTATAATGCAGTAGGTATCAAAGTACTTTCCACTGTGATTACAAACGGAAAAGTAGAATTAAGTAATCTTACAACGGGTGTATATATCGTTCGTACAAATACAACTACTCAGAAGATAATGCTCTGATTTTAGACTTTAACGATTGAAATGTCCTATATAGAGTCTGAACGAAATCATATAACTATAATAGAATCAGCAAAACAAGAACTCTATTACTAGTTAGCTAATTTATAATTATATTGAAAATTGTTGATCAGACATCTGAATAACAAGCAAAAACATTGATAAATCATGGAAAGAGTGAAAAGGTTCACGTGCCCTCTTTCTCCGCAAGTAATAGAAAGAGACCTAATTGGGTCTCTTTTTTATGCCCATAAGTCAACCTTTTATCCGTCAGATTGGTAAGTTTATCAAGTCACCTCGACGGATATTTTGTTTCTGTCTTAATAAAGTCATATGCCGTTCCTTCAACATACGCCAATGCTTTTGCACCTTATTTCAGATCAACCGCAAAAGCATTGGCTTACTTTGCAGGTGACGAACTAATGCCGGAGAGTGTATATGCACAATTCAGTAATTTAAATGCTGTGAATCCATCTGGGTCATTAAGTATAGCTTTAGGCTTTATCTGGACAGATATAAATACTCCGGACAACAACGTAACGATCAACATGGAGACAGGAGCTGTTGAATAAATAAGGGTTATTAAAACTACGGTATAAAACAACAGAAGAACAAAACTTTCAGGCATTACAGCCACACTTGTTCTTTTGTTGTTTTATTTATTTTAAATCATACCATTTACTATCTGCCTGATATCTTTTGGAAAACGCTTTAAATTCACAGAATTAAACAGAGGCATAATTTGGGGAGGTTAAAAATCGGATTTTATATTTTCACCATTTTATTCTTAATAGCAAATAGTATCAGGTTAATTGTGTTTTTTGAATTTGTTTTTCGCAACAAAGCAGAACGGTGGGCTTCTACAGTTTTGGGGCTGATAAAAAGCTTACCGGCTATTTCGGAAGCAGTATATCCCTCGCAGAAATAATGTAATACCTCTTTTTCCCTGGCTGTCAGATTGTTGGAGCTATAGTCATTCTTTTCTGTTTCCGGGTAGCTTTCGGTATCTGTATTGATAATGACCTGCCGTAATAATTCGTTTGAGAAATAATTCTCGCCATGCATGATGGTGTTGATAGCCTTTTCAAATTCCTGCTTTCCAGAAGTTTTCAATACAAAACCCAGTGCTCCTGCATTCACCATATCGAAATAATTCGCTTTCTGGTTCAACATGGTAAGTACCAGTATTTTTAAATCGGGGTAAAGTGTCAATGCTTTTTGAGTGGCTTCAAGCCCATTCATCACGGGCATTTCAATATCCATAATGACCAGGTCGGGAACAACAGTTTGAAGGATATCAAGGAATACCGCACCGTTTTCAGCTTCTGCAACAACTTCTCCCAATCCTTCATTTTCAATCAAAAGTTTTATTCCTTCACGAAATAATGAGTGGTCATCAACAATAATTATTTTATTCATAGCTGTAAATTATCAATTGTTTTCTTTAATTTTCTTCGACAGGAATTACCACCGATGTTGTAAATCCCTCTCCCGGTTTTGATTGTATCTCAATGTTTCCTTTCAGAATCTGAACCCGTTGCTGTATATTCATCAATCCAAGTCCTTTCCGCTCTTTTTTTATTCTCTCCCAATCGAAACCGGTTCCATTATCTTTATACAAGAACGAAACAGTTTTTTTCGATCGTTCATAGCTATACCTTATTTCAATAGTTGTGGCATTGGCGTAGGTGAGTGTGTTTTTAATCAATTCAGTTGTAATCCGGTACAACATTAATTCAAAGAATCCACTGAACCGTTCATTGGTATTTGTTACAAAATTGATAGAGATTTTACTGGCATCATTGATGTGTTGCGCAAAGTCATTAATAGCCTTCACATACCCTGCTTCTGAAACAACCCTTGAACTTAATCCACGCGCCAGTTCACGTGCTGTCTGAATGGCCGTTTCGATGCTGTAATTTCCCCTTTCGGTAATCAGCTTTCGTTTTTCGTCATCCGTGGTATCGGCCAGCCACTGGAAATAGAGCTTAATAGTGGATAATAATGGTCCCATTCCGTCATGCAGTTCACTGGAGAAGCGATTGCGTTCCCTCTCTTCCACATTAACCGTTATGTTTAAAAGTTCGTTTTCGGTATTCACTTTATCGGTAATATCCCGGTTCGAAACCCTTACCCCAAGGTATTTCCCTTCCACAATAATACTACGGCAAACATGGCCTAACCAGCGGATATCTCCGTTTTTAGTGACAATACGAAATATAGTCTCCAGTTTATTTTCATCCGGTTCTAAAACATGTCGTTCATTTTTATGTTTTTCCCATCTGTCAAGATCGTTCAGGTACACGATAGAATCAATTAAAAGGGGATTTTCTTCAAATTCCTTAATGGTATAGCCGGTAATCCGTTCCACTGAAGGTGACATAAACAAAATCTTATTTTGAGGGCTTTTCCAGTACTCCCAGTCATACGTAAAGTCGCTAACTGTCCTGAACTTAACTTCCGTTTCGAGTAGCGATGCATTCAGTGCTGTCAACTCGGAAGTACGTTCTAAAATGCGTTCCTCCAATTGATTATTTAAATCAAACAAAGCCTGTTCTATTCGTCGTTGCTCAGTTATGTCATTAATTAAGACATGAATGGCTGAGAAATTCTTAAACTTTAAGGAATGTGTTTTTAATTCCACAGTAATAATTTCACCGTTTTTTTTAATATGCCTTTTGTAACTTGTATTGTTTGTACCTTCCGTTGTATCTGAAACAGGATCTCTCATTACAGGCATGTCCTCGGCATGTCTTATATCACTGACAACCATCTTCAGAATCTCTTTTCTGGTATATCCGTAGTGGCTGATAAAAGCGTCATTTACTTCAAGGATTCTGAGTGTGTGCTGATCGTAAATCATCATGGGCTGAGGATTGTTTGAAAAAAGAATGCGGTATTTCTCTTCATTATCCCGCAACTCTATTTCCATTTCTTTCCGTTTTGAAATATCGGTATGTGTGCCATACATAAGCAATGGTTTTCCATCAGGCGTCCATGTTTTAACCCGTCCTTCCTGCCTGATCCATACCCAGTGACCCTTTTTATGACGCATTCTTACTTCCACCGTATGATAGGGTAATTCACCCGAGAAGTGTTTTTCCAACATCTCTTCGGCATAAGGGATATCATCGGGATGAGTGATTACTTTCCACCCTTTTTTCCCAAATAAAACCAGTCCTAATTTTATTTCTATACTCGTATATCCCAGATTTTTAGCCCATATCTGATTAAATTTTATCTTGCCTGTTTGTACATTCCATTCCAAGGTGCCTACATTAGCTCCTTCGAGCACATCAGCCAATTTTAAACGGGTTTCAGTCAGTTGAACTTCAGTCAGTTTTTCTTCGGTTAAATCGTACAAGATACCGGTCCACAGAATATCCCCATTTTCAAGCATCCTGGGCAATGACTCCATACGAACAGGTACAATTTTCTCCTTTACAACAAGGCGGCCTTCCCATTGAAAAGGGATAAATCTTTTATTCGCTTGTTCATTTTTTGTTGCAAATGATTTTTTGTCCTCAGTATGGATCAGGTCGATTATTATAAATGGATTAATGGCAAAATCCCTGCGTGTCACTCCGAGTATCTCGCAAAATCGATCGCTTGCAAATTCCATACGGTAAGGAGGATTTTCCGAACTTACCCAGCTTTTATTTTTCCATTTATCCATGGAGGGTACCTGGATGCGAAATAATCCGGCCGGTTGATTGCTGAAAATATCATTAAAGTACTGACGCTCTTTGTGAAACTCCGATTCAGCCCGAATAAGTTCAGCATTTTGCTTTTCGAGCGTTGATTGGTAGGTAAGTAATTCCTGTATCAGCAGTTGTGTTTCAAGGTTCATGGAAGGTGAACCAGATGACGAGTGACCGGAATTCAATAACTTATCAGCTTTTGTGCGAATTGACAGGGATGATGCGCTTAGATTTGATTCCATGAGAAGAGTAAATTCCACGAAAGAATTTTATTTTTTTCTGACTTGATTTTATATGAACCGATACATTCAACCGATATTTTGTTAATAATGCAAAGATAAAGTATCTACCCCAATTAACAACCTAAAAATGAT
>Ga0302271_10001484_pt1 | contig 22387 bp, 16 predicted proteins | sample III_Bog_N1_1_FD_198767 | JGI IMG/M metagenome (GOLD analysis project Ga0302271, IMG submission 198767) | Peat permafrost microbial communities from Stordalen Mire near Abisko, Sweden - III_Bog_N1_1 | ecosystem: Environmental > Terrestrial > Soil > Wetlands > Peat | place: Sweden: Abisko... | reverse complement strand
CAACAACCAACTGAAAAGCCATAAGAATAGCAACAGCAACGAAAGTTAAGATGGCCAAGGTGGAGGAGGTAGTGGCAAGAATATAGATTCCAAATAATCTTTTGGATAATTTTCAAAGGATGAAACTTATTTATCGAACATCGCAAATGAAGTTAAAAATGAAATCCAAGCAAATGACAAGAAGTTCATGAAAAGATAAAACAAAATCATTTAACTAAATGGATCTGCTCCATCTTAACAAAATTTAAAAGATCCTAGCAATAACAACAACAATAATAATAATAATAATAACTCAACAAACCCTAGCAATAATAACACGAATGACGATGAAATGTGCTTAAATATTGATCTAATCGAAGAAACATGCTACGATACTAACAAAATGTTTACGGAATTCTCTTCTACCCGAAACAAGGCACTCATTCTTTCCCCCCACTCACCATTTGTTATGAACAAGCAGCACTAAAAATATTAAAACAATAATCATCTCATCTAAAAGTCGATTAATGGTGTCTTTTCGTCTCAGAATCTCAATGGGGGGTCGAACACCAATCCAAACTCTTCTAACAATTCCAACAACTCTAATTAAAATAACTATCCACCTTAATCCAGCACGCTACAATCATAAAATATGCAAGGAAACACTGCGTAGATGCAGCTTAACAACAACCACAGCAACAGCAGTTCACATAGCTCGAATAACAATGGATAGATAGATAAGACCTAATTGAATCCTCCTGAATTTCAAATGTAAGCTACTTAAAATCAAGTATTTCTTTAGAAATAAACTTGATACACTATTAGCTAGCTTTTTCTACTTAATTAACTTGCTTTTTCATAATGGGAACAAACCAAACGCACACCTTTCTCGTGTCTTTCCTTTTTAATGCATGTTGTTGTTTTCTAATTATTCTTTGTGTATATTATATCCATAATTATTAATTATTTATCTCTTTCTCTAGTGAATGCAAAGAAAGAATCAAACAAAGAAATGTTAACAACTGATTTTTCAGAGAATAATTAAGAAAGCAAAGTAAATTAAAATGAAATACATTCAGAGTATAAGATGGATGGTAGACTATTATAAGGAGTTTAAGAGAAAGAAATTATTAAAAAGTGTATTCAAATAGCAAAGAGATTTGGTGGTTTAAACTCTCTCTCTCTTTTTTGTATTTGAATATGCTTCTTAGATTGAAAATTGCAAGGGATTTTTGTGGAAGAAGAGATTCATGAAATAGCGTGAGTGAATGCATTTCCATCTGAAATCCAAATTATTAATTGGCTCAAAAGATAAGGAAGGATTGGAGGAGTCGGAATATTCTGAGGAATTTCTTGAAAAGGATGCCTTTTGTGTAAAACCTTTAAGGATAAAAAATAATTTAAAATAACCTAATTTCAAAGAGTATTTAAAGTATTATTTACACTGAAATATTGGAGAGAGTTTTGGCAAATAGCATGGTTGCTAGCATTTTAAGGAGCTTCATCTGAAAGAGCACAAAAAAATAAATTAATTATTGAGAAAGCAACTCATTTCACAAAGAATATTACCTTTGATCCAGATTATCGATATGTTTTAATGTTGATTTGGACCTCAGAGAAAGGTACCGCTGTTTGAAGTCTCAGTTGCATCCATGCTAACACTTCTATTTTAACTCTGCTCTGCTCATCGTCTTGTACCATTTCATGGGTCATATTTGGGAACATTTAAACTGCTCGGTCTTCACTGGAGATTGAATCGTAGAAATTATCTAAATGAGTCTAGTTGCATATGCAATCTGATGATCCTTGAAGCAAGAAGACAGGATGCTTAAAGTTCGAAGCATTTTCATTTAATTATTTGATTCCACGCAGCAGACTCTTCACCATCTGCAGACTTATTAGAAAAATTGAATTAGAGAAGGGGAAGGGCAAAGAATAATAAATTACCCAATACTTCTAACCATGAGATTTCGTCCTTTCTTGTGATTCTATTATAACGCCCAATTCGATTGAAGTATTTCCTGCGAAAGTTAATTCAAAATAAATTAATAATCCGTCAACAAAACTAAAATAGAAGACACTTCTTTGCCACAATCTAAAACTAGACAAATTATCCATCGAATTCATGTGAATTGTTGTCTCAAAATTTAAATTAACCCTCCAAATAGATAATCCAAAAATATGATTTTTTTACCCCTACGAATTCTCCTAGGAAGCGAACTCCATATGATGTAACTCTAGATATAACACCATTACCTTTATCATAACCATGCTGAACAGGATCAAGTAATGGGGCTAATGCAATAAAACCAGAAATTCTAAGTTTTGGATTGCGTTCTCCAATTGAAAGAAGAAGGGAAGCACCAAGGGAATGACCACAGACAAAGAATGGAATATCTTTACGTACTTACACGAAAAGTAACTCAATGTCTTTGATCATGTCTTCGAAGTCCGATTAGCCTTTAACTCCGCCAGAATATCTGAGCAAGAAAAGAAAAAAGGATTACTGAACTGAAAATATTAGTATTTCTGTGATTGCAATGGTGAATTTGGACAAGCAAATATTTCCCAAAACAAGTAGTAAATGATAGTTACCCGAATCCTCTGAGATCAAGAAGATGACAGTCATATCCAAAGGAAGCAAAATATTATGCGAATTCATAGTAAAGTTCGGAATATTATCCTAGGCCGTGCACAATAGCAAGAGAAGCAATAGGAGTTTTAGTTGTAGGCGTAATTCTTGTAAAATGAAGTTTCAAAGGAATAGTTGAATTAGTTGATGCTGATCCTTTTTATTCTATGAAAGAAGACACAACACGTGATTCAGAAGGTGCTCGAGAATTCATGGAATGCAACAAAAATGATTGGAACCTATTAAGTTGGATACTAATTGTTTTCTTCTAAATTATTTTATGAAATTTTCGATGGGGAGGGTGCACTATTTTGAAAACAAACACCTGATATTATTTGCTTTAATCACAGATTCAAACTGCGCAAAAGAGGGCTTATTTTTCCCTTGCTTAGCCGTCATTCATGCACCAGCCGACAAGAGTTTTTGTTGGTATCGCTTGTTGCTAAGGAATTTTAAATATATGATTGCATTTCCCCTTCTTGAGATTTAAACTCACTTGGAGCCGTGAAATTTAAATATTCCAATATGGCTAAAAGAAACTGGCCGTGTATTTTAATGTTAAGGATGCTTATATTCTTTCTGTATGTAAGATAAGAATGCTAATTGTAATGGACTGAAATGATATACACGTCAATTAAGCACTTTTTGATAAAATCAAATCAAAATTACGTCAGTTTTCGATTTAAGGGATTTCATTAGTGTCCTTGGGTCTAATTAATGACGAAGAAATTTATTAATTTGCATTGACTAATTGAGAAAAGATTGAGAAATTTCCCAAAGTTAGGTGTGATCAGATGAATTATTTGCTAAATGACAGATTATTGATTCTTTTTTATAATAATTATAATTTCCCTTTGATGTAAAGTCAGCAGTGATTGAACATCAAGTAATACTCCATCTTTTAACTAAAAAATGGATTTATTCTAAATTTTTCAGATGATAAATATTTAAATCCCTAAATTGAGAAACCAACCATAGATTCACTAGAAATAGAAATGGTAAGAATCATAAATCAAAGTAGATTAGAGCACAATAATAAATTCTAAAAAATTCTCAAAAAATGAGACTGAAAGTAAAGTATTTAAAACTAAAAGAAAGTTATGAAATGCTGGGTTAATCAAGAAACTAAAAGTAGTTTCATATTTTTATAAACAAAGAGATTCAAAAAAAGAAAAAAAGAAATAGAGCCTTGCAAAATGTCTTAATAACACAAGATATAAATAAGTTTTGAGATGGAGGGAGGGAACAATAGTAGGTAGGATTTAAAGAAAAGAGCAGCCTTTGGTATTCTCTTGGGTTAATTAAAAATAATCTCCTTTGTTTGTGCTGAAAGATCGTAATTGAAGAGGATAGGAATCATTCAAGCTGCTGTTCACCACCTTATTACGGAGATATGCGTTTTTTTACATAGATTTCAACTAATTTTTGCTGATTGCCTGTGAATTAATAAAAATATGGATCGACTTCTTCTTGCATGAGGAATTTTAGATCGACGAGACAGAATACAACACTTTTTCTAACGTCAGGGCTTTAGTCATTGATGGACTTGAAAAGTAATAAAACAATATTAGATGAAATGCTTTAAGGTTTGTTTTTTACGATCTTAAAAGAGTCGATGATATGATCAAGGAAAGGACGTATTTCTTCTTTGCGAGCTTTCCGTAGAATAAATGAAATCTTCTTAATCATAATTTACAGCTACGGTGGTTATTCACTGTTGAGCTTCTCGACTAGAGCTTTCATGAAAATGAGATGAGGGACACAGTCTATCATCTCGTCGATTATTTCGTTCACTTAATAAAAGTCCTATTAGAAGAAAAAAGAATCAATTTAGTTTTCATAAGGAAATTTAATTTTCTTTTATGATGCAACTTACCATATCCTTGGGCACAAATGAATAGATACTGAGACACTCAAATACAGTGTGAGGTTGAATAGTCAGATAGAAATAATTTCGAAGAAAAAGAGCAGAAAGAACTTTTAAAGCAGTTTCTTTAATCTTTCGAGACGATTGCTTGAAGAAATTAACAGTACTGAGAAGGATTTAATTAATCTATTAAATAATGTATGATTCATTATCCTCGAAGTTACTCACACAGGTTAAAATATCCTCAAGATTGTTCAGATCAAAAAGATTACCTGGAACCTAAACTTATTGGGAAGGTATCTATTACTGGGACTTATTCAAAGGTTGAGTGTAATTATTATCAGAAGAAATAGATGGTTTAGACTATGTTTATTACTGCTGTGGTTAAGAACTACTTTTCTGTTGTGGAACATTATTATTCTGTTAAAGTGGGATCGAGTAATTACTTTGTTCTACTTAAAATGATTTAATATTTGATTTTGTTATCTTGTCAAGAGGTTTGATATTCTCCTTTTGCACATATTTCCTGAGATCTTCCTCAAGATCTTATGCAAATTCATAAGAGAGATTCCTCAGAGCAGTTATCTGATTTTGATTTGTCAGAGACAGAATAGAGTGAAGAGTAGCTTGTGGATTATGATCACGAAGTGCTAGAATAATCCCCAGTGAAGGTAAAGCTAGTTGCTTTTAGTTGATGTTCTCCTAAATGATCATGCACATAAGTTAAACTGTATGTCTCACATTAGAAATCGCTTAATAGTATTCTTCTGCACTAATCAAAACAATTATTTTTTAAATAAGCCTAATTCAAAAGAATCTTGATTTACCCTTTAACTGTGACCATGAGAACTTCAAGTGAGCAAATCTTAAGTAGATTCTTATTTGTTTACTCTAAAACCTTTTAAATTGGTTCAATAAGCTTCTCCCCTGGAAACACCTTGGAAAGAATATTCACTAAGAAGTTAGCTTTACTTGAAACAACGTCTTTCGTGTCAATAAGATTGTTCAGCACCTAGAATAAAAGAAAATACAATAATGATAATCTAATTGATTTATTTGAATTATTGTAACAAACCTTTAACATGAGTTGATCCAGATAAGGGAGAACGAATGAAGTATCGTAGGACAGCAAAGATATAAATGAATCCAAGCATGCTATGATGACCTTAAAGTGTGAATCAGATAAATGCTAAATGTGTGAATTCACCATTTTCTTCATCAATTAGCTGTTCACTTTCTCTTATTCTCCTTTGAGATTAGTTTAATCTTTTCCAGCACTTGCTAGCTCTCCAAACACCTCCTTCATGGAGTCAAATGCACTTGCTCGTGTCGACCAATTCGATGTATTCTCTGCTTTTTCAATTAGCAATTCAAGATCTTCATCTCGCCATGATGCCCCAACACTTGAATTTACAATATCCTTATTTAACGCTGGTTCTTCCTTAGTATTTTATTACTATTTCTCTTATTTCTATGTCTTTCCTAAATTATTTGTTTAGACTTTACTTCTTGATAAATATCCATTCTTTTTTGGACCTTCTTCTTATTCCATTTCTTTTTGACTATTATTTTGATCTTCATACTACTCATTTACTAAATAATTATTCATTTTGGGAGTTGGATTTGCAACATTCGAAGAAATCTTAGCTACAGGACTTTTCAATTCATTATTCTTGATTAAGTTATTTCCGTTTTTTGGTGCTTATGAAGGAGGTTATTTTCCTGAGGATTAGTTATTTTGTAAATATTAATCTGCTGATATAGCTGATTTAGCTAGATTTTTATTGTATTCATAACTTTTTTACGGGCTATTATTGCTAACAATAGTGTTTCCATCATTGCGCTTCGATCCTTAGTTTTATTTCTATACTACGGGGTTTGTATTTTTCTGAGGATCTACTGATAACTCATCATTCTTTGAAATGCGATCTTTCTTTGGCTAATGATATCTTCCATGATTCTAATATTCTTCTTCTTTTTTATATTCCTATTCTAAATCTTGTTCTTCATGAGTATAATCTTCTTCTTCATCTTCATTTTAATATCCTTGAGTTTATTCAAAACTCCTTCTTCTCCTTTTCAATTCATAATCTGTATCATCAATCTCCCCCTAATTATGATCTTATTATCCTTTGCGGGAATTCTTCATTTTCTCTTATCCTTATGCTCCTGATATTCCTCTTGGAATTAAAGTGCTAGCATTTGTTGTAATATTTTTAGAGGAATATTAGTTTTCCTCTGTTAATGAACTTCGTTTCTGGAGTATTGGATCCATCTTTTTTGTTCCTCCATTAGCATTTACACTTTAAGGAAGCCTATTCAAACTATTATTTGCTCGCTGTGCTGTTTAACCTTCTTCTTTTACAGGTTTTTCTGCATTTTTTTTATTTGTAAAATTATCTTATGATCTGTATGCTTGCATTTTTCTTCCAGCCTATTCTTCATATTATCCTTCATTAATCTATACCAAATTACTCCCCTTTCCTTGGTTATCTTAGAAATTATTATGTCTTTAGTTTTATGCAGCCTAAACAGCTTCAGGAGATTTTATTTATTTCAAAGATTCAGGCTAAGGAGGTAACTTTGGAGTGCTTTAAGCCATATTCTTCTTCGGAGAAACTTATTCTCTTGAAACTAAAGGACTTACATTTCTTAATTCCCTTTCATTTTAGATTTATCCTTATCCTTGCTTGGTATTATTCTTCGCAATACTGTTATCAATCAGATGAGCAGATCCATTTCGATTTTTGTTGACTGCATTACCATTAGTTTCTAATTAACTCTAACCGTTAAAGGCATTAGAGGTAAACGTTATCATGTTATTTTATTTCTATTGATGAGTTGGCGTTTTATTCTATGAAGCCCTGGGTATATTATTAGATCCTGAAGTTGTTGTGCTCGAAGCAAAATGAAATTGGCTCTCATCGCTGCTTGTAACTAGAGAATTGCTTTAGTGTAGCTTAGAAGTTTAACTTAAAGCTAGAGAACTACTTCCAACACTAACTTCTAGAGATTTCTATTGAAGGAGTCTTTAATTTGAAGTGCCTGCCTACTCATTTCTGTCTTCTTCTTGTAATAACTTTTTGATAGAAGAATCAAAATTAGCAAATATCCTTTCTGCTTTTTATGGATATATTTTCCTATAAATCAAGAAAACTGCACGAAAGTTTTATCTAACTTCTGGATTAGCATCTTGCACACCCTTTCCTATGGTTACATCTAGTTGAGGAAGGAACTTTTCAAGTGATTATGGACTAATGTCAGCTAGGATCTAAACGAGAAACTGCGAAGCTCTTGAGCGTACTTATTAACTTTTAGACTATGATTCTTCAAGAATAGGGTTGAGATAATTAATACTTGGACAGAATTCGATGATGCTCTAAACACACGAATGAGCATTTTCGCATAGAATCTTGTTGCCAGAATTTATGATGGTTAGAAGACTGTCTTTGCTGATAAATTTCGCAGCCACTTGCTTTATGATAAAAGGATTTAAATGAGTTAGACATATAATAGAGTATTTTCTTACCTCAAAAGATCTTTAAAACTTTTCAGCGCTTAGAGCCAACAATTTACAAGCCTCCTTTTGTACAGCCGATCTCAAATCCTTTAACTGTTCGTTTTCACATAAAATAATTAACAGATATTTTCTTGATAATCTTTAAAACTTTTTAACAATATTTCTGTAAATGAGTTGCTAACACAAATTCTACATCCCTTTAGTTCGAAATTATTTTGGTGTACCTGCAAATTGATGACTGGATAGAGTCTAAGAAAGTTTGGCATAAACAATTCATGTTGCGAAGTAGAACCCAATACCATTCCTTAAAGTGTCTTCAGAGCTTCCAGCCGTTTATTCCAATCCATGCCTTTAATAATAAAAATAACTCTTATGATTTAGAATACTGATAATATTTGAACTTCAATGCATGCTCTGTTTGTTTCCTCATATGTTATTCTCGCTTTTGTTCTTACTTGAATTTTCTAAAATTGAAGATATTCTAATGAATTCTGCGGATATGTCTTTTTCATTCTTCAGATTAATTGGCTTAATGTCTTCTTTATTGCTTCCCATGTCTGACTGTGAGCTGCAACGTTGTGCCTTCAAAAGTGTTAAGCGCTAAACTAAAATCTGTTTTGGAATGGTTTGAGTTTCTTTTGAAATGAGCTTATTCTTTCTTATTGGTTAAGCTAATTCGCAATTTCAGAAAAAAAATCCTCCTTTTTCTTTTGAATTTCTTTATTTTCTGTGAGTTGTCTAATTAATCCTTTAGTTCCTTAAGTTATTCCACAAAGCTTTATGCATTCCTCTTTAGCCATTCAGTATTTACTTCTTCTAAAAATAGGTCTTCAACTAATCCATGAAGATATTACTCTAAAATCCATATTATTTAATATTTTAAATATAATTAATTTACATTTTTAAACAGAATCCAGCAAAAAGTCATTGCTAATAAAACTAAAATCGATTATTGAAGTAAACACATCTACTAAAAAATAAACTAAATCTTATGAAAAGAATGATTCAAGAGTAGAAAACAACTGACCGAAAAAGAAAAATCAAATTGATTGATCTGATAAAGACTCGCAGAAAGCAAACAATAGAATGTCGATTTAAAATATCTCAGTGCCGAATTTCCTTGTGAGAAAGCAAAAGAGTCCCTTAGGAATATCGCAAACAAATATCAGTAAGTATTGTTAAGTTATCTGTTATCTTCCCTGTTTTACACTTTTGCCTTGAGGAAAGAAGGGGCGGACAAAGAAACACTCACAAACGAAAAGATCAATCTAATTCCATAAATCGCAAAATTCGCTGGTTACGAAGTGAATAAACTAAACATTGTGAGAATAAAACTAGAAAACAAGACAACTGATCCTGTTAGGATTCATGTTCTTCCCTTTAACAATCAATATTTCACAACGAAAATCAACAAGCGAGGGTTGCTTCTTCCTCGCACGACAGATGATCTTTTTATCTATTTTCGGCCGACTTAATATAAATACTACTACGATGAGGCAAGAATTAATGTAGATTCTGAAATAATATGTCTTCCAATCCATGCTTATCCTGTAATAGATCGCGATAACCAACAAGATATTTTTCCTAAATCCATTAATTTTGGAAAAGTCTACTTAAGAGAACGAGAATTGCAGGTATCACAAACAAATAATTATTTGTATTTTTTATGTTTTGTTTCAATTGTATTTTGCTTATTTTTCTCTTTAGCGCATTCCAATTCGCTGTAAAGTTCCTCTGAATTTCACCTTTGAGTTCATCCCACTTGAGCCTTGTGAATGTATTAGTATTGACCCACTGAAAGGTGTGATACCTGCAAATAATTACATCGATATCGAAGTCTGCTTTTTCCCGAGAAGTTTAAAAGATGGAAAGATTTCTCAAGACAAAGACGAGAAAGGAACAAAAGAAGAAAAGGATGATGAGGAGTTTATTGCTAAGTTTGAGGTTAGTTGAGCTTAACATATTATATTTTGTTTATTAGTTATTTCGTTGTTTTTAGTTGAGAACTTCTCAATTTGATTTTGAACCATTGAAGATCACAATCAAAGGATATGGAATAAAAGCTGCTCCGATTCTAATGTACAACAAGAATGAACCAGGAAAAACACCGTCTACACAAAAAATAGGCAGTTAAGCTAATGAACTCGATGATTCTGTGATCTCCAACCCTCACATCGATCAAGGATACTACTCTCGTGACAATTCTGCAACTCCTGGAGATAGATTGAGACTTCAAAGTGTAGATGGTTCCAAAAAAGATAAATATTCTCTTTAATTTAACACACCAAGAGGGAGTGTTGTAAGTGTCAGTGGAAATAGTGGATAAGAAAAAACAGAAGAAGAGAATAAATCAAATCTTTTAGGAAGCATGCTTTTGTCACGAAACAATATCCCCAAAAACTTCAGTGATCTAAAAGAAGATGAGCAGAACATAGTCAAGAAAGCAGGAAGAACATTCAAGAAGAAAACGGATCTATCGAAAATCACTGCGCAGCTTGTAAAATTTAATTTGTTAGAACAATTTGTGATGTTTCAAATTGATCTCCTATTTTGTGAAATTCAGGGTGAAGATAAAAAAACTGATGGATCTAAAATATTCAGCGTTGTCTTAAAAGCAAAGAGAAAAGCAGAAGCTAATAGCAGACACGAATTTGAACTCTTGTTCTTAGATAAATTCATGAATATCTTCTCTTAAGACGAGAAGAAATTTCTAAAGTTTTTTTCATGCACTGGAGATAAAAATATCAGCAAACAAGAGATAGTGCTGACTCATGAGTAGAGAATAGAATTTCTTAACAAAAAACGTAATGAACTTGAGCATAAGGGAATCAAGCGATTTGATTTGGAGGTCAATAAAGATTCCCCTATTATTGAGTCAATTGTACCTAACTTCGATTGCAAGTGGGATCTTAGTAAAAATGATAGGGAAAAACGAAAAAACATTGTCTTGAAACGTCTTTTGAGCTATGTAGCAAAGCTTATTTTAATGACCCGTCTGAAAGAAAACTGTACAGCTATTGCAGAATTAATTAAAGGAATTAAAATTAAGTTTAAGTAAGCTAAAAAACTAAGTTACTAATTGCAATATTCTGAAAAATCTAATTCAATGTTGTTTAGCAAAGAAATGTAAAATTAAGAGATTGAAGCAGCGAAAAAGAAGTTCTAAGAAGATGGAAGATTTATCACTTAAAAATACAAGTAAATAAGAGTCATTTATTAATGGGAGTTATCAACTTGATTGTGTTTGCTTGCAGTGAAGAGAAAGAAGCAATTGAGGCAGATATCGCTTTATTGAGAAATAACCCATTAGAAGAAAAGTAAAGATATGTTTTGGTTGTTTTAAGTGAAATAACCAGATGTTTTAATTAGGTAAATAGAGAGTCTCAAATAAGAAATGACTCAAATCGAGAACTAAACCAAGTAAACATTAAAAATACTGCATGAATTGCGATTTAAAATACGGTTTTGATTAACTCAAAGTGCATACATCAAAGAAGGAAAGTAATAATTTGAGGAGGAGACGCAGATCATCAAGCAGACTAATTACTTAGCCTAAAAAGATAGCCGTGCTGCTCTCAAAGAATACATTAAAAAGCTGGTAATTGAAGATTGGTAAAAGGTAGAGTATACAACAATCTAGAAAAAAGCTGGAGGAAAAGGGAATTTCACTTTTGAGTTTGAAGAGCATAATATTGCAAGAACGTTTTATCCGATTTAATACGAAAGCTACAATACCTTTTCTAGTTCTAAATATGAAGTAAATCCACGTACAGGCTTTGATGATTATGCTCCTATCGAAATCATTAGCTAATGTGATTCGGAAGTTATGGGATACAGAAGTAAATACAAATTATTAAATATTTTATATTCGAACTAATTGTGAAATATGTTTTGCAGATTGGGAGATACCACCTTTAGTGCACTATCCTCCTATTGAAGAGCAGAGAGTTTATAGGTCTGGATCAGAGGAAGAATATTCTAACAGAGGACGGCTTGGGAATTATGATAGGATAGACGAAAAGAAAGAAAAAGTTATGCCAAAAACATTCCCATTTAAGTTTGATATTCCTTCTCATACCATGCTCGTTCCTCATAATTCTCTTCGTCCATATGCTTAATTCAGCCCTATCACTGAATTAGACCCGGCTTATAAACTCAATCCATGTTCGTTTTCTCTTTAAGATGAATTCGACCCTAACGAATAGGATTCACCTACTTCTTCTACTGCAACAACAGCTGCCTCCAGCAATAGTTATCTCTAAGAAGTTCTTGAGCATGATTATATTTCCAAAATCCCAGGGCTTAATTCATCTCATTTAACTAAATTTCTCTCAGTTGAAAGGAATTACTACCACTAAACTCGCTTGCAAATGCCTGCAGGTAGAATTTTTTTTAATTTACAACTATTGAGTAATTGTTTTGTTGAAATATTTTTCTTTGTTTAAAGATTGTGCATACACGAAACATGTCGATAGCTTTTGCGGGATATTTAAAGGTCAAGCTGATTATGAAGATCATATCAGTGATGATGAAGATGGATAAAAGAATTCTAAAAAAAAGAAGAATATCAATTTTTGGAAGGTAAACTTAAGCAGAATAAAAAAAAACCAAAGATTATTCCATTTAAACTTATTATTTTGTAAAGAAACAAAAGGTTCAGCCTGTTGAAAATCTCTTGAAGGATCTAGAAGAGGAGGATGAAGAATTAGCTAAAATGAAATTCGCTTAAACTGAAGAAATATAAGATGAAATGGAAGATATGGCAACAAATATATCAATGGGATTGCGTGTAGAAAAGTATAAGTGGGTTGCGACTCTTCCTTCAAAAACTAATGACTATAATAGGTTTATTAATGACAACGAAGTCAAGCTCTATATACTCTGAGTAGGTATGCAAAATAGGAGAAATTATTAGTTTTATCTTTCATGCTTAAAATAATTACTAAATATGGCAGGTAGCCTCGCCATTAATCTACAACAGCTTATCGTATGATAAGTATGTCTGTGATACCAAGTGATTTTCTTATCTTATTGATTACTCATTGTGAAATGCTAGATATTAATCTTCTAATAAAATTCCATTTTTAGTAAGTTTGCATATGAAAGTTTATATTACTCAGATCCTAAATGCTGTAAACAGAAATTTTGGAATGCAAAATATAAATATTAAACGTTTTGATTGTGCGATATTTCTAAGAAAATTAAAAGAGAAAAGTGCATTATTGCGATGGAAAGGGAGATATGCAAACTAGATGAGAAGGACTACCTAAAATTTGGATAAAATGACAAAATCTTGAAACTCGAAAACGGCGAAAAGATCTTGCTATCTTGCACGATGGTGAAAATCAATAAGAAAGAAAAATCACAAAGCAGAAACTTCTTGCTGACATCCAAACGTATCCTCAATGTGAGCAAGAAAATCAAGCGGTCAATCGACTTAGCTAGTCTCGCAGGTATCTCTCTTAGTTTGGAATCTTTTGAGTTTGTGATTCACGTTCAAAACGATTATGATTACCGGTATGTCTCTGAAGAATATCGCGATTAAGTCCTTTTTTATGTCCTCGCCGCCTACAATAATGTCTGGATATTTATTATTTGCGCCATAATCATATAAAATATTGAAAATATTCCTTTTTTGTTGAATTTCACAGAGCGTAGGCAAAGATTTGAGCGTTTTTGTGCATCGTGAAAGTACACTCTAGCACTGTTGCACTCTGGAATCAGATCGTGACAAAAAGCGTTCAAAGATCCCTCAAACAGGGGCTATCTCATGTTCACCAACAAATCTTAACATTAAAATAGCAAACCTCTTTATTGATTAAGCGAAGGGTCAGCGAGTAGTTTACATAAGAGAAAAAAGCACACTTGTAGCATGGATCAAGCATTTCATTCCAGATATGAAAATATCTTAGACTTAACTTGGTTCTAAATATCATACAATTTACTACTCCCGATGTGCACTTCGAGGTCTTTAGCATAAACATTTCGCTGTCAGAACTGTCCTATGCTCAAACGAAGAAGATAGAAAGACATTTGTTAACAGAGTTATGCTCTCTGTTACTGATTTATTTGTGGTTCCTTTAGAGTTCTGCTTCATCGATGGATCAGATGTGTATCTTGTAATGACTGTTCTTGGAAATGATCTGTATTAGCGTCTTTGTTGTTTCCATAATCTCTCGGAATCATCTGCTAAATATTATTTTGCGTAAGTCCTATGTGGTTTCTAACTTTACCATGAACAACTTGGGATTTATTATGGCGAGCTTAAACCTGAAAATGTTCTTTTAGACGAGATGGGACGTGTGTTTCTCACAGGATATCGTTCTCCTTCTCGTAAGGTGGCAGCTGAAACTCTTGAATATAGTGCTCCTGAGCTTCTTTTAGGCGAATAAAAAACAATAGCAGCAGATTTCTGGTGTCTTGGTATTTTTCTGTATGAACTGCTCGTTGGCATCCCTCCTTTCTATTATGAAAATCAAGACGCAATAATGATCGAGCTTATTCTAGAAAATATTGTGTAGTTTCCTAAATTCTTATCGATTTCAATGGAAGCATAGAATATGATTTTGAGTCTTCTGAAGACTAACAAAGACGAACGATTAGGGATGAAAGCAGGCATTGCAGAAATTAAAAAACATCCTTGGTTAGCAAATATTGACTGGAAAGCATATGAAAAGAAAGAAGTTTTTAACTAAGATGATATTGAAAATTCTTCAAGCGAACGGCGTATTCGTATAGACTACACACCTTTAGAGCAAAATGAACCAACTTACTGATGGTTTTGATAAAATTATTAAAAAAGTTGTGATTATCTTAAAAATGTGTTTGTGATGAAAATGATTGTATTTTGTTGATTAAAGCAAAAGATTGCAATTAAAGAGAGATAAAACCAAATTTAGACACATTAACTTACACAAAAAGCAGGTTTATTTAAACATACGATTATCATCAATCAACATCTGTTGATCACTTTAAACATTTTTAAAAATACAATAAGTTTTATCATAATATTGATTCATTGAGTTTCTGTACACTATCTTTGGTCAAAAATTCTTCGTTACAATTCTCAGTCTCATTATTAATAAGGATATTATTATTTGATCCTTTTTATTGTTTGTTTCTTGAATTCTCAACTGAATCTTATCTAGTTTCTTCAATTTTCTATTCTTGAATAAATTTGCTGAAATCATCCCATTAAGAGTTAGTCTACTGCTTTTGTTACTGCTAAGATGGAATGGTTTAGAAGAGATTACTTCCAGCATTTCCATTAGTTGGATTGAAACCATGGATACTATCATTTAATCCAGATTAAGAAAGACTCTTGTGGATATTAGAAATAGCCTATTATGCTTATGAATCAACTTGAACTCCAGGAACGAGGGAAATATTATTGATGCTTCTAGGTATTTTATTAGTTGGGCTGTTATTATGTTGAACTGTCGTTGATTACGGCAAGGCAAGAGTAGAGAATTCATTTTAAAACATTTTAGAGATTCCAAGTGAAGCTTTGTTATTGTTATTATTATTTCCACCAGCGAGATCAAATCCAGTGAATGCATTGGAATGATTCATGTGCTAGTTGTTCAGAAGGTATTCATCTAAGTTAAACCCTCCAGTGCTGATGTTGTTAAGAGCATTACTAGCACCTCCAAATTATCCAATATTGCTATTATTTCCAGGTAGCATACTATTATTAAAACCATCATTGGATTTTTTAAATTTCTTGCTTGCTAGTAATCCATTGTTTGCTTCGTTATCGAAATCTTCAGGTATCATTCCTCCCATCATTACGCTGTTATTGCCTGCAAGATTAAATGGATTATTATTAATTATTGTTTTCATTGGTCGTTTTGTAAGAAGATCAGTCGATTAAGATGGATTCATAACCGCTGAGTTTATTTGATTATTGAGATCAACGCTGCTGAGATCTTGAGTACCTCCTTGACTGTTCATAAAATGAGATAAGTTTTGCAGCATATCTTAATTTGATTTATGGTAATTGTCCACAAAATTATTGAATTAATTGCCAGAAGGAGCATTCTAATCGTTAATGACTTTCATTACTTATTTCCCATCTTGTTTATTCTTCAAATTTAGCATAAGTCCATCTAAAAACTTTTATGCAACATTCTAATCGTTTTATCCAGATTAGACTATTGGAAGAAGCTATTTCCCTCCATTTCCGCCATTCTAACTACTCATAAGATTCGAAGTATTCATCCCTCCATTGATACTGCTAGCTAGATTATTTTAGAGATTGTTGTTATTGTTATTGAATGGGAATCCATTGAGACTATTTCCAATATCATTAGAATCCCATCTTCTCTTAGAATCTCCTCCCATGTGATTCCTTCCAATAATTAAAGGATCTTCATCTACATCATTATCTGATAAATCTTCTTGTTTTAGATAATCTTATTGAGAATGAAGGATTTCTAATCGTACCAAAGAAAACAATCATTTATTTCAAAAAACAATATGAAATTTTATTTTTATTTTTTACCATTGGATTTTTTCCCATTCATAAAAGCTAACTCAGGGATTTATTTGGGACCAATGTATGTCAAAAAGAGTGTAAAGAGCTTCTCAATCTTCTTTTAGGCTTTTTCTCTAACAAATAATTCATAAGACAGGGTTAAAAAGAGATCAATAATTCATGAGTTGAGTTTACTTTTTCTTATTGAGTTCTCCCCAAAGTACTTTGTTCTCTCCTAAAATCTGTGTATTTTATGCGATCAGAACTCCACATGCTTTTTCAAGACTTTCTTGTTTTTACTTCAGTGACACCATCTGAATAATAAGCGGCATGATTAAACTAAATTCTGAATACCTAATACTTTAAGATTATAAAATGTTCTGTTTACCTCTTTGAGAAGATACTGCGTGTCATTTGTGATTTTCTTTTGTTCTTTTTGAGAAACTACTGCATCTTAGATTTATGTTTCATTGATTTTCCTTTTGATCTCGCATAGCAGATTCCTATTTTATCAGAGAATCATAAATATCTTGACAATATTTTCCTAATTTTACGGATATCCACGACGAAAAAGTCTATGTCTCCATTCATTTTCTTCGCTGTCGTGTCTCAATTTATGAAAATCATACATGTTTAGCTATCGACAAAAAAGGAAATATGTTTTTATTAAATGACTTTGCTAATACATCGATTATTAAGCTCTACCTGTCTAACGAATGAAGCAAAATTATTTGTCTTAAAGTATTTTGGAAGAACTTTCTCAGCAAACTCATTTGGTTTCTTGACTTTGAATGCTTTGCCATCTTCATTCCAACTGATAATCTCTCCATATTCGGGATTCTACAATTTAAAAAATTATCAGCAAACATTTCAACAGATATAACTCTCTCTCTTACCTCTAAGATCTTGTATGTCTTGGAAAGGAAACCAGGCACTGTGTTATTGTTTCTAGCAGCATTACGCTTTCTCATCTTTCCTTGTTTTTCTATCTCTTATGGTTAGCTTGTATTGGAAATTTACTAAAAGAGTTAAAATCTCCTTTGTGTGTGCTGCTCTCTCTCTAGTAATGCTATCTATTTGTCCAGGAGAAGGGAAAAAATATAATTGTTTAGATAGAGTCGTAATTATTTTTGATTAAAATTGCACCGCCCCTTTTGTTTTAATTCAACTACTTGGTGCAGGAGTAGAGGATACCTTTCTAGCTTCAAATCAGCTTGATATCTATCAAGTAAAGGTATTTTTGTAATAGTTCTTTTAATAATTTATATTATAATAATTTATACCTTTTGGATAGAGAGGATGGTAATAACTTTTGAATAAAAGCTTGAAATAGTATAGAAAGACTTATGAATTGATTTTTTGATAAGAAATAATAAGCTTCCAAACAAATGACAATTCCTTGAACTAAGTAAAATACTCCACAAATAGTTTAACTTCTTCTTCTTTGCTTCTACTTCTACTTCTCATTCTCCTTGTCTTTTGCTGTCCCCGGGAAGAACATTTTCAACTTTCTGATTGCCATTCATGTCATGTCTGCTAAATCTGGTAAAATATATTGTAAAATGTTTTTTCTATTACAATTCTGACAAATCAAATTCTAGAAAGTTCTAAATTACCTTTGATTCGTTCGTTGCCTTTGATTTTATTTAATCTTAGGTTTTTTATGTCGTCTTATGGGAACTTCTTTAATTGATATCTGCTGGACAAAGGACAAAAGTTATTTAGGATACAAAATTGTTAAATATTGCATTCAATTCATTAAGAGGGTTTTTATTAATTTTGAATTATTTATCTTTGTTTGAATCATAAAAAATCTCTTTTTTCTATATGACATGGCAATCAATTTCCTTTTTATTTTAATCTTCTTTATAAATATTAAATCCCAATTAAACAACACCTGCTTCAACTTAATCTAAAAAGGATTACACAAAATATCCTATCAGTCAGTTCTTCATCTATTTTAGAATATTCATCTCTTTTTAATACAATTAAATATAAAGCAATCCTCTTTAATAATGGTTGTAATTTGAGGATAACTACTGAAGTAATAATATTCTTCATCTTAACTAAAGTCATTTAATTTTTGCAAAGAGTTGCATTAGAATTTCTTTTAAAATAAAATTAATTTCTAGGAAAATTTTATATGATAACAGATAAAGCCAAATACACAATTGTTCTTGTCAGTAATGGGAAAACTGATTGGAATTATTATAACATCTTCACTGGTTGGCATGACATTGCTCTTTCCAAACAAGGTCATTAAGAGGCAAAATAAGCTGGAAAGTATCTAAAGGATATGAATTTTACATTTGACATTGGAATAACTAGTGCACTTCTCCGCTCTCATCAAACCTTAGATCATATTCTAGAAGAGCTTTAACTTAGTGGCATACCAATTATCAAGTCATGGAGATTAAACGAGAGACACTATGGTTCATTACAAGGTTTACGTAAAGATGAAACAATAAAGATCCATGGTAAAATTTATTCTCATAAGATATTGTTCAAAATACAATATTTTTCCTTATTCTTGTTAATTTAAATTCATTTGTTAATCCTTTATAATATTCCTAAGGCGAAGAACAAGTCAAAATTTGGAGAAGATCATATGAAGTCAGGCCTCCTGCAATGACTCAAAATGACCCAGAGTTTCTTGCTAAAAATCCATTATACAAAGAAATCCCTTTAGAATATCTTCCAACATCAGAAGTAAAACAGATTTGAAAAATTCTTGAAATGAAATGAAAGGTGTTGTTATTTTATTTAGTGTTTAAAAGACACCGAAGAAAGAGTATTACCTTTCTGGAGTGAGACCATTAGCAATGAAATTAGAGAAGGAAAGAAGATTATTGTGTCAGCTCACGGAAGTTCATTAAGAGCAATGATTAAGCATTTAATGAAATTATCTGATGAAGGTATAAAGAATAAATAAAGTAATAAGATGTTTTAGCTTGATTTAATGATGTGATTATTATTTAGATATAGTAGAATTAGAAATTCCAACAGCAGTGCCTTTAGTGCTTGAACTTGATGAGGACTTGGAAGTTGTCAATAGCTACTGTTTACGTAATCGTTTAGGATTCAATTGATAAATTAAAATATATTTTATTTGTTTAGTTACAGAGGAAGATCTGAAAAATAGAAGTTAAAGTGATGAAAAATATCAACAAGAAGCTCAAAATCTAGAACAAATAGCTGAAAATTCTGAACCAGTAGCTGAAAGTTAAGGACAACTAATTAAAAATCCTGAATAAGTAGCTGAGAATCCTGAATAATTAGCTGACAATATTGAATAACCTGCTGAAAATTTAGAACAAACAGATGAAAATTGTGAATAAGTTGTTGAAAATCAAGCTGAAAATCTTGAATAAATTGCTGAAACTCGTTAAAAAGCAGCTGAAATTTTTGAACCAGCAGCTGAAAATCCTGAAAAAGTTTCTGAAAATCAATAACAAGTAGCTGAAAAACCTGAATACTTTACTGAAACTCTGCAATAAGCAGCTGAAAATGCTGAACCAGTAGCTGAAAGTCAAGAATAAGTAACTAAAAATCGTGAATAAGTAACTCAAAATCATGAACAACAAGCTATAATTCCAGAAAGCGTTGATAATAAACAAGAATAAACAGCTGAAATATGACAAGAATAATGAAGATACATATGGAAATATACAATAGATTTTTGTACAACATACAATTATTTTTACATGCTGTGTGTGGATAGAATAATATTTTCTATTAAAACTCTCTATTAATTTCATAATAAAAAGCAGCAAAATTAGCACTTTTACTTTTTTAAGATAATAAGGAGATTAGAAGTAAGCGGAGTATGTAATATTATTTCAGAATATCTTGCAAGATTTATCATTTTTTGTGCACCATCCAGTTGGCTATTTTTCATCTTTTCTTTGATTATTCTGCAAGCGGCTTTCAAGTTATTATGATTTATTGAGACTAGAATTGAGATGATTAAAGTCAATAACAGATGCTTAATATCTAATGGCTGATTTAGATTTGGGCTTGCCATCAAGTATCTCAGCGATTTCTTATGTTTATGTCCTTAGCTTTCTTTTATCGATATCTTTCTGAATATTCTCGTATCTGTCATTAAGCTTCTCAAATTCTGCATCTTTTCTTTTTAATTCACTATCGAACACTTTCTTCTTCTCGTTTCTTCAAAATACACAGATTTAAATGTAAGAACAACAAATTAATCTAAAATATGTTTCCTTACAATTCAAAAAGTCGAGACCTTAATTATGCAAGTTCTCTCTCTTAGGCTACACGTTCTTCTTATAATTTAATAATCTTATCCTTCCAAGTAGCGCTTTCCATCAGTCTTTTGCATTAGAGATCTTTTTGTTCTTGTAATAATAATTTCTTCTCTTCTATTTGTTGATCATATTTCAACCTTTAAGTCTGACATTACAATTTTATTTCTTCATTTACTTTCTGTTTTTTATATAGTTCATCTTTCTTCTTCTCGCATTCTTCATTTAATTCATTTCTCCATTTGTCTTTTTCATTTTTCTGCGAAGTAAATGCTTCGACTATCCGTTTGTAGAGCATTTATTAGTGACACAGCTCGCATGTTCTCACAAGCACATCAACGTTTTAAGGATCTTTTCTTGTTCTCCTAGAGCAATCTTTACACACGCATTTCCCACAGAACTAGCTAAAAAAGGAAAATCAAACACAAAAAATCAATATCTTTTTTGGTTTATATCTCCCTTTCCTTTTCTTCGTAGAATACTAATAATCATATTTTTTGCTATCCGTCTATCTGTTTCTCCCACTTCTTAATATCTCTTTCACCCCAATTTCATTTTTCTACCAATTCTTTGCGGAATTTAAAATCTAATTGAACGAACTCTTGCAAAGCTGACATTTCTCCGTTTTTCTGTAGCTCTCAGGCGGACAGACTTATGAAAAGTTTCTATGAGGTTCCTCTATCAAATTATAATCAAAGTTAATTTTGTGATGCTTCATCTCTCTCATTTTTACTCTCAAGCTAAGCAAAAATGCTTTGTTCATCAATCCCCGTCAAGCTCGCCATCATCTCTGTTTGTTTAAAAATATTTTTTTAGCAAATCACATATTTAATAACAAACAATATCCTCTCACTTGGTGCCTGAATTGTGCGTTGAGTCAAAAACTCACTGACTGTATCTTCCTCTTCATATACTTCACATTCTTACTTCCAAGGCAATGTCAAAGCCCGATTTGTTGAACGGCTTACCATTTCTTATTCTTTTTGTTAACTTCTTGAAAGATAACCTCTCTCTCTCACTTTTAGAAGAATTCTGATAAATATACTAATTTCTCCCACTTAAATCACTCTCACAATAATATTGAATCTAATTCACTATTTTACCATTTAATAATACTTTTCTTTCACCCTTAAATGTCTTCATGGTGAGTCTATTTTAATTCAAAGATGCAAAATAGAAGTAACAAAAATATTATCAATATAATACATCATTTTCAACTTTGAAATTACTCAAAAGGATCAAATGCCTTGTATGTTATGATTCTTTTTTACCTTAATTGTTGATTTTTTAATTTGAGAAGCTAATTAATTGTAAATACAAACTCTTATTACAATTATGGGTTAATTTGCTGAGGAAGATCAGACTTGCAGATAATCTCCTTGCATAACTCATATGGAAAGACTAATTAATCTTAGATTAAGAACATATTTCAAAACCCCAAAAATTAATTTATTATGGGAGAATATCAAGAGAGAATGCTGTTCTCCTATATAGAATACAATATTTATAAAAGTAAATACAAGAATATACATTTTATCAAGATTAATTTCCCCCCACTTTTGCTGCTTTTCCTGCAGAGGGGGAAATGAAAAAGAGACAAGGAAAGTAGAATGTAATTATAAAGTTTAAGATATTTGAAGGAGAA
>Ga0302271_10001482_pt1 | contig 22393 bp, 7 predicted proteins | sample III_Bog_N1_1_FD_198767 | JGI IMG/M metagenome (GOLD analysis project Ga0302271, IMG submission 198767) | Peat permafrost microbial communities from Stordalen Mire near Abisko, Sweden - III_Bog_N1_1 | ecosystem: Environmental > Terrestrial > Soil > Wetlands > Peat | place: Sweden: Abisko... | reverse complement strand
GCAAGTGCATGAACTTTCAGCGCATTGCACTTAATCACTAAACCTTCAATCCCCGAAGAGTTACTGAGCTTTTCTAAGAATTTACTTGGATTGTTAGTGCCGTTAATGTGCTTATCAGCTTCTTCTTCGTTTAAGTCCTCTGCTTTCAAAGACTGCTCATTACACTCAAGTTGCCCATAAGGATCTTAGGCATCTTTGGTATTTTATTAACTCAAGTTATTTTGATCTTGATTGCTAATTTCATCGTTAAATTGTTTGCTTTTCTTCTTTGGCGTTATTTATTCCACTAATTCATCATCTTGCAAATTATCTTCTTGCTCCTTTTCTTCATATATTCCTTCCTTTGCTTTGTCTTCATCCTCTTGCTCATCTTCTTCTTTATGAATCGTAATATGATGTAAATCTGAATTGTGGCTAATCGAATTCTATTGAAAAATAGCTAATCTATGTGGCAAGCTTTTGAATGCGTTCTCCCAATCTATTTCAGAAATAACTCCATTTCCTTCGGGGTTAAGCTGCTAAAACACTTTTGAAATCACTTCCTTCTAGTTGAATTGTTCGAAATTCTACATAGCACTGCTAAACTCTTCGATTGTGATATTCTCCGCATTTCGTGTTGAACATGCGTAGAATGCTTGAGATGCTGAGCCATACGTAGCTAACAATTACTTGATTAATTCACAAGTTACTTCTAATTCATCTTGCTACTGTGAATGCATATCCTCGTTTCTAATTGGAGATAATTCCAGGCTCTCCATTTCATCCTGGTTTTTCCCGACAGGACTCCCACTCTTCATTGTTTGTCACTATTCTAGACTCCTTTACAAATCAAGTTCTTTTAGATGCAAAAAATATGCATATCCACACAATAATTAATGCATGAATATCTTCATTAATTCACCCCCAGTTTTTTCTTAGTTTTTAATTCTTATTTTTATTCAAGGAGCTGGTCCTTTAGTTGTGGGGTGTACTTTTTAATATGATTATATGTGTTTTTCAACATTAAGAAATTTACTACTGATTTCAACTTTCTCTCCCCAGTGATTCGTATTTTAATTCGCATAATAAAAATATCTGTAGCCTAGCTAAGCCCCCCAGAGCAAGAGTTGCTAAGCTAATTAATCAATGAAATCATCTTAAATTCCAATAACAATAATTATGATAATTTAGTTAACTTTTATTTGCTTATTTAAAAAGATAATTGTGGATATTTTGTACTTTTCAGCTCTATTCCTAATATGAAATTGAAAAATTATTCACAATCTTGACGAAATCATTTGTTGAATCATTTGTTCATGAATATGATTGCCCTACCGACTAATAGACACAAATGTTTAATCTTAATTTTTGTTATTCACTTGATTTTTTATTTGAAAAAGAGTTCATTTTACTTTGTTAAACAAAACCCTTTTCAAATAATAATAGTTTCATTCAACTTAATATCATTTTCTTTGAATATTTTGATAATTATCAGAATGGGAAGGGGTAGGGGAGTTCTTGCCAATTTATCGCTACAACAAATCAAGTTTTCAAATAAAAAAAAATTCACCCAAAACTCTAAGAATTACAAAAAGTATTTACAAAACTTTTGAGTGGTTCCTAATTAAAATTCATCGAACCTTCTAAAATCAATAATTCAATAATAAATACTACCCGATTTGTAATATCTTTCTATTCCTTACTGACCTGATTGACGACAAGCAGACTTCAACTGAATGCCTAGAAAAACATAAACATCCAAAGAAAAGCTTACTTAAAACCAACTAAAACAAATTTGGGAATAAAAGAATTAGCTGTCTAATGATTTAGACGAATACGTGGGAGATGCAAAAGGAAGAAAAAAGAACAATAAAATTTGGTATTTTTTTTTTTTTCTTAATTATTATTTTCACTTTTCCAATTGATCCTGTAAGCCATATTGGGATTTTATTATAATAATAATTTATTTTGTTTATCCTCATTTTTCTATTTCGGTTGATTCCTTTCTTTTATCGTCTATCCTTCTTCTTCTTCTTCTTCTTCACGCATTTCTTATTTCTTATTGTGTTTTAAGTTAAACTGTTTCTTTTATTTTTTTGGATGATTTTTCATAATTCCCTTGAATCTTAGGAATGAAAAATGAAACAAAGGATTCCTTCGAAAAATGTAAGACCTGTGTAAGAGAAATCAGAATCTTCTCTAAAATCCAAATATTTATGAGTAAACAAACCATCTTATTTGATTTGATTTTTGTTGTACTGATTATTCTGAAGATTCCTCAGTTTGAATTTCCCTCTTCAATTAATCTCTATCTTCAAACATTCTTACATCAATGCAATTCAAATCAAAAACTCCCCTTCAATTTCTAGTAGGAATCATCTAACTAATTAGTAATTTCAGGCTAGATTTTCAAATTTTGTTTTCAACAGCTTTTCCCAGTATTTTTTTATTTTCTGTCTTCGAGCAAATAATATTGTATTTATGTTATCAAACACGTATTAGTTTGGAAAATCATTTAGCATAGGTAGCAACCTTTAATAATATGATTTTTCAATCTTTGTAAGTTTTCCTCTAATAGCAGCTCTTAATTTTAGTAATTTCTGCTAAATTTTTGTTTTTTAAGTGGAAGAGATACAATAATTCGGACTTAATCCTAAAAACAAAAAAAGTCAAAGTGTGCATTTAATTAAATCTAAATCTTATCTTATCGTCTGTTTTAGATCTGCAAAATTTGTATTGCTCAATTATTTCTGCTTTTATCTCCTTCAAGCAGAAGTTGTTGAAGATTTGTGGATGTAAATGTATGTCCTCTTTAGTGGTGGTCGCAAAACTTGTTGAATGATTTACAGTCATATTTTCTAGGGAGAGACGGATGCAATCATGAGAGCTTCCCCCCAAAAAGGCAAACATAGAAAAGTATGAGAAAATAATATACAAAACATGTTTGCTCAAAGAGGAGAAAAAGGAGTTTCATCGAGTTGATCCAATAGAGTAAAATCTATTTGGGAGGATTTTTTGTCCATTTCCTAGACGACTTTAGTTTGGAATTGACTCCTTTGTTTCTCAAGATTTTTTTTTGTTGCATTTTCAAATTTTTTTTTATTTTCTGTCAGAAAATGATAATGCTATTAGATATTAAAGAACATTAATAGGCTTCGTCCACTTTAGAATGAAAGAAAAATCGACTTTCCTTAAGAATTAATAAAGAATCTTTTGCTGCTACATTATGAAAAATTAATGAATATGTTGTATCTTATGAGTGATATGAGCGGGTTTAGAGAAATTTAAAAAGAACTTCATTCAAGCTTAAATTACTTAAATAGAATTGGGTAAATAATGAAGAGATGATCTTAAATTTTTTAGGACAAATTTTCAAAATACATTAACATACCTATCGGTTTTACAGTATAAATGAGAGGAAAAAAGAGCAAAAATTTAGGAAAAAAAGGGGGGGAGGGGGACAGTAAAATATTGGAAAAAAGAAGAAAATATTATTTGTAGAAATTACTTTTTTATGTTGATGTCTTTCTTCCTAATCTAATATTCTAAGGTCGATTCGGGGGAAAATTTTCAAACCAAAAAAAGAGAAAACTCACTATTATTGTGAATAGTCAGCTAAGGCGAGTAAGAATATTATTAATATTCTCCTACTTCTTTGATTAATGTGTCTTCACTCGAATATGTGTTGAGATTGATTATATTCAAGCAGCTCCCAGATCGTATAAAGACAGTTTGCAGGAAGCCGTTTAAGGTATTGGATTAATTTTTTTATCGAAGTTGAGATATCTTCAGAAGGATGACGTTTGATGTAAGTCAGCAATAGCTGTTAAAACATCATTTCTTCAATTGTCTCACAGATTCGAGCTTCATCATCTATCAATCTTCTCTGCAGTAATTGCTAAAACTCCTCCCGATATTTTTCGAAGGTTTTTTAATGATGCGATTTGCATTGAGATTCACTTCTTGAGCCGATGCAATCAGACATTTGAACAAATATTTTGAGTTTTCTTCTTTTCTTAGAATCATTTCCAAGAAACAAAGGGAGGTGTTTTTCGACGAATTTCTTGTAGGCTTTTTCCTCTTCAAGGCTCCAGTGATATCTTTCTCGAGAATTAGTTGAGGGAGTAGAGGAGGTTGTTAGTGGGATAGATTCTAGAAGATTTGTATCGGGCTATTGTTCAAGATGAGTTTCAAAAGTAGTTTAAGAAAATATCATATTCGGGGTAGGAGACTGGAGATCAAAAGATTCTGAGCACGAAAAGTTGTACCCAACAGGTGAATTGTCAAAATAATCAAATTCATATTCTTGAGAGAAATGTTCAGTTTAGCTTTGAGTCATCTTATCAGAAGAAGAAAACGATCAAGAAGAATTTCAAGAAGGTGGATGGTATTTTTTCGGAGAAAACAAGAAGAGTTTTATGAATAAAACTTAATAATATTTTTTTTAATATTTTTATTGATTATGGGTTGAAAAGATAAACGATTGTTGGGTCCGATTTATGAACTTCGAAGCTACTCCCCACCACTAGAATTTTCTCCCCCCATCAAATAAATGATGCATTAAAAATATTACCTTGTCTACTTTTTTTTCTCTCTTCTTTAATCTAAATTCAGTGCCACTTAACTTTCTTCTCAATTTTGATTTCAACAAAACACGACTTGATAAATAGATCCTAAATCAAAGCTATCCTTCAATACGTGTTCAATTTCTCAACTCTTCTCTAGTTTTCCTTCCATTAATACCTATTCAGCATATTCAAGCCATTTTGGCTGATTCATTTTAAAAAGTAACTCATAATTTGCTAAAGTTTTTAAGGTCCAATTTGGTATTTGAGCTGACCTATTTCAAGACATATGAAATAAGCTGAATTTATCATTTAATATCAATTTTCTATACCAAGGGGTAGAAAAATCAGAATCAACGAATGTGTGGTTTATCTTTTTTGGCAATTCATTTTGAAGTTAGAATTCTATTTAAAAAGATTTTGAATACAGCCTTGTATGATAAGTTGAGAAGCTCCTTTAAAAAATGATCTATTTCGTACAAAAAGGTGGCTATAGAGTGATGGTTAAAAGGAAGAAGATAAAGATAAACAGTTTGTATATTAAGGTTGACAAGATAGGTGCCTTAGCAACTTATAAAATAAGCCCTCAAAAATTAAAAAAAAAAGAAAAAAAATTAATTTCAATATATGAGATTTACTAGTGAGGTATCCTTACACAGATTAAATAATATAATAGACATAAGAAGAAGGAAACCACGATTTAAAAGGAAATTGTAATCATCAAGAATCGATTTTGATTTTGTTTTTCAATAACAGAGAGAATATTTCATGTTTCCAGGTTTTTACAAGCTCTAAAAAGGAAGAATCATTTGAGCTACAACTTTACAACTATTTAGATTTATTCAGTTCATTTTGCAGCTTGCTAATGGTGATGTAGATGAACGTAAAATATTGTTAGGTGTAGCAGACATCTTCATTGTGAGAAAAGTTGGGAAAAAAAATGAAATCTCCAGAATTATCTGAGACTTTTTTTTTTGAATTTATTTTTTGTTGAACGTCAAAAGCTAGAAGTCCCAAAGAAATCAAACATCCTTGGTTACAGTCTATTTGATTGAAACTCTTTCATTATCTTAAGGTCGAATATTTTAATTACTGAATCACCAGTGATAGATAACAGTTTACAAAAAACTGGATTATTCTTTTATCTTTTTTACATAATGAATGATGTTAGTGTGGGGCTTTTTATTGTTATTAATTGATTTAAAAAACTGGCAAACTGAGTTTGATTCTTTGGTTTGAGTTATTTTGGAGCTAAGACATAATCAAGATTAAAAAGACGAAGATCAGTGGAATTTCTAGTAAAATCATTAGTGGCAAGAAAAAAAAATTTGCTTTCATTTTGATTTTAGAGGATTTATTATTATTAGGTATTTGTAAAATGCACGTATTATTGAGACGAGAACTGTAATGATCATCTTGCTGCTTTTTGAGATTGAATGTGCTTAGACAGAACTGGGAGCATTAAATACGCAACAGAGAGAAAGACTTTTACAAAAGGACAAAACTTTCATACTTTTACTTTAAAAATCATCATACATCTAAATATCCATAAAAATATAAGAAAAACGAATTTTTTTGGGGGGAATTTAGTAATTTTACATGTCCTTGAGTTTGTTTAAGGGGTTGAAATGAGTAGGGTTAGAATGGATAGGGTTGGATTGAATTGAATGTGAGCGTATCTGTTGAATGGAACATTTTTGGTTTTTAAAATTTGTAAAATCATAGGCAAAAGGCAAGATGTTAAGAGATAGCCTTCAGCAATATTTCAATCATTGCAGATATGATATTGATGCATAAATAATCATAAATAGGCTGGATTTTGTAGATGATTTAAAGAAGCGGCGATACTGTTGGGATGATGTGATTGGCTTAGAAATCTTCTTTTTTTATTCATTAGTTTAATAACTACTTTTAACAAATCTATAACTCATTTTGCTACATTTCAGTTCACTTAAGAGGCATTTCACTTCAGATACATCACCAAATAATATCAACAAATCAAACAAACAAATTGGAAATTCCACTCCCGCAAATCCAAGAAAGTCAATATTTGTTGAGGATAAAAAGTCAATCCACTATGTAGGCAGTGAGAATTGGATGATAATTCAAGTAAAATAGATGAAAATGAAGAAAAATAATTGAAGGTATTTCACTTAAGAAAGATAGAACATAGTAAGAAAAACACAATCGAAGTTTAATAAGATTAATGAAAGAAAAGCTATTTAATTTATTATGAACATGATAAATAATATTTATCTTATGTTTAGCTGAGAAATCAGTGAATAACAGCAATAAACAACTTGCAATAGGATATGACAATTCAATTCATATTTATTTTAGAAATTATTAGTCACTTACTTGGAATTTTCTTAGCTCAGTTAAGTATCATGTGTATATCATAGCTTGCTAACAAACATCTCTGGATAATTTTAAACAATTATTTGCAATGATTTTAGCAAAGATTTTTTAGACATAAAAAAGGTTATTGATTTTATGACAGAAAAGCTATCTGATATTTCTGAATGAATAAAGTGGAGAGCAGAATAGGTTCATAGAACAAGAGAAAAAAAAGAGTTGAAAAAAATCTAAAGAATAGCAAGTTTCTTTTGAGGAATTGAAAAATAAAATAATCCGATTGAAAATTAACCCATTGAAAAAGTGAAGAAACACAATATAGCTAGCTCTCCAACACTATGCCGCCAAAGAAAGAAGCTCCCAGTAAAAAAACGGAACAAAAAAAACAGACCAAGATTATCGAAGACAAAACATTTGGTTTGAAGAACAAGAACAAATCAAAGACTGTGCAGCAGTAAACATGTTAATACAAAGATCTAATTAGTAGCGTTTTGGAATGCGTGTCGTATATGTTTATGGAAATATCAGCTATCTTAAGAATAATAAGTTAATTTTCGTTTTTTTCTTTCATTGTAGATTCGTGAAGAGCGTAACGAACTAGGTAGTAAACTAAGGTAAAGGAACTAGTGAAAAATTGTTAGCTGAAGAATTTGAGCGTAAAAAATAGTAAAAAATAGAAGAAGAAAAGAAGGCACTGCTTGCTTCGTTATTTAAGACTGTCGAAACTGTGAAAAACCTATCGAATGAAGAAGAAGGAGGTGAACCAGCAGTCAGAATATGCTAATTTTTTAAGCAAGGACTCTGCAGTAAAGGCAAGAAATGCAAGCTCTCTCATGATCTCGCTAAGGAGCAACATAAAATCGATATCTACACTGATTAAAGACATCAACTCGAAGAAGAAGATATCAGTAATCTAGATCCTGAGAAGCTTCAACAAGTCATTAAGCAAAAAGAAGGCTAATACAAGAAACAATGCGCAACTGAAATCGTCTGCAAGTATTTTTCTTTCTTCTTTTAATCAGCATAAGATTTAAAAATCCCAACATTTAATCCCATTTAACCATTGAACCCTACTATCCCCTTAAATCTTCTCCCAAATATATCAATTTATTAGAAATTTTTTTCTTCAAAAAATACTTAAATTTTGAGTATTAAACCTCTAATAAATTGTTGAATACTCACAAAGCTTTACAAAAAATAGACTTTCCACTGCAACGATAGAATATCTAGAGTGCAGACCTCCTTACAAAAATAATACCTCCATTATTTTAGACTTGGCAATAAAACAATGTTTTTCATAACAACATTTCATCTCTGAGAATATCCTGTTATTTTGCAAATTGTTTACTTTTAACTTTTGATCTTGTGGAGATTCTTCTTGAATGCTCTCGAAAAAGGAACGTATGGATGGAAGTGGATGTGTCCCAATGGATTAGACTGTCATTATCGTCACTGCTTGCCTCCTGGGTATGTCTTAAAGAAAGATGCTCGAAAAGAGGATGAAGAAGAAAAAATAAAGATTGAAGATGTAATCGATGAATAGAGGGAGAAGTTTGTGAAGGCAACGGGAACTCCTATCACTCTTGAGAGGTTCTTAGAGTGGAAAAAGAAAAGAGCGGAGAGAAAGCTTGAAGAAGAAGAGAAAAAGAGGGAAGATATTAGCAAGAAAAATAAAGGCTAGAAGAAACTCGCTGGATTGACTGGCAGGGCACTATTCATTTTCGATCCGACACTCTTCTAAGATGATGCTGATGCTGCGGATGAAAGTACCATGCAGAATAGAGAAGAAGTTATTCACGAAGAAGAGGAAGAAAGTGAAGAAACTAAAGAAAATAGAAGACTTTTAGAAGAAAAAGCAAAGGAAGGAGAGGAAGAAGAAGAAGAAGAAAAAGAAAAAGAGGGAGAAGGATTAGATACGATCACTGAAAAGGATCCAGAGAAAGACAGTGTGCCAAAAGAAGAAAGTTCTTGAGAATACCCCTCAAGGATAAAAAACAAGAAATTTGACAAGATCCATAATTTAAATGTTTTGTGTTTCTTGGTTGAGAAATGAGAAATTATTGTACAAATGAAGGTTTTATTATTAGACTTTCTTGCCCTAGAATTAGAATTAAAAATAAAACAAAACTAATTATATATTTTTCCAATTTGATTTGTTAATAATAATTTGTTTGTTTTCTTTTGTTAACAAAAAACCCAATGAATTATGTTAGCTTGGGAGTACATTTTTTCAAGTCATTTTAAAAGATTTTTTCATTGTTATTCTTGAATTAAAACAAATGAAAAATTTTGATTAGTTTTAAATGCATTTCAAAGAATAGATGAAAAGCAAAAACAATGTTTTCGTTATCTTCCCCTTTTAATCATAATTTAATGCTTGAAGTGACCACAATACAGATTAATATACGATTTTGCTTCTTTTTTGGGAGCTAAATTAAGGGTATGTGAAAAGGCGTTAAGCGAAACCTTTGGAGGACAAAATAAAAACAAAACAAAATTCATCAATCAATTCTCTTAAACTACCACATAACCAAAAATGCTAGTTCTCTTAGAAACTCCTGCAGGATTTGCTCTGTATCAATGCAGCAACGAAAAAAAGCTTAACAAGGTTGAAGACTTGTACGCATACTTGGAAGATGAGAATCAAACCAAGAAGCTGTAAAATATTATCATTTTGGGGAGTTTCTTGGAAACAAATGTTAAAATGTTATTTTTTTTACTTTTAGATTTAACCTCCTCGCCTTCTCGAAGTTCGAAGACACTCACGACGCCCTTGCTGCCACTTCTAAGCTCGTTAAAGGAAAGATTCCTAAGAAACTTAAGAAGTTCCTCAAGAAGAATGTGATCTCTTAGGAAATCCAAGAAACACTTGCAAGTAAGTAGAATTTGCATGTTTAAGCTGATTAACAAGATGACAATGAGTTTTTGGTAGTTTTCAATGTGGCAAATTGATAAATTGTTTTTGTTATTTTGTTGAACAGTTGCTGACAAGAAACTTGGCAAGGCAATCACTGATAAGCTTGGGATTGAATGCAGCAATTACAATTTGGACTTATTCAAGGGATTGAGACTGTAACTCTGCAATATGGTTGCTGGACTCACTGAGAAAGAACTCTCCTAAATGACTCTTGGTCTTGCACATGGACTTTCCAGATATAAACTCAAGTTCTCAGCTGAGAAAGTCGATACAATGATTATTCAAGCTGTCTCTCTACTCGATGACTTAAACAGTGAAGTCAACAACTACATGATGAGACTTCGTGAGTGGTACGGCTGGCATTTCCCCGAAATGGGAAAGATCGTCACCGATTCCTTAGTCTTCACCAAGGTTGTCAGTGCTATCGGTATGAGACACAAGAGCTCCGCGACTGATTTATCTGGAATCATTCCTGAAGATATCGAGAAGGAAGTGAAACAAGCTGCTGAGATTTCGATGGGTACTGATATCTCCGAAGAAGACGAGAAATTCATTCTGGAATTGGCATAATAGATTGTTGATCTCTCGGACTACAGAGAAGAACTACAGAATTATCTTAAGAGCAGAATGTAGACTATTGCACCTAATCTCTGCGCTATGGTTGGCGAATTAGTTGGTGCTAGACTTATTTCTCATGCTGGTTCACTCGTCAGTCTTGCTAAATACCCCGCTTCGACTGTGTAGATTCTCGGAGCTGAGAAAGCACTTTTCAAGGCAATCAAGACTAAGAAAAACACACCTAAATATGGTCTCATCTATCAAGCTTCCATCGTCGGACAAGCAGCTACCAAGCTTAAGGGTAACATAATAATATATTTCTAGAATTTTGTATTAAAATTACTTATTTTAAAAAGGTAAAATTTCCCGTACTCTTGCTGCCAAATGTGCACTCTGCATCAGATGTGATGCTCTCGGTGAGTCTGAAGATGCCCAAATTGGTGCTGAATCTAAGCAATATGTTGAGAAGAGACTTGAATTCCTCAATCAAAATGAGCAAGGTGGATTTGTTGCCAAGCCTTAAAAGAAAGCTGCTTCACACTCTGAATCTACTGGATCATACAATTCTGGAGCTGATTTTGCAGCCAAATTCAAGAAAAGTGAAACCATTGGAGGAAGGTAATCAATTTACTTCAATTAAATCAAGTTCTTTTTCTTTATTTATTTCACATTATTGAGATTTATTAATCTCTAAATAATTTCTCATATTTTCATTTTTCAACCTATTAATTAGTGCTGAAGAGCCTGCTAAGAAGAAGAAAGTCAAGACTGCTTGAGTCATTCATTCATTTTCATTACATCTTTTTTAGTCTTCTTTTCGTTTAATAAAATCGATGTTTCCGTAGTTATTGTTATTGTTGTCTCCAATCTTTCATAATGTATTACTTCACCTTATTTTCTTGTAGAAGGCTTATTATTTGCTAAATAGCAACTCATTAATATTAATATCAACATCTGAATAGAAAAAATAAATAATAAAGAACCTCCACTTTCAAAGGTAGACAAATTGTTTAACATTTATGAAATACAACTAAAAATGATATTGTTTTTTATTTTTGGAAGCACAACTATGATCTCTCTCAGAAATGCAAGGAATGATAATATTTATTTGCAATCAATCATGCAAGCTAATTATTATAATTGTTTATCTTATTCTTCCATTGATTGTTTGTCTATGCTGATCACTTTACTGGGCTTTTAGGATCAGATATCAGTTTACTGATAGCAAGGGGAGCTAATATTGTTTATTATGCTTCCGTTTCTTTGTTAGTTTTTTCTTTACTTGAATTTCTTTTTTGAATCTCTTGGACAACTTTCAAGACAAGCTCACGATTAATCGGTGCTCGAATCGCTCTAGGTCGTTTCTTCAAGAAATAGATGCCATACTCAACTTCCTTCTCATAGATTGATCTGCGTTTAGTAAAGGAAATATCACATAAAATATTAGAAAAATTATTTTTAATTCCCTTAACAAAACAATTAATTCTGAATTGTCAAAATAAAAATATCCTATTTTTTGATATCTTACTGATGGAAATATTGTTCAGAGATTCCGACTTATTTCGGTGTGAGATTCGTTAAGAAATCGACTGCGAGTTTGATTTATGCAAAACAATATCCTACCTATGTCAGCATCTTCTCCTTGTTGCAGAATGCCGTGATGAAATTGATGTTCGAGCATAATCTCGTCGGTGCAGCTTTCAAGAGAATATAAATCGATAAAGGAAGAATGCTGTCCGCACTTGCTGCTCCATCACTGGCGGAGGTAAGCTTCAGCACGTTTGTCATGATTGTTGTGCTCTCGATGAGACTCTCGAGTTTTTCTTGGGGAGATTTCACGTAATCCATACTTAAGAGAGCTGCACACAAAGAAAGCAAAGGAAACATTTTAACAAAACAATTGACTAGACAATATTTCTGCTGTTACCTCTAGCAGCAATATCCCACATTTCATCAACTCGATTGGTTTGATCAATTTCCAAATGATCATAGCTGATCCAACTGAGAACCTTCATCCTGCAGAACATCGCTGCATCAGAATATGTCATCTCCTTTGGGAACACTCTGCATACAATCAGTCAATTTTTAGTTTCAAACAATTATTCGAAGGGAAAACCCAAAAAATATTCAAAATCGCCAATCGTTTTTGTTGGGTTTATTTCAATTGTTCCTCAAGAAATTATCAAAAATATTTCATTACTAATCATAGACCTTCCTTGTGATGTACATCTGCAGCTACTCATAGATCCATTCAGTATCGGAATGAGAGTATGAAGCAAATAATGGACTTGTCTTGAGTAATTCAAAGAGTTCATCGAGTAATTAAGAAAAAATGTTATTAATCGCAGTCAGCTCTCCACCGTTGGTGACAGCCTCCGCGATCTCGGGTAAGACACACAACGCATCGATTAAGGTGACGATATTCCTACAATGACTGGGATTTTCTATTTCTTTCTTTTTGTTGCCATTATTGGAAGGCGTTGAAGAGGAGAACTACGAGGATGATTAAGAATCAGTTGTACCTTACGTTAAACCAATGACAAACTCCAAATTGCTGTGGCTGTGAATGCAACAATCCTAAGAGCATATTGTTATCACACTATCTTCTTCTTCAGCTCCATCTTAGCTATTCGATGATTTAATCGATTGCGTGTTGAGTTAGTTTGCCGAAGAACTGCTACCACCGTTGATGCTACTGTTGTTATTATTCGAAGAGTAGTTTTTATTGTTGAATTTCCCTTTCAATCCTAATCTCGATCGCTTAGAGGTCAGACATAGATTCAGAGATTACGCTTCTATGAAATTATACAGCACTCTTCTCTTTTTATCTTTTTGAAGCTGCTCAATGCTATCTTTCAGAACTGCCCTGTTTTTGTTTAGTGTCGTGCGTGCTTTGAGGAGTTCTGATTTGGTATGATTAGAAGTCTTCATGAATAACCTGAATCGCTCTTCAAACTCAATGAGCATTTCCCCGTGTAGTCTCTTCATGTTGTCGACGGTAAATTCGCTCCCCAGTTAATTGATGACACACATTAAATATTTAGCTTTTATCATTATTGGTACGGATTCACCACCTCCACTTCCACCTTCGAATTTAGCTTTGGAATCTAAGTAATAGCCCTAAAAAAGAATAATATTGCAAAGGAGAGTGAGTTTCCCACAATGTATCATTTAGGATAAATTAATTTTTACATCTTCGAATATTTTGAAGAGTTCAGTGAGTTCCATGTTTTTGTAGCCAGTGAACGACAAGATATTGCTGAGTTTCTCGATTGAAACAAGCACTTGCAGTGTCATGTTTTTAGCTTTCACCATGATCTTGAGTTAGAAAAATATAGCAAAACAAAAATGAATTCCAATGGAAAATAAACAGTGAAATCAATCTTTTCTCTTGGCATTGTTTAGATTACCATTTGCTAAGGAGTCATTCCTTTTGTGACTGCATACTACATTCTGTATTCCTTTTCGTAGTTTGTCTGGAGTGCCTTTGGCATGTTGACTTCGATAAGCAGCGCGTAGACATGGGATGGCTTGTGTGACCCTGGGATATCAAGATCTTTTCTGTCTTCGAAGATTTTGCAGTCTGGTGACATTCTCACTATTCTTCTGGCATTATCAGCGACTGGAGCATTTAGTGAATGAATTTGATCATAGTTAGATTCGATTATTGAACATAAAGTCTGAATGTTTTCCAGGGTTATGCACAAGCAGTAGACCTAAAAAGGAAAAAAAGGAGTTAAATTGAATGTAATTAACCAGTAAATCATCTGAAAATATTTGTTTTAAGAAAGGTTTTTCTTGATAAAAAAAAATATTAAATTTGTACTTTCATTTTCTCTTGAACTTGTGCATCGTGATCAATGATTTTCTTAACAGCTTCTTCGTTGATAAGGAGTAATTCTTGGAAATACTCCTCAATGCTACTGCTCAGATCTTTAATCAAGGGATTTAAGTACTTGAAATTGACTTCATCTTGTTGAGGAAACAATTCTCTTTTGTAGATGTTCTTCATAAGTTTTTTGACTTCGAAAAGATTGTCCTCGTGCTCATCTTTTATGAGGTTCACTTGCCTCAAGCGATGTGGGAACATAAACTAAGGAATGAGGTAGCAATCGAAGAGAAAATAGCCAATGATCGTGTACATCGTGGAGTCAGATATCTAGGAAAAAAATGCAAATATTTTATTAATAAAGATGAATACAAGCTAGTGGGAGTGATAAACTTAAAATAGTTTACATCTTTGAACTTCTGTCTGGTGAGGATTTCGATGATCTTGCAGGTGATGCGAATAGGCACTGGGATATTGTAAATATTCTTGAAAATGCTATCAAAAACTGCATTCGTTAGGTTCTTCAGTCCATCAATATTTTTCTTCAATATTCTGGAAATGTTTTCCTGCATTAATGCCTGTTCCTTTTCGATTGCGGAGTCTGCACCTCGTTTTACAACTCCGTCTGATAGTTAGCTTCTTTGAGATTATGCAGGTTCGGATTTCTCAGAAAGCGGCTGTGTTAGGAATGCAACTTAATCATCTGATTTTTTAGAATTGTCTAAAGGGGCTGCAGCAGATGCAGTTGGAGCTATTATACCACCTAGAGCACCACCTTGTTTGGTGAAGAATGTCTTTCTAGGCTAGAATCGAGCACTTTCTTTAAAATGATTAGAAATCAGTGAGTTATTAGAAGATTTGTGGTAAAAAATTTGACAAAAAATTAAAGTAGTTTCTGTTTACTTGATTCTTCACTTAGCCCAACGATTTTCATGACATCATTGCTGACAATATTGGCTTTAGAGTTCAAGCCAGCATCATATTATCTCAGAATCTATTCATATTTTGACCCTTAGTTCTTCGATGCAGAAGACATAGAATCATAATATGAACTCTGCCCAGAAAATGAATCTTTTGGGGTTGGGCCTCCAAAGGTTTTTCTACTTGTGGACACCGAAGCTGCACTAGACCGCATGGAAGATCCTAATGCAGCAGATGACTGCATTGTCGACGTTGACATGGATTATTTCTTCTTGAGTTACTCGAATATTTTTTTAGGGCAAACGATGATTTTCCTGGCTTTTGTGATGAACTGCAAAGGCATTTTGAAGATGTATTTCGTATATCTCTGGAAATCCTATCGCTTAGTGAATTCATTCAGAATTTTCGTGAGGACTTAATTGCTTTTGAACTTGATGTCCTAAGGAGTGCTCGCTGAGTCTACCTCAAACTAATAAAGGAAACAAAAAAAGTGAAAAGGCTGCAGAGCAGAGGTAACAATATCTTTGATAAATTCCTTTACTTTGATGACATTAGCTATGAAGATAATGATATCTTGATCCCAGACTTCTTCTTCGATGATGTTATCGTAAAAAGTATTCACGATTGTTCTGATAAGGTTCTTCATTGGCTCGTCTAACACTGCACCTTATGTCTTGATGATCTGCGCCAGCAGCTTCGGATTCTAAGCCAGAGTCATCAGCATGGACTTAGCGAATGCATCTGTGTCTTTGAAGAGTTTATAAGAGTTTTCGATGAGCACCTTTTTCTTCACCTCCTCGCCAGCTTTGATTTCACGCTGAAATTAAAGATGCAGAGAAATAAAGCAATCAATTTGTCAAATCAAATAATTTTTTATGGATCTCTGAAACTCAAAGTCCATTAATTATGAGGAATTTAGGTATTTACAGATGATTCTCCCAATTCTAGAAGCTCGATGTATGTGCGGTAATATTGCAGGTGGCAATTCTCTAGCTCTTCTTGCAGCTTCGCCTTTGAACTACTCTCTTTAATTGGATAAAATCAGTAAGGAAACAAGAAAAAAAATTTAATTTATGTGCGTGTTCATTTGATAGTTCTTGGGAAAGATGTATTATGTCATCTATTTAGTCTTAATAAAACATACCTGAATAAACTAAATTGACTTCTTGCTTCAGCTTATCTTGCAGATCACTCCAGTTTTCAATGCTAAACATTTATTCATTCTTAGGTTTTTGCCAAAGACTAGCACGACTTGGAGGGAGGGGCAGCATATTTGATTCAAAAGGATTCTGTGCCCGTGAGTCAGATGTTGTAAAGAAAAGAGAATTCTCATCTGTTTATGATTATTATTCGTATTACTGTTGGTGCTATTAAAGCGATAATGATTCATTTTTATCATTTTTCCTCTAACAAATCAACGCAGCTTGAAGCGGATCAATATACTATGATTCCTCTAGGTGAGGTTAGTTATTAGATTCTCGCTAGATAGTGGAATTAGTGGCATTAGTGGAATATAAATTCCGAGTAACATAGTCAGAAGATGTTTCTTCATCCGAACTGGTGCTATTGTTTCCGAGAATGGTTTCATTTACTTGTTCTTTTTATTCTTCCTTTAATGGCTCGATTCTTTCATCGATGTCTGCGCTGTTTGATCTTTTCATTTTTTAATTACTGAGATTTCTCACGATCTACAGCAAAATTATGACTTATGATTATTATTAATTGTTTTTTCCTTGGTACACTCAGACAAAAAGGCATATTAATCTGCTCAATCCGCCTTTACGTCAACACAGACTAAATAAAAAAAAGAGGAAACAAAATACTTTTTTCTTTTTAATTCCTCTTGGGTATTTCATTTAAGAAACTATTTTTTTCAAGAAACATTGAAATAGATCCATTCATTTTCTTCTTCCTCTCCATTGTAGTGTAGCTACCAAATAAATAATAAAATGACATTCAAAAAGAATCAGAATCAAAGAACATTAGCAGAAAATATAAACTAAATCTTATCTTTTAACTTTTATTTAATGAAACTAACACTATGTGCATAGAGCAAAAAATATGCATCTACCTTAAAAGAAAAAAAAACACACAGTTATTACATGAGTGAACAATAGTTGCAGCATTAATTTCACCACTGAAGTGAAAAAACATACACTCATTTTCACTTAGGCGTTTTATTTTTCAAAGAAGTTTCTTGGTTTCAAAAACATCTTTTTGATAAAAATAATATCATAAACATTTTATTTTTCAGTAAAATTTTAAAGAGGGATAAAAATCAATATAAAACCCAAGAAAAACAAATAAAACTAGGAATTGTTCTTGTAAAATTATCTTTATGTGATAATCTTACCTTTTCATTTTAAATACACCAATTTTTATTCTTCTTTTGATTGTGTTTTTACACCTAGAAAAGATGTGTACGAAAATTCCCATTTGCTTAATCCTCCAAACCTGCAGTTCTAATTCTGATCCAGAAAAGCCATCAAGCTCTTCACAGTAACCGTCTTCATCACTCAACTTTACAAAATCCCAATCGCAAGCCTCTGATAATCTAAAGAAAGTTACAATAGCCTTTCATATGATGATGATTATTTTTTAGCTTCTTTTTTCTTCTCATTTTATTTGCTGATGTTTTTTCTAAGTAACTTTGAAATTTCTTAGGTTACTATTAATCCTTAAAGCATCTCGTCCGCTAAAGAAGAGAGTAGTTGCAAAATTATCTCTGCCAGCAGCAATAATAGCAAAAATTATGCCAGTTCATAAGAAAAGAAGTGTCATCGTTAATCAAAGTCTTCTAGACCCAATTATTTTGATATTTACAATCAATTTTATCGAAATAAAAATAGTACATCCTGCAATGCTGATAATCAACAGGGATGTCCGATTATTGAAAATAGTTACAATAATACCACTAAACTAAACGAACAACATAAAACACTGAAATAATTGTATCTCTCGGAATATCAATAGAAAAACAAATAGTAGAACTCAACTAACAACATAAACACTAAATCTCAATCAACAACTTAAGTTTTACAGTAGCCCTGTGGCTATTAGGTAAATAAACAAACTTAAAACTGTATCAAATACTAGAATGATTCCAGCTCGAGTAGTAAAACGAAATCTAAACTCGCAACACCACCATCTTCATATGAAAATATCTTCAATTTTAATCCTTTTTGTAGGAACTCTCTTGAATCCTCCAAAAACAGTAGCAATAATTACAAGAATTGTGAAAATGCTCAATCTTCAGATCCCAAGAGTTGCAACTCTCAAAGACAACAGCAAATTATGTGCCCGAGTAACCTCAAATTAACAGCCTCATCTGTCATCGGAAACTTCGCTATTTCTTAACCAATCTCAGCAACTGAATCTTCAAAATAAACAGGAAGATGCTAAGAATCATAAGAATGCAATTTTCACTGCCCTTAGGATTACAATTAGTAAAAGTAAGGATTTTAGAAGTGCATGATAGCTGAAGAGAAGCCAAAAGAACTCACTAAAATAGAATTCGATTGTGCTATGCATTAATAATGTGTCCCTAATTCTTCGTCGAACCCATCACAATCATTAAAAAATGGATCGAAAACCTGTAAATCAGATTAAAGAAACAACTTCAAATGTCAATAGGAATCGTAAAGCTAAAATAGTTCAAAGATTCAGATTTTCTGTGAAGAAGGAGAAGTACCTTAATCTTGTTCTTCTGTTCCACCTAAGGAAGGTTAAAAACAGTCTTCACCAATAAATCAGGAGTCATCTTTAGAAACCTCATCAAAAGAATACTAAAACTATCAACCAAAGTGCCAATAAATCTAAGGTTCTTCGACTCCAAATGAAAATGAATAGCTTTGCAGTTCTTGTGAAAATAAAGAAATGATAGAATAAAAAATACTTCGGTAACGATGCAATAGGATGAAGGAAGATTATGAAAGTAAATTAATTGTGGATGCTGTTTAAAAAAATGTTCATTCGTACGAAGTAGCTAAGATGATCGAATCACGCTTAAAAAAACAAGAATTGATAAAAGATTTGAAAAAACAGATATCAGAAAAATGTGAGAGAAAACAATGTGAATAACGAGCAAAAGCTGAATTGGAAGAAGCTGAAAAGAAACGATTAAAAGAAGCCCTTTAAAAGGATACCTGCGAGAGATTAGCTTAGTAGACGGCATAATAAAAAATGAATCAAAAGGAAATGCTCAAAAATTTGGAAAGAAAATACCTAAAAATGAAGTAAGAGAAAAATATGGAAGAGCAGTACAAAATTTATCAAGAAAAATTAAACTGCGAGGCAGAGAAAAGATAGCAAGAGGAAGAAAAGGTGCGAAAATGCTTGAAATAAATGCAATTAGAAGGCTTACGATCTCAAATCATGGAAAAGCATGATATTAAAGTTAAAGAATAGGAAAGAGAAAATGCCTTTATTCGAAAACAAGAAGAAATGCAAAGATAAAATGAGGCAAAAGTAGGGTTAAGATTGGGAGGGATGTAGATTTTATGATATTGACTAACAATGATTCTTGTTATGAAGGCAATACAGCACATTGCTGAGATCAAAGCGAAAATCATAAGAGATCAAATTGAAACTCAAAGAATTCAACAACAATTCAAGGAAACATAAAAAGTAAACAAAATTCTTAGATAAACTGTCAGAGTAGTGTCCGTGACACATTAATCTTTTCATCTTTTTTTCCCTTTAAGAATTAGGAGTTATTCTAGGATAAATGGTTGGAGTATATTTAGGCTGAAAATGATCGAAGTCATTTTTAAAACGAGGTTGCTATTAAAAGACAAATTGAAGATAGCAAAAAGGAAACTCTTCAAATCAATGTTTAGTAGATTTGCGAAAAAGCAAATCGATAGACTGTAGATAAAATGAAAGAAGAAGAGCTGGAAAGGAAATTATAAGCATCCAATCGAAGGAAAGAAGTAGAAATGTTGGAGAATATGCGCCCTTGTGATCACTGCAATAAATAATTCTAACCTTACTACCTCAACTTGAAAAAGAAAGTTGATTTTAGTAGCGCTTGTAAGCAGAACAGCCAACAGCTACCATTGGGTGAGAGCTGTTTCGGATAATAATGATTTCGATAGAGGTTTATTTCTCGGTACAGTGAGAAGAGAGAGGAGTTTTACTTATTGTAGAGGATGTTTATTAGTTTTAGATAAATTGATATTATCGCATAAACAAAATGAGGGGAGTGTAATGCATATTCCTTTCGTTCAAAACGCAATAAACATTAATTTGAAGATCATTTACTGTTTAAGATTGGGATATGTATTTGGTAAACATATAATAATGTTTTGATTTGGGGAAAAATTTAATTAAAATTTCTAGGAAATCTAAAAGTAGCGGCTGTAAACATGCCAAATAAATCATGTTTGGATTACAAAAATCATTATTAAAGAAGCATCTTTTTGAAAATAGCCCTTAATAAATTATTTTAACTAAATTGGCCTGTTCATTTCAAACTTGAAAACATCATCTTCATCTTTTTAATCTCAGTCAGAATTTCAGATTAATGTACAATCAAACACTCTCTTTATCAATCACATTTAAGATACATACACAAAGATAATACTAGTTTCATCTTCAAACTACTTAAATGCATTAAGTTAGAATTCAGATAAGGGAAAGGGGATCTGATGTGATATGAGAAAAATCTCTTAATTAAGAGACAACGTCAACACTAATTGAATTTCCAAAAAGGATCATCTAATTCGCATTATTCTAAAATATACGGATTATGGATGAATTTTCTTTTAAACTCTTCCATAACAATCACAAATGCTTAATACCTGCTTCATGCAACCCTTCAAGCTGAAAGACTTGCAGTGTCAGAAGAGTCATTTCAAATAATCTAATAATTCACCTCCAAAACAGTTAAAAACTCCTTATCCAACAAACTACGCAATAATTATTTTTTTATAATTGATAATGACAAAGATATTATTCTTCACCTATGGATTTATCTCTCGCTAGACATCAATAAACTTCTAAACTGCGCCAGCTTAATGAACTAATCAACTAGAGAACTCTTTCCTAAAAAGCTGTTAAACATTGAAGAAAGGCCAATCATATTCTAGTACATACATAAGCTGATTGTTTACAATTATTTATTGTTAAGCTACAGAGGGAAGAATTTTCTTAATTGTGAGACGCTTAAAATAATAAAGAAATTTTTTATTGTGAGACACTTACAATAATAAAGAGGTAAAACATCATAAAATGGAGGTGGAGAAAGGTTATCAGGATATCCGTTCTTCCTTAAGTGTAGTGTTTACATGTTGGATTTGTTTTTGATATTGCTTTCTAAAAAATCAAATTCGAATTTACAATAAAGTGTTTTATTGATGAATTTAATAATCAAAGGTTGTGAGAACCTCACTAATTTTATTTCAGAAAAACAGAAGAAAATCTGGGAAGTATCAGAGAGAAATATAAATAATTAAACAGCAGAAACAAATATTCCAACAATAAAAATCGTCAAAGATAAGAAAAAGTCTAAAATGGAACCAAACCCAGGAAAATAAAACTAGAGATTTCCCCCTTCACGGAATAACAATAGACCTAGCAAAGAAACTCCAACTCCATAAGAAACAAATATTAGAACAGGTGTATTCATTGTAGATGACTTCGGAAATAAATTTGTCTAGGAGATATTCAATGGTGAATAAATCAAAGAACGATTGTACCTCTATCCAAAGGAAGATTCTATAAATCGGGCTATTCATGAATCAAAAGTTCAATTTTCCTTGATAACTGAAACGAAATTTAAAAGCAATAAGCCTAGCAACAAAGCACAAATCCTGAATGTACTTGACTATAAGGTTGAGGAGTTGGTTGGACAATTTGGATCTAAAACTGAAGGCAAGAGACCGAAAATTGATTTTGATATCGCTTCCAAGACCTTCGATTATTCAGCTGAAAATGAGTTCTATTTTTACCCGCTTGAAACCAAATATCCTAGAATGATTTGCAGGTTGACTGACGATGAAAAGGCCAAGTATTCTAATGGGGAGCTATTCAAGAATTATTTCAAAGTCAACTTCATAAAATGGACAGAGGAGATGACAAACAAAGGTCCTGAATGCGAAATCCGCGAAATGATGGGACCCTTATATGATAAATCAGCAGATATTGATGCGCTCTTGTGCACAATACATAAACCACAAAATTCTTTTCCCAAAAAAGAAATGGAAGAGATCGCACGAATCAAAAAGAAATATCAAAAAAAAGTCACAAAATAATTAAAATTATTTACCA
>Ga0302271_10001481_pt1 | contig 22401 bp, 34 predicted proteins | sample III_Bog_N1_1_FD_198767 | JGI IMG/M metagenome (GOLD analysis project Ga0302271, IMG submission 198767) | Peat permafrost microbial communities from Stordalen Mire near Abisko, Sweden - III_Bog_N1_1 | ecosystem: Environmental > Terrestrial > Soil > Wetlands > Peat | place: Sweden: Abisko... | reverse complement strand
TTAACAATCCCACATCTGCAACTATCATAATCTTACAATATATTCCATAGCTTGTTCCTGATAATAATGAAACTATAAAACATACTATTGATAAAATTAAACACATGTTGCAAAATATCTTCCGTCCTCTTGTCATTTTTAAATTACCCTCCATTGTGAATCTGTTTCAATCGCAATATCTAATCCATCCTTAACAATAAAATATTTATTATTAAATTTAATATATGTAACATTACCTTTTCTAAATATATCATATGTTGGATTTTCATTATATAATTTTTCTAAACTTGGCATCTCATTTTCGTTCGCATAATCATATGGAACACTAGTATATTTAGTCCCATATTTATAATATCCACAACCATATCCTAGTATAATTAAACCATTAGGATAGTTTAATTTATTTACGGCTTCTTCTAAATTGTCAATTCTATTACTATATTTAGAATCTTTCATTTTCTCTTTTATCTTTTTATCCATATAACTTTCAATATAATCTTTAAATAGTCTAAACATTATTTTCTGTTTGGTATATTTTTAGTCTCGCATTCTCTAATTGATTTGCAATATCATATACCAAAAATTTTAACCCTTCCGCTTTACTAAGTTCTTTCATTTAGTCTTCCCTTCTTTTTCTTTTTTAAGTTTATTTATAACCGCATAAAGTTTACCCCAAATTTCAAATTTTTCGCATGGATCTTTCCCAATTAATTCATTTGCAATCAATATTTCCATTTTACTATTATCAATTTTATTATCTGAAAAATCTTTTATTATTTGTTGCATGTTAATTACTTGTTTTCCAGTTTCTTCTTCTGTTATATTAATGTCATAGTTTACACAATAATAACAAGAATCTTCTTCTACTTTTACATTACATCTGCTTGGCACGCTACAATCTTTATTTAATTTATACCCTAATTTACATTTCATGTTGCATTATTCCTTTCTCATATTTATATTTGTCTCATTAATCATTTTATTTACTTCATTATCTATCTTATCTCCTGCAAACATTAGAGCTATTAATAATATTAAATTAAATACCGGAATGAAACTCATAATAATTAATTTAATAAACGACCCAATTGTTCCCGCAATATCCGATTTACCTTTTTTAGTTAGAATACTCTTAGCTCTATGGATTGCGCTTATATTTTCTAATGTCCACATAATAAACGTTAATATACTGATCCCTAAATAAATGTATAAAATTATTTTCATTTTTATTCTCTCCTTAATCTGAAAAATCAATAACCCATTTGTCATTAGTTTCATATACTTTATCATCTTTAATTAAAAAATGTTGAATATAATACTAATAACAAAATGGATCAAGTGGAACTTTAATTTTTATTTTTATTATATCATTATTTACATAACCACCTGTCTTACGAATAATAGGAAGAACTTCTGCTGTGACCCAGTGTTTAAATCTCTTTGCGTTTGGTAATTTACTAGATAGTATTAAAGAGTATAACCCAGATTCATTAATTACAATTGTTTCTTTATTTTGATTACCATCGAATATCATTGTAGTAGATCTATCTTCTTCTTCTACATGTCTATTTATATCTCGACTACCGTTTTGGTACCCGAGGATATTTGCTATATCTTTACCAACGAATAGTGGCTCATCATTTATTTCTGTTACTCTTACTTCTCCAAATTCTTCATTCTTAAAAATTTCAATTTCGTTCATTTTATAACTCCTTCTTTTAACTTATCATAAGTTTTCTGATCTATAATTAATTTGTTATCACATAAATATATTTTATTATTTGATACACACCTAATTCCATATTTCTTTAGCCACTTTTTATTTATTCTATGTTTGTGGTGTTTTCTTGCTTGTACAATTTTATCTAATTTATTAGTAATTATTACTTCGTATCCATATAAATTCATTTATTATTAATCCTCCCATTTAACAAATATCATAGAAGTTAACATTATAATGAAAAACCAAATTATTAATAAAATAATTCTAAACACAAGTATAATATTTGGTATAGTAAATATTAACCCCAATAAAAATCCAAATATAATTGAACATATAAATATAAATAATAATGTTTTAAATATTTCTTTTATCGCACCTTACTCCTCTCTATTGCTCGATGTTCCATAATTTTACTTTGTAGATATGCTGGTTGTACTGGATATTCTAAATTCATATTATCTAAAACATCTTTGTCATATCCTAATAATTTTACCGCTTTAATTGCATCTTCATATTCAAAATATTTAAGTTCTTCTTGAATATCAAATCTGCCATATCTAATTAATGCAGGATCAACTTTGTCTTTATAATTTTTTGTTGCAATATAGATTGTATCCTCGGTAGAATGAACGCCGTCTAATATTTGAAATAATAAATTTTGATTTTTTTCGTACTCTTTTTCATTTTTTATTTCTTTATTAGATTCCGTTTCTCTATCTTTAAAAAACATATCAAAATCTTCAATTAGTATAATTAATATTCCATTATCAGCTTTTCTTGTATTAACAATATCATGAATTGAAGAAGATACATTAGAAGAGTTTAATAATAAAATTGGTACATCACCAAACATATTACTGATTGCTCTTGCTATTGTAGATTTACCTGTTCCAGCATCTCCGTATAAAAACACACCTATTTTATGAACCATCTGATGATCAGAATACCATTTTTTATCCTTATCTCAATTTATAAGTCCATTAATAATTCTATTTTTTACCTCACTATCTAAAACAATACTGTCAAAGTCATGAGATAAAATTTCTTTTGTAGTATTATAATCATCAAACGCTTTAAATAAAATATGGTTATCACTTGATAACTTTAAGGATTTTTTAACAAAATCATCTTTTAGTTTATATCTGTTTTTACCAATAAATGTCAATTTAATACATGATATTTCGCAGGTATGAAATGTTTTTACATATGTATTAACTAATATATAATTTTTATCTTTTAATTTTATTGTGTAATTTACATTATCATTTAATGAGAACCAATTTGGATTCATAGATGGAAATCTATTTTTCAAGAATTTTTCTTTATCTAAGTTATATAATTCTTTATTAATATTCTCATAAGAAGCAGAACTATCCTCAATTTCAATTATCGAAGAAAGATTTTGTTTAAAAATATCTTTAATTTTATTAATAATAGGTGGTATAAGTGATATTGCTACTCCAGTTGCTATATTTTTAATTATATTATCTTTTTTATCATTCATTTGTTTTATTATTTATCCTCTCTCATTTCAATTTTAAGACACTTTTATATATTTAATGATAACTTTTACCTTAATAGTATTTTAACGCCTGTATAAGGCTTATACGAAGCTACAATGGTATCCGTGGATTTAATATGAATGAATTTTCTCTTAATAATACTTTACCATTACTATATTGATCAACTACTGGATCTTCGTTTACTCCATATTGCTTAAAATCAAACCCATCATAAATATAAAATGTTTTGGTTTCTTCGTCATACATACATGCAACTCTATTGGTGTTTTTCTCATATGCTAAATATTTCATAATTCTCCTTTAATAATATATTGTTATAAATACTGGTACTAGCATAATTGATAAACAATCGGATGATCTTGTAAGATATGTTCCAATTATACATGCCACTGATGATGCTATCCAAGCAATACATTTAATAATACATTTAGATTTTTCTTCATTCATTTTATTTTTTCTCCTTTCATCATATATACTATTATACTACAGTGTAAATTATTTGTCAATAAAGTTTTCAGACAATTTATATCCACTTGCAATAAAGTCTGGATCTATATTATTATATTCAAATTTTGCATCTGCACAATATTTTTCTTTTACTGCTTTTTCAATTTGTTCTAGTGGTAATTTAAAAAATTCACGATGAATTTTAATTTTATTTACTCTATATTGACTAAATTCATGATGCAGTTCAGATTCTAACTTAAAACAATCCTCTGAATATATTATACAATTAGGCATAATTTTGAAGGTACATTCGATCCGCTCAGCTCTGCGAATCTCTCTTCTATATTTAATCTTCTTGAAATTCCTATTTTATACACGTTCTCTCCAAACGATGCACTATTTATAATATATACCCATCCGGCTTTAGAATTATTTAATAAATTATTATCAAGTTCTAATTTTTGTTCAATCTCATTGATTTCTTTTTGAACATTATCTCCTTTTGATAGTTGAATTTTATAATGCAATAATTGTTTTTCTAATTTATTTCTATTTTGTTCGATTTCTTTTTCTGCTTTAACCTGTTCTCTGATTATTTCTTTCTGATGTAATATTTCTTCACGTTCGTTTTCTTCTGCAACATATATATCTAATCTTATTTTAATTTCTTCAAATTTTAATTTTAGATAGTCTACTGACAGTTCTATTTTATGCTTAGATAATTCTGAATTATAATTCTTGTATAATATGCGTAGCTTATTTCTAACCTCATTAAAATTTGATATATTTATTTTATCCATTAAATTATCCGATGTAATATTAAAATTAATAATACACATTTTAGTAAAGAATTCTATTAATTTATTACCGGAGTTTTCATTTCCATCTATATACCATTTTTCTTTTATGATAAAATAAGATTTATTTAATAACATTTCTTTCTGTTTAGATCTAATATTATTTAATTCAATCTTATAATATTTACTATCGTTCTTTATATCATACAGTCCTAAAGAACAAATGTCATCATTATAATTTAATTGATCAAATAATATTTTATTTTCTTCCTCTAATTGCTTAATTATTAGTTTTAGATCATCATATTCCATTATTAATATCCTCTCTTAATTTACGTTTTAATATTCTCTTAATATATTTTCTTCTTTTTATTTTCATTTTAGACCAACCGTTATGATTATTTAACCAACATGCATATATGTGATCAAACTCTGTATAATATTTGTACTTTTCTCCAATATGCTTAAAATTTGAACGTTTCATGTTAATTTCCTTTTAATTTGGAATTATTATTCTTTTATTATTTTTTAAATCATATCCATATTGTCCACTAGTAATAAATTCATATTCTAAATGATTACATAAATAACATTTTTTAGGTTTTACCTTTTCAAATTTAGAATACTTGGATCTAATGGTAGTCTCATGATTACAAAATTTACATTTAACTATATAGTTATATTTTTTAGGCTGTGTGTTATTTATTTTATTTACTTCTATTTTTTTATATAAATGTGTATATCTGCTTATATTAGTATTTAATTTTTTATTTATATCTTCAATGATTATTTTCCATGCATCACCATGTCCGTCTAGTCTTTTATCACATTTGCCATTTAAAATATGATTTAAATTGTGTGTTAATTCATGTAGTATTATATCATCCAGTCTTTCTGCTTCATATAGTATATAATAATTATAACTTATTTCTATAGTTTTTGTTTTTTGAAAATAAGCACCTAATCTTACATAAGTTCTTGTATTAAAAATTATATTTTTTACATCTGGAAAATAACCGATACCATTTAATATTATTTTTTGTTTATATAATCTATTTTCTAAGTCCTTAATTTCTGATTCTTTCGGTTTCATTTATTATCTCCTTTTTTATATTAATCAAATGGACATTCTTTGATTTCTTTTTTATCTTGTGTTATGTCTTTAAATAATTCATAATATTCATCTTCACTATAACATGTGACGGATATATCAGATCTAGGAAAGTAATATCTATTGGATTCATTTTGTATACTTTTAGTATTAAATTTTCCACTTTTTATAATTATATACCCACTTTCTTCTAGTTGTTTTAAATATTTTCCAATTGTATTTTTTGCAAATCTTGTTTCTTTTGATAATATATTATAGCTTGGGAAACAACTATCTTTCATTTTTTCTGTTTTATTCTTATGCATTAATAATATCATATATAACATTCCGCAGTTACTACTCAATTTTTGATTTATTTCTATAATTAACTCATTTTCAAATTTTGTAAAACTTATATTTTTTATCAACTATTTTTCTCCTTTCATTTTTATTTTTTGTAAACGCTTAATATTTAATATAATTTATTTAATATAATTAATATTAATATAATTACATCTCATTTTGGAACATGGGGTATGTAATATTATGACATGCCGATCTTAACTCTGTGGTATACCACAAAATTACATACCCATTATTTTCAACCACATTTGTATTATATCATACCTCATTTTTTAAGTCAATAATAACTTTATTTTTTATTTGTAACATATTATAAGTTAATTCAAAATAAATATGTTATTATTTACAAAATAGTGCTTGCAATTTTGTTTAAAGTGTAGTATAATTGAATTAAAGATGAATGAAGGGAGAAATTAAATATGCGTATTTTAGAATGTTCTTCAAAAGGTGATAAAAGATTTTCTGCTTTTTATGCACATGTGTCAGTATATGGAAAAAATAAAAGCATAGAAGATCACTATCAGTCGTGTAAAGGATTTAATATAAAACCAATTAAAATAAAGGGTGCTACTCCAGATTATATAATTATAAACAACATTATATATAATAAAAAATATCTTACGCCGTATTATAAACTTTTATGGGTAAAATATTTAGACGAACATAAAGAACTGGTTGAATATGCGAAGAACTATAATGATTATAATGATATATTTAAAGGACATAGTGTTAATTGTCAAGCAGATGTAATAAGACAATATATAAAAAGGGGAAGAGATAGTATATTTAAAGAAAAAATTGTACAAGATTTTATAAAGGAGATTAAAAATGGAAAAGTATGTAAATAAACAGAATTTATTGCACGATCTGATAAATTTGAAACTATCTATAGAAGATTACCATCAAGTTGAACAATTTATTCTGAATTACGATGAAATTTTTGTTGACAATTGTAAGGTGGTATGGTATGATAGGACAAAGGGAGACAAAAAATGAATATTATAAAAATTAAAGAAGCTAAAGGAGAAACAAAGTAATGGAAACGGAAACAAAATATAGTTGGAACAAGTACAATAGAAAAACTGAATATGATAATGGAGAACATGAAATTATAGATCTATGTTCATGGGAATGTTTAAGAGAACTAGAATTAAAAAATAATAGATTTGCAGTAGAAGATGTTTATGAAGAAATGTGGGATGAGTGGGATGAAAATTGAGTTATAAGAAATTTTTGTAGATGAAACAGTATTTAATAAAATAGATAATCAGAATAGTGCATATTTTTAGGATTATTATATGCAGACGGATGCAATTATAATAATGGAATTGTAAAGATAGATTTAATAGAAAAAGATTTACAAACATTAGAGAGTTTTAAAAATTTTCTAAAATATACCGGAACTATTAAACATTATAAAGCAGAAAGAAAATTAATAGGTGATAAATATTATGATTGTAATCCAATGTGTAGGCTATCTTTTAGAAGTAAAATAGTGTCTGAGAATCTATCAAAACTTGGCTGTACTTCTAATAAAACATATACATTAAAATTTCCAAAAGAAGACATTATCCCAAACTATTTGATAAAACACTTTATACGTGGATATATGGATGGTGATGGTGGTATCTCGTATTGGAATGACAATAAAAATACCGGACATAAAAAGTTTCAAATAGGGTTTTGTGGTACTACGGATATTATTAATAATATTGTACAAATATTAGGAAACAAATTTGATTGTTGTCCTGCAATATCAGATAGATACGTAGAAAGAGATAATAATAATCTACAAACTAGTATTTGTGGAAATAATGTTGTAAGAAGAGTGCTTGACTGGTTGTACGAAGATGCAGAAATAAAAATGAAAAGGAAATATGATAAGTATCTAGAATTAATTGAAGAAAATAAAAGAATCTTAGAAGATACTAATTTATATGGTAGTGCATATGAAAGGAGAATGGTTATAAATCTTAAAACTAAGGAAATCTATAACAGTTGCATAGATGCTAAAAGAAAACTAAAATTAGGAGCAGTAAGCCAGATAACCTTTAGATGTAAAAAGCATCAGGGTATAATGTATCTAGACGAGTATGAAAAGGTAGAAAATAAAAACTCTATAGTTTCAGAAAATTTAGTATATAATGGAATGTCAAAAGGAGTTTATTGTTTTGAGACAGATACAATATATAATTCAACAATAGAAGCCTCAAGTATATTAGGTGTTAGTATATACACAATAAGAAGAAAATGCGATGGATTTAATATTAGAGAAAAAAGATATAATTTTAAATGGGCTTAAAATAATAAAAGGAGGGAAAATATGGCATTAGATAAACAAATAAATTTATTCAAGGTTGATACTAACGCCTTTCTATCTAGGCAAGAAAAAAGTAATAAGATGAGATTAGATTCTTTTCAATCTTATAAAACAATGCTTTCAAAAAAACAAAAAGAAATAAAAAATAAAAAAGATGAGTTTAATAAATATGATCTATCCCTTATAGAAAATAAATTAAATGAGATAGAAAGAGAATTAAAGATAGAAAAAAAAATATATAAGTCATTTATATTAGAATCTGCAAAAAAAACAGTAGAATATAATAATAGTAATAAATTAAAAATTATAAGGGAACTTGATAATAAATATTTAAGATATAAAGATGGAAAAGAAAATATAAAAAATGTTGTGTCCATGTTTGAATCTACGTTATCCAGAAGTTTTGAAATAAAAACAAATGAATTGACATATGATATTATTATTGTAGAGGCTTATTATTTTGATATTTTACAAGATTTAATTTTGAATGGATTCAATTATAATAACAAACACTATATATATTTTAGTTCAAGCGCAGGACAGATAAGAACTAAAAAATGTGTATTTGTAGAAGAAAATAAATATAACTTATGCAAAAACAAACTAATGTGTGGGCTTACAACGGAAAAGATAAATGAAATTGGTGGAATGAACATCAATAAATATCTTGCATATTGTGCCTTATCTAATTCTGCCACAGAATTATGGAAAGATATATTTGATCAAGAATTTGATATAGATAAAACAATAGTAATAGATGATTTTGAAACAGATGTAAAATGTATTGTTGATAATATTAATATTGAAACATATGATATAACATCAAATGTTGAAAAAATAATTCCCATAACTCATACTGATGGATGTGGCATGATATCTAGTGAATATTGTGACAGAAACTTTATGATAAGACTTCCATTTATGAAAGGGCTTCTTGGAAGTTTTGATTTTAGAAGATTTATTTCTGAAAATAATTGCAGTTCTACGGTGAAAGATATATGGGGAAAAGAATACGATATAATTTCTGACGACATTCAAATTATCTTTACAAAATCACAGTTTAAAATGTATAAATACTATGCTAGTTGGGATAATTATAAAAATAATTTCAAAAAGTATAACTGCGAAGCTGGAATTTGTAACATGGAAGAGAATAAAATATCTAACGCAAGAATAAATTATCAGATGTTACAGACATTATATAATATGACAGATGTAGAAATAGAAGAATTATGTAGGCAATCTAATAAAAATATATCTGAGGTTTCCAATAGTCTTGAGAATATGCTTAAGTTTTTTAGGGTTAATACATATGAGGACGACACAAATAAGGATTCGTTTCAGAAAGCCTTAAAACTCTATCCAGAGTTGTTGAATGATAGTTCTTGCAGGGAGGATCTAAAAGACCTTAAAAACAGCCTTGTAAACGCATATAGAGGTGGAAGACTAGAGGTAAGAGGTAAGTTTACTTTTGTATTGCCGGATTTATATGCGTTTTGTGAAAGATTATTTATGGGTATAATTATTCCAAAGGGATTATTAGAAGATCAAGAGGTTTTTTGCAAGATATATAAATCATATAAAGAATTAGATTGTTTGAGATCACCGAGTTTATATATTGAACATTCTATAAGAAATAATGTATGTAATAAAAAATATAGAAATCAAAGGTTAGAGAATTGGTTTTGTACAAATGCAATTTATACGAGTACGTATGATTTAATTAGCAAAACCCTTCAATTTGATGTTGATGGAGATAGATTATTAATTCTTTCACAGAAATCTTTAATTGATGTTGCAAAAAGACATATGATTGGTGTTAATCCGTTATATTATGATATGAAAAAAGCAGAAGCACAAGAAATTAATAATAAAAATTTATATAATGGATTAAAATTAGCATTTATTGGTGGAAACATTGGCATTATAAGTAATGATATTACTAAAATATGGGCGCAAGATAATGTAAATGAAGAAAATTTAAAAGCCGTAAGATGGTTATGTATGGAGACAAATTTTACGATTAAAAGATCAGTCGCTTAATGTAGGAATATATTAAGAAAAGATGGTGAACCTAGAAATCTAGGGTGTCATATAAACGAATAGTAACCATAGGAAATGATGGTTAATTATATGGCTAACTGGGAAACTCTAAATAACAATTATGATTAATTATGAAATTTATAGAAGAATATGTATACAAAGATAGAATCGGCATCTATCAAATAAAAAATTTAATTAATGGATATATGTATATAGGACAAACAAGTGATAGATTTATTGAAAGATATTGGAATCATCTATGGAAACTAAGAAATGAAATTCATGATAATAAACATTTACAGCAAGCTTTTATAAAATATGGAGAAAATAATTTTGAATTTTCTGTTTTACATATATTAAAAGACTTAGAAGACATAGATGAATTGGAAAGAAAATATATTTCAAAATATAATTTTAAAAAATTATATAACATACAATCTGGTGGGAAAGATACTACAATGAAGAATGTAAAAATGTCAAAAGAAACTAAATTAAAAATAGGGATTGCAAATAAAAATAACGGTATTGGAAGAAAAGCTAGTGTAGAAACAAAATCTAAGATGTCAAAACAAAGAATTGGAGTAACTCAATGGAAAAGATGTAAAATAACCAATGAATGTGCAATTAAAATAAAATTATTGCTTATGAGTGGAAATACTCCAAAACAAGTAAGTGATAATATGAATATTGGTTATAAAATAGTAAATAATATTTATTCTTCAAATACTTATAAATCATCATATGCAAGTGGTTGGAATGAATTTTATGAATCAAAACAAAGACATAAAAATTTAACAGAACAAGAAATTTATAATATAATATCAATATATAATATAACAAATAATATTTCAGAAGTACAAAGAAAAACTGGTTTTTGCCGAAAAACCATTAGAAAATATATAAATCATAATTAATTGTTACAAGACAATCCAGTGCCAAGTCTACTTTTATTTTGTAGAAAGGTCAAACGACTATCCCAAAAGGGAGTAGGAATATGGTGAAATTACATATTTCGAAGTGCCATCCATCCAGAAAGGATGAAGATATAGTCTAATCCCCTAATAAATATCGGGAAACCGAGGGTACTAAATGAGATTACGCAAAAACATTGTTTAAACCAATAAGACCAAAAGAAGTAGATAATGTATTAAAAAAATATCATGAAGATCAAATTCCTTATTTCTTTAAATATGCAAAGAAAAAAGAAGATAAAGAAATAAATCCAAACATTACAGATTGTACTATGCATAAAATTATGAATGAGATTAAAGATAATAAACTTATTTTTAATTCTATAAGAAGATTGCCAAAAATAGATTATAAAATGTTTTTAAGAGATAAAGAGTGCTTATATTCAAATGATAACATAAATGATATATATGATCGTGAGAATAAGATATATGGTCATAATCTTAAATTAGATGTAGATGACACAAATAAAAATAATTTTATAATTGTTGCAGAAAAGATAAAAGAAAAATTATTTGCAATTGAACCAGACGAATATAAGGTTATTCAATCTCTTGTGAAACATTTGTATGATAATAGTTCAACCAGAAAGAAAAAGCTATTATGGTATTTATTTGGAGAAGAGTTACTAAATAATATTAAAAACAATATAGACGAGAATAAAATAAATTGCATGCAATGTGGGGCGAGAGTTGTTAGGGAAGATCTGATCAGATATAAGTGTAAAAAATGCAGAGAAAAAGAAATTAAACATCTTGGTGGTAAAAAAATTATAAAGTGTGCAGATTGTGGAAAAGAATTTGAAGTGGAAAGTAAAAATACAAAGACCATAAGATGTAAATGTTGTACAAATAAGCATAGAAAAGAATGGGATAGAGACAGAAAAAGATAAAATCCACTTAGCAAAATTAACTATTTTCGTCAAAACCCCCATTTTATGCACCTTCCATCTACTCTATCCTCATAATTTTTTAGTCTTTATGGAGAGGTAGCACATTCAATACGTTTTGGTGATTATCACCGAGTTATACACAGAGTTAATTTTGTGTTATTTCTCCATATAATTAAATACAATTTTTATAGAAAGGAGATATAAGTAAGTTGAAAAGAGGAAGATCAAAAAATATTGATATAAATGAAATAAGAGATGGAAAACTTGATATGGTAAAAATACTTGCTTCAACTTCCGAGTATTCGCAAGAAACTATATCTAATGTCTATGATCTTATTATCGGTTATATTCATATGAGATTAACAATGAGAACCTGTCCAGATAATATAAAAATTTCTTTCAAGGGTATTGGAAATTTTATATTAAAAAAGAAAAAAGGAATGAAGGCTGGATCTACATATTTTTCACCATCTTTTGATGATGAGGGCAATTTTATTCAAAGTGAATCACGGAAAGTGTTAGAAGAAGATAAACCGGATTATCTACGTCCATATTTTGAATTCAGTACAAAATTTACCAATGAAATAAGAAAACGTTCTGAGGTAAAATAATATGGCTGGCAAGGTAATGAAGCTTGAAACATTTTTCGGATTAATTTCAGACAGAGTATCAGGAAATTCGAGTCCAGAAATGGCAAGAAAATATTGGAACGCATTTTATGATGTTCTGTTACAAGAATTACATTATAACGGATATATATCTATTTATGAATTTGGAAAATTTGAAGCGTACGAGCATGGTGGTTTTGATAGAATGGTAACTGATTTTCAGAATGGCGGTACAAAAAGAACCTATGTTCCCCTAGTGGATAAATTAAAGTTTGAACCATCATCTGTATTATTAAAATCCATGAATGAAAATAACTATGAGCGTACAACACAAAAACGTAGGAAAAGAAAGTATGCTAGAAAAGAAGATCTTTACGAATTAAGAAAAGTTGAACGCAGAGAGAAAAAGAAAGTTCTAACTATGGAAGAAGTTATTGTTCGTCAAACAAATAAAAAAATAGCACAGAGATCGAAGGAGAAAACAGATGCGACCAAAGTATAGTGAGGAAAAGGTTATTGATGCAATTGGTAGACTAGATGAAAATGAAGATGGTGAATTTGTTATTACAATTGAATTGAAAGATGAAACTATTACAAAATCATTAAATGAACTAGCTAAAATTGCTGAGGGAAGTATGGTACAATTTAAGTCAGTAGATTCGGAGTAATCAAAATATGACGAATAATTATAAGAGATACGAAGACGAAACTGATGAAAGTTTAACATACAGAATATGTAGTGAAAAAGACAAAATTGGTTCGTGGCAAAATGTTGCGGATATATTAAATGATTTATTAGATGAAGAATATACCGAATCAAAATATCGGAAGCAGTTTCAGTCATTTCAAAAAATGTTAGAGGCTAATCAAGATAAATTTTCTGATAATAAGACACAACTAGAAGAAATTAAACTTGAGACTGAGACATTAAGGAAAGAACGTATTAAATTACAAACAGAAAAATTATCTGAACGAAGATATGATAGACAAGATTCCAGATTTGAGATGTTTTATGAAAATATTGCAAATGCAATAAAAAGATTAGATCCTCCTAAATTTGAAAAGAGTTCATTATATGAATCAGATACTCAATACGTCCTTGGTCTTGGCGATCTCCACTACGGAGCTACGTTCCAATCTGAAAATAATAAATATTCTAGAGAAGAATGCAAACGAAGATTTGGAAAATTATTAGATTATCTTGAAGATTTTATAGAAAATGAAGATATATCACACTTAAAAGTAATAAATGTTTCTGACAGCATTCAGGGCATTTTGCGTCTTACTGATTTACAAATTAATGATATTCCAGTTGTTGATTGTGTTGTTGAAATATCTAGGATACTTGCAGAATTTTTAAATCAACTTTCTGCGCATTGTACCATTGAATATTATGCAGTATCACAAGCAAATCATTCTCAAACAAGACCATTGGGATCTAAAGCATCTGAACTTGCCGCAGAAGACATGGAAAGAATCATCATTAATTATATTACAGATCTATTGTCAAATAATGATAGAGTTACAATTATATCTAATTTGGATAAGGATTATGTAGATATTGATATATTTGATTTTAAATGTTTTGCAACTCATGGACATAAAGTAAAAAATGTAAAAGATATTCTTGCGGATATGTCTAATAGGAATAGAAAGTTTTATTCATATGCTTTTTTAGGACATACTCATTCAGCAAATGAGATTATTGTTGGTGAGGAAGAATATAATAACAAAGAGGTATTAACGATACCATCATTTATAGGCTCAGATCCTTATGCAGATAGTTTATATGTGGGTTCTAAAGCAATGGCTAAGTTATATTTATTTGACAGAAAATATGGCAAGATAATGAGTAGAAATATTATTTTAAATTAACACTTGCATTTTATATTTAACTATGTTATAATATTTATAGGAGGTGAAAGAATGGAAGATAGGGATAACGCAGTATTTATTGATCCAGAAGTGGAAGCTGATTATATTTCTGATAAACTTGGATTAGACAGAGAACTTGTTTTAAACGTATTAGATGCAGAAATGGATTACTTGGATTCTTTAGGATTAGTTTCAGAGACATAACATTTTATTTTTAATATATTCTATTGACTTTTATATTTGATTGTAGTATACTTAATATTATCAAAGGAGGAGTATATGGGTGGAGATTGAAATGGATATTCAGCATAAAGAATTAAATGATATTGACAGAGGATCTAAATTAAAGGATACAATTTATGGATAATAAAGTATGGACTATTAAAGAAGTAAGTGATTTTATAGATGAGGTATATGATCTATTAAAAATTGTTTATTCTAAATATACATATGAAGAAGCGGTTGATAAGTTAAAAGAAATAAAAAATAAATTATCTGTTGACAAAATTGAAATTTAGTATTATACTATAATTAAACTTGTAGGTGGATATAGAAACCTTCTGAACGAATAAATTCGAGGGCATTGGGTGCGGTGTACAACGCATGGATTTACGGATGACCAATGTAAGCCATTGTGGGAAGGTGGCAGTTAATTTATACTTTAGTTACATCAAGATTCTATTGAACGAATACGTTCGTAGAAAATTTAGCAACAATAATAGTCCGATTGAGATAACATATCACGGCTTTGATTTGCGGTCGGTACACATAGGCACATTAGAAATAATGTAGGACTTTAAAGAAAAACATCAAGTAGAGATACGCTATGAGGATGAGAAGATTAAGACCTATGTATAATAAGACGGGAAACACTTTATCCCCTTACACTTCGTTAGAAAGAATGAAATAGCACCATGCATAAAGGCAATGGCTGAGTTCGAGTGTGAAGTAAATCATGTATCGTTTAAAAGGTGCATAATGGTACTGGATTAGCTCTATTCCGAGGAGAATCGTTTCAAGAGATGGTACGTATAATATCATTGAAATATCGAAAATTTATACGTTGCACTATTAGTATAATGGATTATTATATTTGGCTTCCAACCAAAAGATATCGGTTCAATTCCGATATAGTGCTTAAGCGATGAAGATTATGGTTTGCTCGGCTCATAATTGGAGCTTCTTTATACGAGAAATGGTTTCGCTCGTCCGAGATAGGTAAGAAATTACTAAAAATAAAAGGAAAGTTCGTAGTTTGTCGGTGTAATTTAAAGAGGCTTAAGCGATATTATAAACCGTCTATCGGTATGGAGATATAAAACCCATACAAATGCAAATATGGCGTAATTGGCAGACGCAACGGACTTAAAATCCGTTTTTCGCAAGAGAGTTTGGGTTCAAGTCCCGATATTTGCATTTTGCTTCGATTGTTTTATTCATTTATTTTCCTTTCTCATAAAAAACTTTACACATAAGTTTCCATTCCTCAAATGGTTTTAGAATGTGTAATATATTGATTAATTAAAGATTAGAGTAATCTAGTCTTTTTTTGTTGTGTAGATAATGTAATCTTTAGAAAGGAGTGAGATAATATGGTTAAAAAAGAAATTAAACCAGTATTTCCTATGTTGTGTAGGGGAAATTTGAGTCCTATATTAAAATGTAGCGGATATAAAACCGAAAAAGAATTTTATGTATATAGTTCAAAAAATAAAAATAATTCTAATCCTTTTACAAATGGTTATACTCCATACTGTATAGATTGTACTCATAAGATTTATGAATACTACCTTAGTCAAGGGACAACCATGATGGGTGCATTATATTATACTTGTCAAAAAATTGATATGCCATTTATTTTAGAGAAATTTTTAGCAGTAGAATCTAAGATAAAAGAAAGTGGTGATAGGAAAGTCGATCCAGTCGGATCTTACATAGCATATTTGAAAATAGCGAGTGGTGCAGAATGTGCACTATGGACTGATTTCTCTGCAACAAATATTGATATAAAAGATGTAGATAGTAGAATTGAAGGAAGAGAAGTTAAGAAAAAAGAAATAGAAGATCTAAATTTTATATGGGGAAAACAAGATAGCATAGAAGATTTGTACTTTTTAACAGATTTATATTCTAAGTATGCCAAAGATGTTGAAATGGAAAATCCTCAGCAAGAAGATTTATATAGAGATTTATGCAGAGATAGATTATTGCTTAGAAAGATAAACGATAAAAGATATGACGGAGATGAAACAATAGATAAAATTCAAACTCGTATTGGTAAATTAATGGCTACATTAGAGCTTGATAAATTTTCTTCTAATAAACCTAAAACTATTACAGAACAATCATTATTTGAAAAAATAAGAATGGTTGATGAAAACAATGTAAAAGATATTTATAAAGAGCCTACTAAATATTATGATTTTAATAAAATAAAGAAATATGAAGAAGATATGTGTCTAAGACCGCTTGGTAATATGTTAGTTGGACACAGAGACTTTGACATTAGTATGGAGGATATGGAACAATATGGCCTCGACTAATATTAAGATTGAAGAATTACAAAAAGTAGCCAATAAGATAAAATCAGAAGAAAGAAAAAAAGGTACAAAAAGAGATCAAGATAGAAATTATGTAGATTGGCAATTATTCTATTTAGAAAATTTAGACATATTCACAGAGGATTTTTTAAAAATACCACTCCATCATTTTCAAAGACAAATATTATTAGATTGTTGGGAAAATGATATAATGGACATTATCGCAAGTAGGGGATTAAGTAAATCATTCACATGCGGGATTCTCGCTACGGATCTCGCCCTATTATTGCCCGGCATAAATATTCTTATAACATCAATGACGCTTGGTCAAAGTAATAAGATAATAAATGAAAAAATAGATGTTTTACTTAGTGGTGATAAAAAAGGAATTAGTCCTATATTAAAACAACTTAGAAAAGATGGATACATACAATTTAAAAAAGATGATACCGGAGATGGAAAAGTTGTAGAGTTTGGAAATGGATCTAAAATATTTGCAGTATGTTGTGGAGAGGGTGGTCGTTCAAATCGTTCCAATGTTTCTATAACTGATGAAGCAAGACTGATCAAGAGAAGAGATTATGAAGCAATTATAGAACCAACGCTAGAACCATATAATTTTAAAGGTTTGTTTCTTGAGCCAAAACAAATATTTATGACATCTGCAAGAACAAAGGATAATTGGATTTGGACTAAACTTAAAAAAACAGTAAATAATCATTATAAAAGCAAAGATGTAAAATATGGATTTTTTGCAGGAGATATTTTTACGGCTGTTGCAAATAAAGTTCAGACAAAGAAACAGTATAAGACAAGAAAAGAAAATACAAATGATCTTGATTTTGATATGGAGTTTTTAAATCTTTGGCTTGGAGAAACAGAGGGAAGTTTATTTACGTATGATGATTTTCATAAATGTCAAAATTTATCTAAGGCATTTTATCCGTTATCTATTTTAGATTTTATAGAAGGATATGAACCTGATTATAATTTTGATGAAGATGAAATAAGATATATGTCTGTAGATATTGCCGTCTCTGGTGGAAGAGAAGATGATAATACTTGTATGATTCTTGGAAGTGTAAATAGAAAGACTGGAAGAAAGAAAGAAGAATACATAATAACAAAGAGTGGATTGAATTCTGTTTATCAAATTGTTTTAATGAAAAGGTTATTTTATGATTATAGATGCAAATATATTGTAATTGATACTAAAACAATAGGTTCTGCAATTTATGATTATTTAACCATTGAAACAGTAGACGAAGAACGCAAAATAACATATCCTGCATGGACGGCTTGTACTGATAAATTATTACAAGTGAGTTCTGACGATGTAGTTAGAGATAAAATAATTAGAACTATTTCTAATAATGCAGAAGCTGTTGTAATTCCAATTGCTGGAACTGGTAATATTAATACTCAAATGCATTTATCTGTTCGTAAAACATTAAAAGATGGAATGATAGATTTGTTAGAAGACGATTCCGAAATGGAATTAATATTTGCAGATAAAGATAAAAATTGGGAAATGTATAGTTCAGAAAAAAAAGTAGATATGCTTTTACCATTTAAAGAAACTAGATTTATGATAAACGAGGCAATATCTTTAAATACTGATATAAAATCAGATTCAATCAGAGTAAAAGAAGATAGGTCTGCAACAAAGGATAGGTATATGGCTTTTGCGATGTTTAATTTGTTTGGAGATAAACTTTCAAATAAATTATTACAAGGTAATCAAGATACTGGAGTAGAATTAGAAGGATGGGAATTTTTATCTGGTAATTATGATTCGGTAGATTTTGGAACTGATTTCATGTATTAAAAATATAAAAAGAAAGGAGAGAAAAAGTGGGAAGACCTAGAAAAATACAACCTGATGGTATTTTAACATCTAAAGAAGGCGTGGGCGTTGTTACAGAATTTGCAAATGCATTATATAATGGATTTTCCGGAAATGGATATTTTGCAACACCATTCACCCAAAATCAGAATTTAGTTGAATTAAATAATAATCCACAAGTACCAACATATGAAAAACTATTAAAAGCACTAAGAAACGAACCAATGGATTATATTTCATTATGTGGATATTCTGAGTTTATGGAAGTATGGGATACTATTTATGGTAAGACGATAGATATTATGAGCAATTTACTTGCTTTTAATATAGGATATAAGCCAACAAACATGAAAAATCCTGCTGTAGAAATGTCTAGTAAAGATTATCAGGATGATTATAGAAGAGTAGAAAAATTCTTAAGAACGTTTGATTATAAATCTGAATTTAAGAAAATTATAAGAGAAGTGCTAAGAAGAGAAACTACATATGTTTGGTTTAGGGATACGCATACTTTAGATAGTCCGATAGATATTGGTTCTGATGATATTGTTAAAAATGAGAAGTTTTCATTACAGACAATGCCACAAAGTTTTTGCAAGCTTACTGGATATTATGACGGAATAGAATTATTATATGATTTTGATATGACATATTTTACAAAAGGAACTGTGGATATAAATTTATTTTCTCCAGCTTTAAGAAAAAAGTTTAATGAATTGTTTATTGATACCGACGGGAACTATAGATACAATCCCTCTGCTCCTTTAAATAAAAGAAACGGTCAGTTTGCAACATATGTACAGTGTACTCCGGATGATGGAGCATATGCTTTTAAATTTGATATAAGTAATTTTAGACAAATACCCCATTATGCAAGTTTGATGAAGAGTGTATTTGATAATACTACCATAGAACAATTGCAAAAAGATAAAGATATTGCAAGTGCTTATGCTCTATTAATGGGTGAAATAAAGACATATGATAAAGCACAGAGTGGAAATCAGGCAAACCAATTTGCTATTGATGAAAAAGCAATGGGAAGATTTTTAAAACTTGTTCAAAATGGATTACAGAGAAATATTAAACCAGTTGCTCTTCCATTAGAAGAAACACAACTTGCTCAATTTACAGATGCATCTCCTCTTATGTCTAATTATAAATTAATTGAATCATCCAGTCAAGGATTAAGTGCGAGTTCTTTAGTTTATTCAAATGGCAAGATGGCTCAATTTGAAATGCAACAGGCAGTTGAAACCGATTATGCTTTATTAAAACCACTATATTCTCAATTTTGTAGATTTTTAAATAGATTTGTTAATAGAAAAACAACAAAATATAAATTTGAATTTACGCTCGATGGAATAGATAGAGAATTCTATAGAATTCAAAAGTTAAAAGATTATATGCAGTTAGCTTCTGTTGGATTTGTATTAGGAGAACAGGAATGGGCTAGTGCTACAAATATGACTCCTTTCCAATTTAGAAAAAGTTTAGAGATGGGTCATTATGGTGGAATTTCAGATTTATTAACTCCTTTGTTAAATATTAACACAATGAAAGATGGTTCTGACTCTGGTGGATCAGATAAACCGGTTGGAAATCAGAAGAAAAGTGATAATGAGATAACAGACAGTGGGGCGCAGAGTCATGATTATAAGTAATTGAAAGGGTGATAAAATGTCAGACATTGTAAATGTTACAAGAAGTACGGCGGATGCAGTTCAGGCAATGGTAACAGAATCATTTTTAGCAAATGCTAAAGTGGATAGAATAAAATCTGTTCTTACGGCTGACCTAGCATATAACAATACTTCTGATAAAATACATTATAATATTGCACATTATTTTCCTGTGCAGTTGGGCGATACGATTGGAGATTTGATTGAAAGCAAAAATCAATCCATTATATATGGTGGAATTCCAACACAGGAGAAAGAATATAGCAGTGCGGATGAAGCAATAAGTGATTTACTTGAAATAATTATTAATTATCAGGATAAACTAAATAAGTGTGCAAAATTAGCAGATGGAAATATGGATACTCATGTATATTCAAAACTTATGTCTGTAATAAAAAAATATGACAAATTAGTAGAACAGGGTATTTTACTGTCTGACAAGTCTAAGTTATACAAAGACGACCCTAGTTTTGATCATGATATTAATAAATTCTGGATACTGTAAGGAGTTATTTATGATTATAAGAGGGAAACCGAAAGATATTGAAAATTATGTAATGGTAAATGGTGAAGAAACACAAATATTACATAAAAATGGATTTTTCCCTAAATACATAAATTCGAATGATATATATTATTTTAAAACAAAAGAATTATTAGAATTTATGAAAGGAGGGAATTTTAATTTTGGAAACTGAAATTAAAAATTTTTCCATAGAGGATATTCAGTTATATGAAGCGGATGATGATGTGGATTTTGCACATGTCAAGTTATATGCTTTAGCAGATGGAAATAATTCTCATAAAAATCCAATAGATATAGATGTATTAAAAAAATATGGAAATACCATATTGGGGAAATTTATTATTGGTAAGTTTGATAAATGGAAGAAAGATACGACTACTCATGTTCCAGATCAAAGCATATTAGGGTATATTCCATCAGATCAAGAAGTTACATATGAGCCAAAAGACGGAAAAATATTTATTACGGTGATTGGATTATTAAGTAAATTATATGCAGTAGATGTTGTACAAATGTTTAAAAACGGAAAGAATCAACGTTGGGTTTCTTGCGAATTTAGCTGTAATGAAGGAGCAAAAAATGAAAATGGTGATTCTCCTATACTTGGATTTAATATTCATGCTGTAACAATATTAGGATTAGATTATAAACCTAGTTGTGCTGGAGCAGAAATTAAAGTGATAAAATTTGCAGAAGATGAATCCAGTAATTCGTTAAAAGCATTTGCTGAAAAGAGGAAAAAAGATTTGGAAGATGAAAAGTTAGTTTCTCATCCGATTGATAAATCAAAAGAAGCCGTAGATACCGGAACTTGGGATGCGGATAAAGCAAGACATGATTTAGTAAAAGAAAAAAGTTATGCTACACTTGCAAAATCAGTATGTCTTGATCTAGGTGATGGATGGGAAGATAGAAAAATTACAGCACTTGGTTTTCCTGTTATGAATATAAAGGATGGTAAGTGGGTATATAATGCTCAGGCTTTGTCTAGTGCTTTAGGTGCGTCTAATGGTGCACACAGCGTTGATAAAAATACAGAAATAGCAAATAAAGTTATTGCAATTCAAAAGAAACTAGGATTAGACAAGGATAAAAAAGAAGATAAGGAGGGTAAAATGGAAGAGAAATTTGAAGATACAGAAGATGTTAAAGATCAGAAA
>Ga0302271_10001480_pt1 | contig 22410 bp, 15 predicted proteins | sample III_Bog_N1_1_FD_198767 | JGI IMG/M metagenome (GOLD analysis project Ga0302271, IMG submission 198767) | Peat permafrost microbial communities from Stordalen Mire near Abisko, Sweden - III_Bog_N1_1 | ecosystem: Environmental > Terrestrial > Soil > Wetlands > Peat | place: Sweden: Abisko... | reverse complement strand
TTCAAATTAAAATATTCTTTTTTGAGAGCATGTTTGGAAAGCTAAGATTAATTGAATTGGACACAGATTGCCCTTGTAAATTATAGGAATAGCTGTGACAAGCAAATTAAGCCCAAACAGCTCTCTTGAAACTTCGATGAATGTAAATGAATATGTTCTTTAAGCCAACAATTTGCATTTTTATTCAAAGATAACACAAATTTTCCAATATGCCAAATCATAAAAGTGATTCCTCTTTGTTTTTAAATCCTGATGGAGAGAATTAATAGAAAAAACAATATATTTTTGAGATATTTCCTTTTGTAAATGAAGACAATTATGTACACAAAATATACAAGACAGCTAAGACACACCTAGTTTACATTTAATTTTTTTTATTAATATAATGAGAAAACCCTGAAAGACTTCCAGGTAATTAATTCTTTACTACTTTTCCTTTTTGAAAGCTAAAGTTCATTTTGTTCTTACAATGAGTTCTTATTTTACTCCTTCAACCTCTTAAGATTGTACCTTTTCGTCTTTGTATTTCTAGTAGTAATAGACAATTGGTGCATACGGGTACAACGTGTAAAACCAGCCAATCAGTGAACACCACCATGGTTAATCACCTATGTGCGTTAATTGTAAAATAATACCCACAGCTCCGAGTATTCCAGTGATAACTGGCACGGAGTATTTCAAAAGCTTGACGACGATTTAAGGAGTTCCATCGCCGATGTTAATAAGAATTTTCTCCTCGATAAGATCCCACTTTTCCACCCATGTAAAGAAGAAAGTCTCAATGAAGACGCCAATAATTAAATTGGAACCTACTGCATAGCTATCAGCGAATCCGAGATAGTAAAATCCACCTTGCGAACAGAATAAAAAGCCAGCAAATGAAATCAATACGCAGATGAGCATGCGAACAATAGGCATTGGGATAATTTTGCCACGAAATTTCACAGGACCTCCATGGAATTCATCTTCGATTGAACCAGCCAGACAGTCGACGTAAGCAAATTGTGTATCTATTCCTGATCAAATTATTAAGAAAAAATAGATATTTTAGATGCAAGAAAAATTTCTAAACGTGAATTAACCTCAAAATCAATAAAAATGAAGAACTATTTTGATATTTATCTAATTATCTTGAAAATGCATTAGGTACCTAAGAAAACCATTGTGAGAAAGAATGTAATAGAAAGGATATTCGAGAATGGCATGAGTGTAAGAACTGCTGGAAAAACTACAAATGCAAGATCAGGGCCAGCGAGAGGAATTTAACTTATTGGAATTTAAGAAAGGTGAGACAAATATCCCATAAATCCAAAAATCACAAATGATGCTAAGAATCCACAGACGATCGTCAAGAATGGAATCACAACGGAAGTCGTCTTTATTTCTTAGTTTATCGGCCGATAACTTCCGAAAAACACTAAAACTGCACATCCAGTGCTTACTTAGAATGCTACTTGATTAGCTGCATCCACCCAAACTTGCAAATGGAAGATTTTTGACCAATCCGGAGTGAATAAATATTGAATTCCACTCCATGCTCCATCCAAAAATAGTCCTCTTATCATTAAGATAAACAGCAGAACATACGGGGAAGTTGCAGTGAATAATGCTACTTTTCCTGATAACTGCACTCCTTTTGAGACACATAAGTACCTAATGAAGAGAAAAAAAACATTTTTGAAAGATATTCGCAGAATTACACCCTAAAACAAAGCTAATCTATTTATTTTTTTACACAATAACTTATGAGATAAGATAGCATAAGAAAATAGGCCACACAATGTTTCCGATTTAGCCTATTCCACTGGAAGAATTCAAGAAATCTTTGTAGAAATAGTCCTAAAGAAAAATACAAAAAATAATTAACAAAATTCTTAAGAAATATGTGCTTTAAGATGAAACACCAAAACTTTTACTTTATTCCATGGTTCAGCGTGTGTTTCAATGTCACTAAGTGCCCAAGGCAGAGGAAATGAAAAGCTTTTCCATAGATAATAGATTGAATATGCTAGAATTAAATTGTAATATGTTCCCATGCTAAATGTCAACAGCACTGGGAATATACCTAATCCCTTCCATTTTTTATTCAGCTTTTGAGATCAATCAAAAAACATATTAATTACAATTTTTTTCAATAAAACTCTTTTATTAAAAATTATGAATTGCACTAGAAGTAAAAAATAATAATGAAAGACACAATTACCTTTTCATATATTTTAGGAGGTCCTTTTTGGAACATTTACCCTAAGGATGTCTCAAAGTAAAATGCAGGCACACCGATTAAGAACAATAACATAAAATACGGTATCATAAATACACCTCCTCCGTTTTTAAAAACTAAATATGGAAATCTCCAGACACTTCCAAATCCTGCTGCGAATCCTAGTACACTCACTAAATACTCATAATGACTACCGAATTTATCTCTTTCTTTATGATGGTCACTGCTGTTTAAATCACTCGATGTTTCGATGTTATTTTTTTCATGGTTAGTAGGAGAATTATTGTTTGAGCTGGTTCGCTAGTTCGAGGAGGTTTTCACAAGAAGATTGAGCTCAATTGAGTTGATGGTATTGTCTTTCATTGCCTTTTCTATTTATTTTTGTCAGATGCTAATATTAATATTTGGAATATTTTATGAAAGAAATGGAATTGATGATTTTAATCGCAGCCAAAGTGTAAGACGGCACATTTCAAAGGCTCTTCGGGAAATCGATTAGTCCACAAAAGTACGCAAAGACCAGATTGCGTCAGATTTCTAGGTAAAATTACCGAAATTACACAGCAAAAATAACAAAACTAAAGATGAAAAGTAAGGTGTTTAAAAGAGAAAAATATGGTTGAATCTGAATCCAAATGAAGTTAAAACCTTCCTTCAATTATTTTTTTAGCTTTTTCTTCTTTTTTTGTGTATTTTGTATTATAATTTAGCCTAGAAACAATGGAAAATGTCATAAGTAAGTTTAAAATTAATTATTTTGAGCAGCCAAAATTTGAGATTGAAATTGCTTTTAAATCCTCTAAATCCCACAGACATAAAGAAAAACAACCCTTTTTTATTCTAGAACAATTTAAGAAGTTTATCAGAAGAAGAAGAAAAAACAGTAACAACTCCAACAACATCCATCATTTGGAACTCTTATTTTCAATTATTTTTTCCAGTAAACAACTTGAATGCTCTAGGTGACAGGATATTCTTTGAAATAACATGTTTTGTGGATTTTCCGTTTTGGTAATAATTCTCAAAATGCGGAATCATAAGGGACTAAGGTAGGAAAAGATGAGAAGATTGAACCAAGAAATTACTTTTATAATAATGATTTTCTTCTGGAAATTACACAGAACAAAGAAAAATAGAATCCCTTCTCATATGCCTACACATTTCGCTCCAAATTAATAATAGCTCACTTTTGTAGTCAGAAAAATAATAAATGCCACACATATTGTGGGAAGAGCGATGAATGGTTTGGCGTAGTACAATAGTATGCAAAAGTAGAATCTTATTTACATTTATTAATTGATTTCTGAAAAATGTCAAAAAAATCAAATCCTAAAACAGGAAAACTTCACCTACTCATATCTTACAATAGCACCAATAATTCTTTAATTGAGATTTGGGCTACTAATTCTTGAAGCCATTCATTGCAGCCTCCATTTATAAGATATTTTTTTGTATATTTTGATACTCTTGTGAATTTTTCGTTTGGGTAGGAGTGAATGTAATTTAATTATTCAAGAAAGTTATTTAATTTTGAAGTAAAATTCGTTTGCAAAAAAAAAAAATCTAAAAATTGATATTTTCGAAGAACATGCATATGCAAGCACCATTTTAACTTCGGATCTCCCAGTGAAGTACTTCTTAGGACAATCATTTTATCTTCTCGCAGACTCTATCATAAGTAAATAGCCTTTACCATTTGAATTGTATTGTTTTGAAGCGCCTCTAGAGATGAAGAACTTGCAAGTCGATTATTTTTTGTAAACTATTATTGTTTTATTTATCATTATCTAAACCACATTGGAGTAAATTCATGAATGAAACAATGGTTTAAGAACTCAAGCAGCTTGATTCTTTGAGTTATTTACTCAAATAAAATTACAATTAGATCCTTTTTTAATCTATAAGTCAGATAAAAAAGTGATTATTGAAAAAAAATACAAAAGCAATTGAATGAAAAAATGAAAAATTTACATTAAAAAAAAACAAAAATGAAATCCATAAAAAAATCAGAAAAAAATATTAAATTAAAGCACTAATCATGCTTTCTTTTAATTGAATCGAGTTTAGTATGTTTAGATCCTGTTCTGTTGGATAGATTCATTGACTTTAACTCGATTTGTTTTAAAATAATTCTCAAAATCAAGATTATGTGTATTTTTTCTAAAAAAATACAATGAACAAGCAAAACTCAAAGAAACATTTTAAATATTCCTATGTGAAAGGAAATCTATTATTGTCTAAGGAAGAAAATCCACTGAACTCACTCTTAATTTTGTTGAATTAATGGAACAGCTATTGTCTATTGCTAATCTAGTTATTATGATGCTGATTATTCTTAGTTTTCCTTCTGATTTGGTTCATTTTTATATTTATTGTAAAAATAATAAATTGCACCATAGGGATACAATGTGCAAGCCCAACCTACTAAGCTACACTACCACGGTTAATCCCCGATTCGCATTAATTACAGAAAGAACGCCATAATGCCTAAGATGCCTGTGAAAACAGGTACAGAGTATTTCAAGAGTTTGATTAAAATATCTGGTGTTGGATCTTTAATGTACTACTTTATCTTGATCTCGATTGTATCCCAGTCGTTCATCCAAGTAAAGAAGTACACTTCGATAAACACAGCGAAGATCAAGTTAATGCTAACTCCATAATCATCTATAAATCCTAAATAGAAGAAACCAGCTTGGCTACAGTATAAAAATCCAGAAAGACTAACAAAAGTACATATTGCGAATCTCACAGTAGGCATAGATATTATCTTATTGAAAAACATCACCTAACCGCCATGGAACTCATCTTCAATAGCACCAGCAAGTCCGTCCATGAAAGCAAATTATGTGTCAATGCCTGTTGGTAAAATCGATTGAATAAATGTAAATTACAAAATGATTTCGATCTTTTTATCAGTTCAGTTTTTTACCTAAAAAAACCATTGTAAGGAAGAACATGACAGAGAGGATGTTCGAAAATGGCATGAATGTGAGCACAGCAGGGAAGACAACAAACGCAAGATCAGGACCAGCTAGTGGTATCTCACTTATGGGTATCCCTGAAAGAGTTGAAATATAGCCCATGAACGAAAAGATTACAATTGAAGCTAAGAATCCGCACGTCACTGTCAGCAGGGGAACCAACATAGAAGTCTGCTTTATTTCTTGATGCGGATGCCTGTAGCTTCCGAAGAATATGAGCACAGAGCATCCAGTGCTGATTTGAAAGATAATCTAGTTTGCAGCATCCACCCAGACTTGTAAGTTGAAAATCTTCGACCAATCTGGGTTGAAAAGATATGTTATACCACTCCATGCACCTTTTAAGAATAGCCCACGGATCATCAGGAGAAACAGCAAAGCATATGGAGATGTTGCTGTGAATAACGCAATCTTCCCAGACACGGATACACCTTTTGATATGCATAGATACCTGTTAGTTTGTTAAGGAAGCAAATGGTTAAAATTTATCATATTTTATTAAACAAAAAACATCTAAAAAAAACTTGATAAGCAGCAAGATTTTGTATGTTTTACACTAATAATTGGGAAAGTAAATAGCACACGAGAATAGGAAAAACGATTCCACCAAGCTCATCGAGTCCAGATGAAGAATTCAAGAAGTCTTTGTAGAAATAATCCTAAATAGCATACACCAAGTTGGTTAAAAAAGACATGGCAACAAAAAGAAATGAATATTGTAAATCACTTTATTCCAAGGCTGAGGGTGCTCTTCAATGTCATTGAGAGCCCAAGGTAAGGGATAGGAAAAGCTATTCCAAAGAAAATAAATTGAATACGCTAGAATCAAATTGTAATATGTGGACATAGTGAGATTTACTAGCACAGAAAACACTCCTAAACCCTTCCATTTCTTGTGAAACTTTAGAACAAACAAATCAAAATCATATTACTAACAGTTCTACTCATTATCAATCTCCCAAGAAGGTATTCTTACAGTCTGGAAGATCTATGGAGGCCCTTTTTGATACATCTACCCAAGAGCTGTTTCGAAATAGAATGACGGTATTCCAATAAGTACCAGGAGAATAAAATATGGGATAAGAAACACTCCTCCTCCATTTTTGAAAATCAAATAAGGAAATCTCCATACACTTCCAAACCCTGCAGCGAATCCTAGCACACTCACTAAATACTGAAAATAGCTGCCAAATCTATCTCTTTCATGATGCGTTGAAGCTTCAACTTCTCTAGAGATGACTGCTCTGTGTTCTCCTCGTTTTTCATGCTGATCTGTGAACTAATCATACCAGTTCATGAGCTCTTTTTCATCTTCTACATTCAGCTAAGATTATCCGTCTTGCTCTCCAATTTTCTTATTCTTCATATTGGTTTTAAATCCTGTTGTATTTATTGTTTCTCCGCTTTAATTAGTCAATTACTCAAGCAGATATCCAATAGAAATATTGTCTTGAACATGATGAAAAATCGCCTCAATTATTGTTTATTTGAATTCCAACACTTTGAAGAATCTGATTATTGCTCTTGCAGACTGATTAATTACGTCACCTCAAGAATATTCATCTTCAAGCTCTATTTTTTTAAAATCATATCCATCTCAAAAAAATTGTAATTCCAATTAAAAATAAATTTCTAGTTAGAAATAATAAATTTGAAATACAAAATAAAAAGAACATAAAGAACTACATTTTTCATAAAATAATTTTTAGATTTAACTTGATATATTATTTTTATTTGGAATTGTTATTTTCTTTTAATAAATCAAGATTTTTAATTAAATTATTGTGACTTGCTTTGTCCTCTTCTTTTTAAAGTATCTTTGCGGAAATCTAGGATTACTCTTAATGTCTCAGGAATTATATTTTTTATTTAATAATTATATTAATTTTATCATACCTTTTTTCTAGAATTAGACATCATAAGGCTTTAATTTAAGTGGACAACATTCATTTTAGTGAGTTTGTGTTTGAATGATTTGCGAGTTTTAAAGCTCACTTTCTCTGAGATATGTTTGATCTTCTTCACAGTTTCAAGTATTACAGGATATCATAGAAGAACTACAGTGCTCAGGCGTAGAACAAAATTTTCTGACAATAAACCTTATTGTATCGATTAATGTGAATTGCTCATTTTGACAGTTTTTTTATTGTCTTTTGTATTATTCTTTTCTCATCAAGCAATCTTTTTTATTTGAAAAAGTTATGTGTATTATTATTTAGTTTATTTTTAATTTTTGGCTTCTTCCCCATGATATTAATATTTTTTTATCTTGTAATAAAAGTGTATTTTTGTTAAATATTTCTGACTACAATTGGATTAACTTATTTTTATTATTATTATTATTGCAACTGATTGAGGAAATGTGACCTTGAATCATTTTATTAATTTTTCAAATAGTTGAGCTATCTATTTTAATAACTACTTCTTTCAGATTTTGTAAGTTATTATTAAAGAAATCAAGAGATTATTCTTTTTTTCGATAAATTATTATTGCTAAGACCATTTATCGAATAAAGATATGCAATTATTTTGTATTGTTTCGATTAATTAAATTGTGGTGAAAATCATATTTTTCTAGAATTAATTATTTCCTGATCTCATGAACACAATGAACACAAGAGATTTGGGAAAATTATTTGATAATTTTGTTGTTAAATTTTCTATTTTTTTTACGAATTGTATTTTTTCACTCGTTTTGAATTGTTTAATGCATTTGAAGTTGTGTTATTTATTTTTTATCAATCATTTCCATGTTTTTACAAAAGCTTCATATTTTAAGATTGAAAGAGTGAAAATTATTTAAAAAGAGTAAAAATGGTTAATATTCAAGTATTCATTAATAAGCTAAACATAGACAATTTTTTTTTTGGAAAATATTCCTCTTCTTGGCAAAAATTTTTCCCCATTGAATTAAACGGAGGGAGGGGCATAATTAAGATTCCCACTGTGCTTAAGTGCAAGTGCTTGCTGCTGCAGATTATCTGACTTTTGTTGATAGTTTTATAACTTCTGCTTAGCTGATTATTCCTGGACAACAAATTGTTAATCTAAATCTATTAACTGGAGATCTCCTCAATCGTGGAGTAGCTTTGTTATCAGATCTTTAAGCAAAGAAAATGTAAATCATCACTCTTCTTAAAACTGCTGCTTTGACAATACTCCCATCCTCTTATCTCAATCAGTTAGCTTCTCAGGTAATTAGTTAAATCCTGGCAACTCCAGTGACCTTGACTTAAACTGAGCAGATTTCTAAGCTTACATCACTTCAAACCAGCTTATCTACAATTTCCAGCAACTGTGCTTCCAGTCAAGCCAGCTAAGAAAAATACCAAATATGTGTTGAAAATATGTATCTAACATTTAATCAAGTCGATGGAATCAGCTAGAACTCTGCCTCTGGCGTATCCACCATCGACAGTTCTTTCGTGTCCTTAACTGAAAGCATCGGTGATATCCTAACAGCTTACGCCTTGCCGAATGAAGACCCTGTTGAATATTCAGGCAGCTTGCTATATTTAAAGAGCTAGAAAATTACTGATAAACTCTTGATAAATTACCTTGGGATAAGCCAAAGACTGCTAGCTACATCAAGTTCCTCCAGTAGCTCAATCTATGACGCTTCCTTTAAAACTTACACAAACAACTTATACTCCAACTACGCTTCATTTAAAGACTACGCTGCAAATGTCGCAAATTACACGAATAATACCTAAATGACAACTGTTTTCCCCGTCATAAATCCATCGATTAAGACTTCTTTCAGCGGCAGTGCATACATTATTCCCTCTTAAGCTGCTCATTTCTTTAAAAATATAGAACCAAAAAGAAATCTAACATGTTTCTCCAAATCTAAATCCACCTCCAAATGGACAACAACTGATTGTTCTACATATTTAAGCAACAAAACTTAGGAAATATAATGCTTTTGCACTGAGCTTTCCCCTACAACCGTCGTCTAAGACATTTCAAGTTTATTCACAAACAATAAAAATCTAGCCACTGCCTTCAGCTCAGATGGGTTAGCAAACATCAGCAATTTCACTAATTTCTACCTGTACGTTGTCTTCTGGGTTCTTTCTGCTTAGACTCTTGGTTTGATTGTTCTCGTCATCAAAGGTAGAATTCTTGATGCAGCTAGCATTGATCTGCTGTGTGATAAAAGATCCTAAACAGAATTAAACAGTATTTTATCAGCTTAAGTAATTCCACTTCAAAGCACTCCTGTAGCATAAAATAATATCATTTACACTAAAAACCAATCAATTGAAGCTGATTAGCTCCATTTGTCAAGTCCTTCAATTAAAATAAATCCTGATTAGGTATCAGCTGAAAGAGACATTGGGATATTAGATCCAAAGAAAACGAATCTCTTCTTAAATAATGAAGACATAACAAAATAGAGCATCAAATCAAAATCATCGCTGGCAAGCATCCTTCCTAAAGAAAATAACCAAAACGAAGGCCTAGATTTGGAACATAATAATTGTGAATCCTCAGATGAAAAAAATCATCAAACGCTTTAAAACGAATCTGAGAAAAGCTTGAAATCAGATGAGTAAATAAAAGGCTTATCAACGTTGAAGGAGGGTGATAATCTTGACCGATCGTTGGCGAAAATCAAAAGGGATTCCAAGGTTGAATAAATTGCAGGACAATCCAACAACAACAATAATAATAGCCAGGAACCAAAAAATCTTTCACTTATCGATAGGTATCCAAAGTAAGGGAAATCGAACAGCAGGATAAAAAAAAACTAGAGAGTATTAATAAGTACCTATTTTTCTTGTATTTCCATGATTTCTTCTCTATTTTCCTGGTTTTCGAAAAAGACTTATCGAGATCTGTCCGATTTGTGCTGTTCTATCTAAGGTACACTCACACATTAGTTTTTAGCATATTATTCTCAGGCATGACTAAATCAATTGTTTAGACTGTTTTCATCTCCCTATTCAGTTCAGTTGTAATCGCAATCGTGTCTAAATTAGTGAGTACTTTATTAGGTAAAACAGGTATTCTTAAGAAACTTGGAGCTCTGTTTACTTTTTTGGTGATAACCTTTTACCTGTATTTGATTCTCTCGATTCAAAGTGGCTCTCCTTATCATGAATCAAACAGCTTCGTGTGGAGCTATGTGGCATTCCTAATTATGGATGTGGTTATTGTTCAGACAGTGACAGCAATAGTTTTCAGTTTCATAGCATAGAAAGTCATCCGTTAAGATTCGAATCATGGAGGATTCTTTTTCAAGGCATTTGATTTTTTAAAGCTGAACATTATCTTAACAAGCTTGCTCAATTTCTCCAAGTGAAGTGCAGAAAAAAGATGCAAATAAAACTATGCAGTGCATGTATGTATGTGCGTAATGCATATTTATGAAACCAACATAAATTATTGGTAGGATTATCTCTTTTTACATAAAAATATGGAAGTTTTTCTCTTTTAGCTTGAAGAACAGATGTAATAAAGGCAAAAGCAAAAGAAATAGAAAATATTAATTTTTTGTTTAATCCTTTGCTTGTATTTCTCAACCTTATTGAAAATGAAGAATTGCAGCTGTTTTTTCTAATTTCATTTCTTTTTCGATTTTTTAGCTAATTTTTCTGCATAATTTTTTCTTAGTTTTGCATCTGTTCTCTGCTAAATTTCCAATTCTTCTTTAGATGCTTACGCTCTAGGAATATCCCCTTTGATAAGGTAATATTTATCGAGTCTCTTACTTTGATCACTTCCTATGTTACTTTTGAGAATTATCGGCTCATATGGTAAAACATACCTATAATCCCAATATCGAACATCATCAAATTCAATAAATCCCATGTACGTGCCATATATTTTAGACATTTCTTTGCCATTGACCTTAATCGTCCCAGAAAGATAATCAGTTGGTCTCTTTTTCACTGAATTAATCGAAATCTCTGCAATAATATTATTTGCTAAATCATTGAAAACAATAACTCCTTTTGATTCTACAGTCATAGCCCCTAAGAATGATCCACTGTAGACTTCCTTAGCGAAATTATATTACACAGTCTATCCGTCTTTAAATTTAATATGTCTTGATCCTTTGTTTTTAAGTTTCACTGAATTCCATCCAGCATTGGATTCATAGTTGTAATTGCCATACATTATGTAACTCTTATCAGGGCCATACACTGTGAAGTAAGAAATCGGAGGATGATGTGATATCTACTCAGCATAGAGTTTTGTACCATCTGGATAAACACCTTAACATGACTCTCCCAGGATTGGATTCAGTGGCTTTAAAAATCCGCAATTTATGTAGAAGTTCCCGAGTGTAGCACAGATTAAAAACTTGAAACGTTGCACTAAATCGCTAGTTTCCACAGCCAGATTGATATAAAGTGGGAAGAGAATTGTAGAATAAAGTGCTTTTTCTAGAGCAGTTTTGGGTATCATTGCTCTGATTGGGAAACTTATTTACGTCAAATTAAACGACCCAGAAAGTATCTTCTTCCCGACTTGCTTGATGATTTCCTTGCCAATTGTTCTTAAACACTCCTTGATTTTCTTGTCCTTGCATTCCTTTCCGCCTTCCTTATTCGAGCACTCAGTTCTGCATTCGTCTTTCGCAGAAATGTAAGTGTAGTCTTTCATGTAATCTAAAATAGCCTATTTCGTTATACGTTTCTTATGAAACTCAAATTCCTTCTTAGCTAGAGTATATATAACATTCTCATCTTCCGCCGGAACAGGAGGATCCGTTTCATAACCTTCCATAAGCTTTCTCTGCTCTTCTTCTAATTTCAATCCCTTCTCAAGCTACTACTCAGACAATATCACTGATGCACGTTTCTCAGATAATCTTTAATGCACTTGCAAATTATCTTGCACTTTTTCTTTCGCTTCAACTTTATTTTAGTTGATAATCTCCTCCTCCGCTAGTTCCTCTTCTTAGTCGATCTTCTTTAGCTTTGAGAATCTACTCTTTTCTTCCTGTAATTTCTGCGCTTTTAATCCATCCACCATCGATTATGAGAATCCAAGGTTATTCATTTCAGATTTCTCCAGCATTTCAGGGATTTAGACCGCAATTTAGTGAAAAATATCATTCTCCATGTTGTTTTCTTCATTCAGAGAATCTTCAAATTAATTATTGTAATCTCCTATTCCTCCAATCGAAATATTATTTGTGCTATTTTCTGTTGTGATTCCTTTTCCTCGCTTTGTAGGTGTTTTCGCTTGCTAGTGATGCGGTCCAGCTTAAACTATTGCTGTTTCACTTTGAGATATCTTGGGTACATTAAAATCACCTGCTGATTTAGACGATTAATGGTGGAAACGATTTTGTTGGAGTATCTCGCTTTGAGTGAATTTCTAATGTCTGTTAGTTTAGAAATAATCATTATTGCGCTGGAAAGGACTAGTTTGAGTGCTGAATTTAGGCATGTTGACGCGCTCTTCTTTCTTATGACCTTTTCCGAAGGTATCCCCAAAAAACAGTTTTATTAGCAAGGCTTTCATTTATTAATTTGCATCATATTAGATTAACAGTACAAAAAAACCAATAAACTGACTTAGTTCTTCCTTCATTTGAAAATAGCATCCATGATTTCTTTTAAATATTTATCATTTCACCCCTAAATTAAATGTCCATTATTGGTTTAAAGAACCCCCTTACTTTCTTTATTGAATCTTTTCGAAACTCATTCAATCTTTAATTACCGTTTCCTTCCCATGTCCTAGGTAGCTTTTTGTACTTATCCATTTTCTCATATTCATCAAGAATCTGAATGTATCCGATTGTCTCATCAGATGGATTGACTTCTTCTTCATGGTTTACTTCTGTTTCCTCCTGATGCCGATGTAGATCCCTTCTTTAGTTTATATTTGAAAATTCATCTACGTTATCTTGGTAGTTCTCCAATTCGCTGACCACTGAATGTGAATTTATCATCTGAATTTTTATCAAACAAATCTACATACAAATTCTGTTTTACTGCTTAAAAATCTCAAATCCTTTAAAAAAATAATCCTACATCCTTTCTGTCAAACGAATCTGCGTAGCGATGGCTATGTGGGTTCTCTCTCTTTTGATCTTCGTTGAGGTTCCTTCTTGTTGGCTTAACTTAGTTTCTTTTCTGTATGTTCCTTTGCTTAAATCTCTATCTCAAAAAAAAGTCAAATTATCGATTTATTGTTATATCACTACTTTCAGCTGAGAGTACGCAAAATAGGATCCTTTTTTTCGATATTAATCTTGAATTTAACAATCCCCCTCTTTTCCCATTAATCCCATTAGTTCTCCTCTTAAAATCTTTTGAAATTGACATTCAAACTCATTTTGTTCTAAGTCAACTAACTTTAATAACTAACTGACTTAATTCTTTCTTAAAATTACTCTTTGGAGAGCGTAACAATGCTTAGATAAATATCAAACATATTCCGTTTACTAAACTATTTTATACTTTCATTTCCTCGTGAGTTTAAATCTTTTACTATCTTAATCAACTTTTAATCAAAAAATAAAAATAAAGTTCTTAGAAAACTACATCTTCATCAATACGACAAATCTACCTACAATTTATCTTAGAATAAGGCATATTTCACCAGTATCCCACTAAACTAAATCAATTAACTTCCCAACATTCATGAACTGAAAAGAGTTCATTTCAATCGCTTTAATTGGGGAGAAGAAAGCGAAGTGAGCGAAAAAATATCTGGAGAAATAACCAGAAGTATGTTATCAATCACTGCTGTTGGGGTTATTGTTCTTAATTTTTAATGCGCACCTTGCTCAAACAATACAAATCTCATCTGAACATGCAAGAAGATACTTACCTCCAAAATAAGGAAATACTCCTATTCTTCAGTAATAATCTTTCCTTGATTTTCGATCTAAGCACAAGATTTTCCTTCAGACGAAAATCCACCCAATCACGCAGAAAAACAAAATTCTGAGTAGATCTTTGCCAAATTGTATTCTATTCGCTGAAGTGGTGTTACTCGCATCTTCCGCAAGTGTCATTTCTCCTACAAAGGAAATGTTCGTAGTCGTTGTGAAAAGTGATGGATTCTCAGGTGTTGCGAGCATGTAGAGAGCGTACTCTGTTTCAGCAACGAGATTCGTGAAATTAACTGAGATTGTACTTGAAGTGTTGTACAAGAAGATATGAAAATTCGAGGAAGTCTTATTTCGACTCGTCAGCATGAACTTCATCTGCTGAGAAGTCGGCGTACCACCACTTTAGTAATCTAAATGAAGGAATAACAATTCAATAATTTTTAGGAAAAAAACAGAATTATTTTAGTGTTTTGTTTACCAACAAGATACAACCATATGAGTGACCTCTAATTCGCTTCGATTCCAGTGAAGAAAATCCATGTCGATCCAGCTTCAACTGTAGGCATATTCGCAAATGAAAGCACAGCAGTTTTCTTGACAATCTCGACTGGTGTTGCAATCGAAACAATCGAAGGGAGAGTAGCATCAAGAGCTGCTATTTCTGTCTCAAAAGTGCTAGATTTCACGATAGTTATGATAGAAGACCAGCTTAGATCAGATGTGAACTCGTCGATCGATAAACTATAAAAACTTACTGTCGATGTCACCGAAGATGACGCTAAATTACGATGAGAATCATATAAATAGTATTCTCTTTCTTCTTCCTCCTCTAAATTAGCTTCATCAACATCGTAATACTCCTCTTGATCTTAAGAAGCTAACCGCCGTCTTCTCTGGAAGTTGGTGTTCACGGAGTCCGTAATTGAGAGGGAATACTGGGAATATGAAGCACAGTATACATTATCAAAGCTGATAACGCTTTAAAAATACAAAATATGTTAGACCCAATATCTCTTCGTGATCACCTATTGCTTACTTGAGACAAGGTACTGCGAATTTTTAGCACATGTAGCATGTGATCAATAGCTTTTGCGCATTTGTGATTGTAGTCTAGAATTCGATCGGAATTCTCAGCACTCTTCCATCGTTGTTTTTGGTGGAGAACGTAGTATTTTAACCTGAAGTTGCTCTCTGCAGCGTGTCGATCACCCAAGTAGTCAGAAGATATGTCAATTTCGATCGGAGCTTGGGGATTTAGTAAATCACACTGGTACCTTGACCTTGGTAGTTGAAAAAACCATATTACTCTTGGTAGTAATCCACTGGATTCAGGACAACGTACTGATCGGTTAAATATCTGATTTCAGCTAAGGGTCTGCTTGGACCAGTGGATAAGCGAATATGGTAGTATACAGTCAGGGGTAAATTAGCTGTGATTGTCACGTTTTGGATTGTTGCATAAGGAGATACTTAGTCGATAGCTTAAGTGTAAGACAGACTTGGGATAGGTGATGCACTTATGAGTTAGAGCATCACATCTGTTGTGCTAGGAAGATACGATGCCTTAAATCGTCAAACAAGAGAGAGAATGAAGCATTTTTAGGGGAAAAAAGGATTTGTTAAAATTGCATTTTAGGAAGAAAAGAAAAAGAAGAAGAAAAACAAATTCAAAAAGAAAATCTTTAAAGTTACTGAATCTGTGCCAAAGATGGTCATGACTAGCTTGGAGTTGTGCAATGCCGTAACAGTCATTTAGACTAGCGATCTGACCATGATTTTGCCTTTGTAAGAGTCAGGTGAGAAATTTAAAGTCAATTCAGTCACAGTTAACCCATTGTCATCGACAAGTTCAATTTTCGGATCAGTTCCAACGACAACAACTTAGAAAAGCACTGATACGGAATCATAAGGTATCATATCGCTGAGATCGAAGACAATCGGGACACTGTATCCGCCAGAGAACACATAGTAAGTTAGGAATTCAGGGATGATAATATGTTGCGAGTCTGATACTTTAACATTGAGCAGACTGAACTCGCCATATGAAGCAGTACCGATTTCAGTTTTAACAAAGATCAACGTGAATAGACTTGGAACAGTACCTGTTGGACAACCTATTCGCATGTCTTCCGTTAACTAGCCAGGGTAGATGTTCTGCAAAAAAAAAACAATTAAAGAAATCAAAAATAAACACTTTTTTGATCAATAAAATACCCCAAAAATAAAACAAATTCCAGTTGTTTTCTCTCTAAATCTTACTAAATCCGATATCAAGGAGAAATCAGCATCAACTACAAGATCGAGGGTGAACGTTATCATCTTGGAAATCGCTGCTGAGGAGTCCTTCAAGCTGATGATCGAAGAGTATGATCCTGATATGATTGTCAGAACATTTTCATTGAATTTGACTTGAGTCAAGCTCTAATACCAATTTATGTAGCTCAAATTATCGTTGTAAGCTGCTCTTATGAGCGGCTGATTGGAAGAAGCAACGCTTGTTTTAGATAGCACTGTCAATCTATCTGAACTGAGAACAGAAGCAACTATCTTTGTGATTGTGCATCCTGAATCCTCTGGTGTGCGTAGTGAAGTTATAACCACCATAAACGTAGTCGATGCTGAAATGCCTGCACTCACTGTTATCATACTGCAATTCGAAGTTCAAATATCAATAATTATTGCCCGATTATGCTTGAATAGGAAACGGATTTGTAATTTTTACATGTTAGTTCCAAAGTTTTCGAAGGTAGATCCATAAGTTGTCGATCCTGCTACATTGGTTATTGCGCAAGTCGTTGGCGGCATAACTGTAATCGATGTTCCAAATTCTCGGGGAAATTCCAGCAGAAGATATTATCCTGCGGAAATGGCTGCAGGCGACACAAAATTGAACTGATAAACGCTAATCACGCGTGAAATATAATTCATTTAGGTTGCATAACTGAGCTAAAGCGTTGTAACAAAATCAGCTAATGTGGCTCCATCCGTGACGGATGTCTATTCCTACACAGAGCTTGGATCACGGGAGCTCGCAAAACTTATCTAAATCGAATCTGATCCACTGACGCTCAAGGGACCGTAAACACCAAATACATCGACGGTGAATAAAACTCCAGCTGCTATCGTTACGGGGAAGCCCTAAGGATCGGGAAAAGAAAAAGGAAAAAAAAGAAAAGAGTTAGAGTCTCATTGCTAGCTACTTTTCATGTTGGTTTTCTGTTTTTTGTTTTTGTTTTACACTGATTTGGAGTTTGTATTCTGAGTAATTGACGCAGTATGTAGGTTTTGAGTTAATCTTACAATACAGTGTCGCTGTGCCGATTTGCTAATTGTATTTTCTAGGGAAAGTCATGAACAGTGAAGACTGTGGTGTGAGTGCATGTGATGCAAGGACGATAGCAAGGTTAAATTGATGCATTCCTCCAGCTAAACCTTGATATTTTTTGACTGTCATGGAATTAAATGCAACTGGCGTGGTAAATGCAACAGCTGCTGGAGAAATAGTCTATGTAATGGATGTCTGCGTACCACCATTGTACAGGAGACTGATTTTGATTGTCTTGGAGGCTAGATATACATTCTTCACATTCAAACAATGGAAAATAAACTCAGTACTCTCCACAAGAATGTCTGATCTTGGGAAGAGTTTAATGGAAGTAGCTGCAGATATATCCATTGATTTGAAACCAAAGTACATGCTACCATCAGCTTGCAGGATATAGCATTGGATCTAAGATTCTAATCCGATGAGTTGCTCTAGAAAGAAGAAAACAAAACCCATAAAAAAGAAATTGTGAAGAAAATATCATTATTTGTTTTGTTAGAAATTTTTATTAATTTCATTACAGACTTATAGTTCAATGTATTGCCCACTGACGAGCCCGGCACCTGGTGTCGGTGTCGAGAGAGCAAGTATCGGACGAGTATCTACAGTGAAATCAATTTCGAAGTTACCATATGCTCCTTGTATGAGGTTGTGAGTATTATATGAATAATTTATTAAGATGTTTGTGTTGTAAATCGCTGCATTGTCGAAAGTGAGTTTCTTGGAGTTTGTGGAAGTATCGATCACAAGCCCTGCATTTGTAAGTGTCTTAATAGTGATAGCGTACTAGCTACTGAGAGAACTGGTGGGAGAAGAAAAACCATATTGGACTAACTTGTAAGCACCTGAGTCGAAATCGGTCGTTGCTGAGAACGTGAAGATGATCTTTAGATTCGTTGGATCAGTTGATACCACGCATGCCGTCTCCGCAAATGTTCCTGTTTACTTATAGAGTATGCACCGAGCGAGATTCCCTGTCATTATTGTGAACGGACCCCACGTTCCAGAGGAATCGTCAAGTTTAATGGTGATAATACCATCTTTCGGGAAAGGATTTGATGTTGTAAACAGCCAAGAGACTCGATTGTCTTTCACGTATCGCCTGAGTACAATATTTGAGACGTCTGTGATAGCGTTCGGAGTGAGGGTAGCAGTCGCTGGAGTTGGATCAGCTAAGACAGAGATGAGTGCTCCAGAGTTCTAGCTCCATGTTATGTATGTCCCGGAAAGTTTGTAGATACCTAACGCGGGGAAGATAAAATTACCGAATGTGACTGTTGTACTCGAGACAATGTTTTAAGTCGACGTAATCAACGTAAATGGACAGTATATCCCGTATTGGTAAGATCCTGATAGCAGGTAGGAAAATGGCAAGCACCCTTCTGATTTGACATTCGTGTTTACAATGCCAGTTGAAATCACTGAAAGTGTATTGGAGTACATTTTCCATTTTCCAACGATAACAAATGCAGCTCCGATGTTGTTTGTATCAGCAGCAGGGTTGTTCTGCAGACAAGACGGGACGCTGGAGGTGTGTCCAATCTCAAGATCAGCGCTGCTTTGCTGTAAAAAACAAGTAAAAGAGAAAGAGGTTAAAAAGGGCAATCCTTTTTGTTTTAAGCACATTAACTGCTTACTTGCCCTTCAATTTTGGAAGTGACAACAAGATTATATGACAAATCAGCTAATGTGGAATAGCTAGCTGCTGTGCTTCCAACTATTATCTTCCAAGCTGACTGTGTGTATTAAGATACAAAAGCCTACGTGAGCTATCCATAGAGAGGATTTCTCGCAAGAGTTGATACGAATATTCTCTGTTTATTGAGACTTCCTATGGGGGAGTAGAAAAGATGCCACAAAGACACAAATATGTCAAATAACAAAAGAGATTGTAATAGTGAAGAAATGTAAGACTCACCTATTGCTTTAATGGGAATGAGTAACTAAAAAGGTGAAGATGATCCAGTTTGGGAAATGAACGCCGAAACATCGAATTCCACTCGTTTCATTGTGTAAATAGATGTAGACTGTCCAGATAACCCTGGGAAACCCCAGCACTACTGGTTTATATTCATACTACTCGAGCAGCTAACCTGATATTTATGGATAATTAGGATTAATAAAGACATCCTTTTGTATCTTCGAAAGTTAGACTAATTCGGGGAATAAACTAATAATATCTAAGTTACCTTCATTTAACCGTAGGAATCAGCTGAGAGACTGTAGAAATCAACATTATTAAAGAACACAGCTATTCTCTTGACATCAGAGTTCTCCTCGTCGGACAGATATCCTGTTATCCTTTTGAATTTATTTTAAAAAAAGTTAAACATATTTTCGTTGTTTCCTTTATTGTTGTTACCTGATGAACGCTGGGTATTTGGTTCCATCAGCAAGCTACGTCTGTCCGCCTGAGGAAGTCTAGTAGTTAGATAATGCAACGTTGATATATGATAGCCTTGTAGACGTGCATTCAGCACCACCCATTGAAATCGTGAAGGAATTCACAGCAAAATAACTTGTTGGCGTCACGCCACTCGCGTAACCACTGAAAAGTGCGCCATAGAAATCGAAAGAATCTCTACCCGCATAGCCAGCCGCACCGCTTAGAATATTCACATCACCAATACTGAACGTTGTAGTTGCACCTGAATTCTGCTAGATACACTGTATGATTGCGTGTGTTTAATTTAAAAAATATATTAAAACAAAATATACGATTTGCTCATAATTTCGTTGAGATTATCTTACATCAGCAGTAGCAGCTGCAGAGAATAATATTATCTAAGTTTGATCCGTAGTTGTGGAGATGATTTTATTCACATCATTCGGGAATTCCGTGGAAACTGAGCATGCCACAGTCAGCGATTCAACATAATACTAGTTCCCTGTGGTACCAGGTGCAGCTTGAATTAAAGGAGTTGTAATAAGACTCATAGCATATCCAGGTCCAGGTCCAAATGAAGCTGCTGTATTTGCTGCTGCGAAGGTTACTACAATTTTTTATTTGATATCCGGGGAAGTGCATACTTTGATTCCTGAAGAAGTAGATGTTGTAGCAGAAAGTGATAATTGAGCACCAGTGGAATCATAGGAAATCTATGAGTGAACCATTTAGTAACCATACGCAGTTGTAGATGTATCGACTCTAAATGCATTTGCGTTAATGACGGATGAACCGAATGTCTAGACAGTCTCAGCAATTAGAGTGATTAGCGTACCTGTGCTGTCGATTGTGTACACTGTTACACTCCCGAATTTATTGTTCAACGTGCCGGGATTCATAAAGAAAATCCGCACTGTAACAAAATAAAGCTTCTAATAACTCATTGGACCTATGTTAACACACTCGATGTTGTAGTAAGTTGCGTAGGTCACAAGCTAACAACTCACTGGTGTCTTGCTAAGTTTTGGAATAATTTTATTAGCAAAAAATAATTGTTAACAAAAATCAAAAAAAATAAGGAAATCTCTTTATTTGCTTGTTACAAGTTGTATCTTGGGAAACTATGCTGAATTGATCCAGTCAACACGATGTCGTTTGTCATGTCAATAGGGAGTTTAAAGCAGACTTTGATCAATGCGTCATCTGGAGTGGTTATGCTAGGTGTGAAAATGAGCTTAAAAGGATTGAAAAAATTATTTCCTGAGATAATCGATGCATATTAGTAGTATGTCGCTGAATTCAGATCGATCCCGTTTCCCATAATGACAGTCTTTGTGGTTGTCAAGGGGTTTGTCTTGAGGATGCTAGGGACAACGAGTTTTTCGATAATTTGATTGGAAGAACTTAGCATTGTGCGTACATCAATTCCAGCTGCTACTGCAGTCACATGAACAGGGTTTAGCATCGTTGTGCGGAAGCGATAGATCTACCCAGCTACTAAGCTTATGTTAAGCTCCACGACAATTCGATTATATTCGTTGTCTGAGAAAAATGGACACATAAATAAATATATTTAAGCAAAAGCTGCTATTTTGACTTTTTGAAATAAGTTATTTACCAACACTGCATGTGTAGTCCGTAGAGTCGAGTGGAGGGATTGTTGTAGATCCATCAGTGTGCTCTTCCGAAAGACAGTTCCCAATGAACGTGAAACGCTGATCTAAGTAGACAAGAATCATGAATCTTGCAGCGTTTGGGATAGCTATTGTGGGCGTGATAACGAAGGAGATCTCATAATTTTAGCCGACAAGATACTGGTAAGCAGAGTAGGTAGACGCAATGGCTGTAACAACTGTTAGAGATGTTGCTGGGGCAGCAGTGAATTCTAACACGCCAAACATATTAGTGTTATCATAGATTATTGGAGTTCCATAGATAGCAGCTACGGAATTGATCGATTGAGTTCGAGCTGTTATAGGCTTCTGCTGCCCAACAGTGAAAGTCATTCCAGCTGAGAAATAAAAGAAAGATTCAGATAACAAAAAAGAACAGAAAATTATTTCATTTTTAGGTTTAAAAACGAGTAAATTTCAATTGATTTTGTAAGAAAACATGATAATATCCAATCATTTAAAGAGCTTTTTCGTTACGTTCTGGATTAATGAAGAGTGCATACCAGTATGGGCTTCCTTTGAGACTTGTGGGCGAGGAGATATCATCCAAGAATGAAATAAAGTAATCTGTCGTGGATGCGCCATCTAGTGCAATTACAGCAGAGAATTTCTATCTCTGAGAGCAGCTGTTGTTTCCTTGGAAGGAGTACTTCACTTGCACCTTGCTAATCGATGTTGTGTACAGTGCAAAAGGGAACGATAACCTCAGAAAGTTGTAACTAGCAAGTCCGCTTTGAAGTTAAAAAACGAATTTAAACTCAGTGACAGCATTGATGTTGGTGTAGTCCATTTAGTAATCCATAACATCAATGTTGTAGGCTGATATCAGTTGCTTCTGTAGGAGACTCAGCCAGCAGAAGAGGGAGATTATTACGGAGAATACATGTCCTTTCATGGGTTGGAAATGAGCAGTTTATAAATTCTATTATGGTCAATATATCTACTTTTGGTGTATTTGAGTATGATGGGTTTATTACAAAAAAGTTTCTTTATCTCTCTCTCTCTCTCTATTTGATTT
>Ga0302271_10001479_pt1 | contig 22428 bp, 23 predicted proteins | sample III_Bog_N1_1_FD_198767 | JGI IMG/M metagenome (GOLD analysis project Ga0302271, IMG submission 198767) | Peat permafrost microbial communities from Stordalen Mire near Abisko, Sweden - III_Bog_N1_1 | ecosystem: Environmental > Terrestrial > Soil > Wetlands > Peat | place: Sweden: Abisko... | reverse complement strand
GATTCATAGCGCCGATTAAATAGTAGACTTTCTAAATTTGACAATTCCTCGAACTTATCTTTTACATGAGCAGCGTGACTGAAGTTCCCTAGCTTAACAACTACTTATCCTGATTTATTTTCTGAGATCAAAAAGCTGTCTAGATTGATGTTTCGATGAAGTATTTGATTTTCGTGAAGGAAGTTCACTGAATTAAGGATTTGAAGTGTCCAAATATGCTTCTGTTCATCGGAGTATTCTCCATTAATTCTTTGTAATTCTAGGTGATGGGATAGGGAGTACTTGCATCTCTCAAGTTCGAAGACTACGAACTCATTCCCATTGGCGTTTTTGAAGAACTTTTCTCCATAGAATTTCACAATGTACGGAGCCTAGCAGATTCTCCTTATGCCGATTTCTCTGATGGTGTCTTCTTTGTTGGTGCACAATGAGAGTCTAAGAACAGACTTCCTATTTTCCTTGAGATTATCTACTCCGAAGACGATTCCTTCAACTCCAACTCCTAGTGCATCGTATTCCCCACCATACTCTTTCCACTCTAGCATGATACTCAAAGCACTTCTGAGTAGATCAGCATTTAGCTAGGTTGTTAATTCCTTTGTTTTAAAACAGCTGGCGATGTTATTGAGCTTACGTTGGCTGCTCACTTAGCTCATGAGAGAATCAAGTGTTATCCTTTTAGATGGGATTGACAGGCTGAGAGAGTTGAGTTGGCTTTTCAAAACAATTGAAAATAATGGTATTTTAGTTGTTTCTGTTTGTTTCTAAAGAAGCAACATCAGCATTGAGCGAGCGCTCTCGCTATTTTCTCTTGGTCGACTCAAGAAAGAACGTGCTATCTTGTAAAGTAAAGTGCTTCGAGTAAGCTAAGGGGTTTCAAATAAGGTTTTTTCGTCAAGCTAAGCAAGCTCAGAATTAGATATTCTGGATTAATGGAAGGAAGTGCTACTGCTATCCAACTCAAGGAAAATCTTCCCCAAGGAGATCAGATCTTATTCAAAGCAGTCTCTTTAGATCTCGGCCATAGGAGGCATGCAACTCAGAAATTTATTTGAGGGTACCAAATTTGATGGGTTTCTGAGATTAACAGGACAGATACAGCGAAAATTGGACAGTTTCAGGAGAACCGGATAGTCTTAGCTCGATGAGACTAAAAAGTGTTGTGTTGTGATATTTCCATGGGCAATTTACCTTTGATGCAACAAGTTGACAGCATCTAGCATTTGTATCGCAAATAATTCCTTAGCATTTTCAGTAAGAGTATCCTTGCCTTGTTGAGATTGTTACTGAAAAAAATCTTGCAAATTTCCTTGGGTCAGTTCCATTTACTACACAAAATAGATCTTCCTAGTAATATTTGAATTCGCATTCTAGCCCTATTCAACACTTTCATCCACTTCTGTGAGGAAGAATTATTTCTAAATAGCCATAAAGTAGTCACTGGAAGGAAGTTATTTGCGGATGGCATACTCACTCTCCATGGCTTAGATCTAGCAATCTGTGTGATCAGTGCATTCAAATACTTTCAGAGCTACCTCATCCACTCCATTCTTTTTAGCTCTGAGCACTAGCGCGAAAGCACCGTTTGCTTTGTAGCTAAAATCAGAATATTCTGTCTACTAGGTTGCCATCAAGGCTAGGAATTTCTCTATGGCTTGAAGGCTAAAGCTACAATTTTTGGTTTCGCTTGCGATTTTATCAGAGAGGGCACTCATTTTCAGAAATATTTGTTGGTTTGATTGTCTGATTATTATCGATGAATTATTTTTTGTTGGAAGAAAAAATAACTAATCTTAGAGCTATCAATCTCAAATTATTCAGTTTTTTTATCAGCAGATTGCTAAATATTTCGTTGAGAAATTAAGAAAACCAGACATCCCTCTAATTTCATTAAAAATATCTCTCTCTCAAATTAAATCAAGTATTATTAATTTTTTATTAGGAATTTCAAAAAATACAAGGGATTCATTTCCTTTTATTTATGAAACTAAGAGTATGGAAAACGCTGCTATGCTTTGTTTATAGAAACTGTTTCAAATTAAATATTCTTGTATTTTATCTTTGTTATTTATAATATTTTTCTATTAACTGTCCTTAATAATTAAATACTCTCAAATTAAGACTATTCTGTCATAAAATTAGCAATTATTTCTCATATGAGAAACAGAATACTTTTTTTAAATCATAGAAAATAAAACTCATTTTAAAAAATATGGTTATCATACAATCTCCTCATGAAGAAATCTTCAAATCTGTAAATTACTGAGATTTACTTTAATACATCTGTTTGATCTCTTAGATAAACACAGAAACATTAACTTTACAGTATGGCTGTTTGATATTTAGTTCCGCAGCTCTAAAAAAACCTACTTTGATTGTCTCTTTATCTTTTTTTTTCTTTGGGAAATTTTGAGAAATTTGGGAAAACCTTATGTAAGCTTACATCAAATACATACCCAAGTGGATTTTTCTCCCAAGAAAATCGCTCCAATATTTATCCCCAATCTATTTAAAACAAAAAGTCAAAAATATTTGATTCCACCAATGATGGCAGATGATGTGTTTCCTTCCAGAAGAACATTTTACAACTAAAAATCACAAAGATTATTAGTGAGAAAATAGTTGTTTTTGGTATTTTTAGATAAAATATTTGTAACTCAAATCTTCTTTAGTAAGGATTCATTTGTGTGAGTCACGAAATCATAAAGAATCTGCGATTTTGTGTGTAAGGTCTGGTTGAAGTAAATAATAGCTAGGAGACAAAAAGATACAGAAGAAACATTTGATTAATACACCAATTCCGAACTATCAGTTATCAAGATTGATTTAAGCACCATAAGGTTTTTTAGGGGAGAGAAAGATAGATGGATGCGAGCACTCAAAAACCTAGGCTTGGTGCTAAATTATTCCGTCAATAATCATGCTCTCTAGAGACTTCTTAAACTTAGCCGACATTTCTAAGGAAGCTCAAGCGTCAGCAGACATCATCTCTAAATTTTCAAAAAGTATTGCATCGCATTATGTCAGGAGATTAGACTATTGAGTCATCTTCCCATGATAAACGAACAGCTATCAGAGAAGCTACATAGAATTTCAGTGCGTAAATAAAAATGCTACAAGGAGAAATGAGTGTAATACACTCAATGCACTCATCTGTAGCGGACTCTCATCGGCTTGAGACAAACAGAAATGAGTAAATCAACAAGCAAACAGAGCCAAATTAAATTCTTGACAGTAAGAATCAAGGTGAAAGAAGTTAGTAACAACAATCAGCAGCAGTAGCTGGGTTAGTGATGTCTGGAAATGGTACTGAAGAGAAGAAATCTAAGAATAAGGAAGAGGAAATAACGTTCGAATATTTGCCGAAAGATGAGATACCTGGTTTTGATCCTCGAAATTTGCACAATATTAGAAGCGGTAAACATCAGACAATCTTCATTAACTTTAAGCTAAGAGAATTCCCACAAGAAACCTTGAATAGCGCTATCAACGCTATACAATTTGGGATGAAAGCTAAGATATGTATTCCGAGCAGGAAGCTAAATAGAACTGTTCTCCTAGCAATGTCAGAGAATTCTTCAGATAAATTGAAATTAATTGACTTGTAAAAATAAACTATCAAACGAATTGACATAACGAAAATTAGAGATCTCGAATATGGTATCAAGAATGAGGAACACCAGGATATTAAAGGGATTGATAACACAAGAGTGATCAGCTTTTTATTCACTGAAAAGGAAGAATTGGAGTGCTTAATATAGTTCTATACGAGTGAATCGCGAGATTTGTTTCTTCAAGGATTTTAGCATTTCGTCAAATAATCACATAAAATAACTATTGCAAGGTGAGGGAAATGGAAAATGATCAAGATAAGACCGTTGATTGCTTAATTGGGCATTATGATTGCTCATTTTATTTATTGCTTGATTTTTTAAATAAATATGTTTAATTTGCTTCTTTTTGTTTTTTTTTCAGTGGGAGCATCTTTAAACTGAGAAATCAGATTAAAGCTCAACTAAAGTTGGAAGAAGGGAAAGAAGGCAGGATTTATGACATGGCTGAGATACTCGATATTTTAGATTCCAAGGTTTAACTGAACATTTCTAGAGCATACATGCGAGAATTGTATATCTCCATTATTAAAAAGACACTAGATCAAAAATTAGCTTAGTAAAAACTAAGTTATTCCGAATATTCGAAGATCATCTCTGGATAAAGTGGGCTGAGTATTCCACTTACAACCTAGCAGTTTCTGGAAATCATAGATAAGTTATTGGATAGATTTGAGTTGTACCCTCTGTTTGACAAAGCAACAAAATCGTCTACTTCTAAATTCCTGAATTTTGAAGTGTTCAAGTAGTTCCTGCTCTTTTCATAAAAGGAAAACATTGACATAGCTACAATCAGCGAGGTTTTTAATAAAATCGTACGTGAAGAGCAACGCACGAATTTAGAAGATCAACTTGAAATTTAGAAAGAATTGTTGTAAGAATCACCTACGAATAACACACGAAAGATTCCAAGTAAAATCGAAGAAGCTGTGGAGTAAGCCTCACCACTTAAGCCTGGTAATGCAAATGAAGATTCAATATCCTTCCATGGGTTTGTTCGATATATGTATTCAAAAAACAACAGCATCTTCAATCCCAAGAAACTACCACTCTACTAAGTAATTTTTACTAAATCAAAACTGATTTCTCCTAATTCCTTTTACTTTAATTTAGAACATGGATAAACCAATAAATGAGTACTATATAAACTGCGCGAAGAACATCTACCATGCTAATTTTGATTTATTGTAAATGACGAAGATCGCTGGGTTTAATTTTCGACATAATGATAGAAATTTCCCTCTTCTTTACGCCCTTAGTAGAGGAGCGCGCTACATCGAGATCGATGTTTGGGTATGCACACAAAACAAATTAGAATTCATTTATTGATGTTCTTCATTTGCTAGGACGGTGAAGATGAACCTGTGATAACCTACGGTCCAATAATGAATTCTAAAATTTTAATAAGTGAATTCGCTGAATAGTTAAAACAACAAGCGTTCATCATAAACTCCTATCCATTGTTCTTGAATATTGTCAGTTATTGCAGTTTTAAACAATCGTTTAAAATGAGATATTTAATTGAAAAAATCTTTGGTGAAAGTCTGTATAAACTACCAACCGATTATAAAACTCATTAAGCTCTTCCTTCTCCGAATGCACTCAAAAATAAAATAATCTTAGTTGGTAAGCTCCCCCATGAATACGATGGCGTTATTTAAGAACATTACACCGCGCAAGATGTAGTCAAAGCATAATAAGCCTTCGCTGCAGCATAGGTTCTAGCAACTCAAGCTGCTAGTCATCATAAACAACCTCTTTCAAAGCCACTCCCAAATCGAGATTTCGTGAATCCAGGTATTCCTAATACTCCCTACTAACCATTGAATCTCCCGTAGCAATAGTTTTTATTACAAAACAATATCAATTCAAATAATTAATCGAATTCCCCTATGCGATTTTTAAATTACAATACACTTCAAAATGCAGCTACTGTAGGTCCCCAAGTCATTCAGCCTAGCAGTAACTTCAGTGCTGCCCTTAATCAAAACAATAACCTCAGCGGAATACTCAACCCAAACAACAGCATTTTATAAAATAACAGCGCAAATAACTTCAGTTTATAAATGAATTTCAATCAGAATTTTAGCGGAGTCATGCTAAATCTAAACAATAATAAATCTCTTTCTTATGCTGCTGCTCCGGGTGTTGTTTCTAATATGTTTCTCCCTGTTGATGGTACACTTTTAACTCCAGTCCATGCATTTTCTTTTCATAATCTTCCTGGTGATTCCCTTGATCAAGAAATGCTAGAATTAATGCTTCAAGAAGAAATGGAAGAAAACACAAATGTTTTCGTTGCAACGGGATACATTGATAACAATAATTAAAATCTGAAAAACCCAATCAACAGTAATCTACCCAATAATCCTAAAAACTAAAATAACAATAAACCCCTTAAACCAAATCAAAACCAACGAAACGAATAACTTAAGGATGTCAATGATCAATTAGACTTTTTATCGTAGCCATCAAGCAGCAATGTCACATCAGCCATGGTGTCAGGGAATGCCTTGTTGCTGTAAGAAAACATCCAATCAACTTAGCGACGTGGGAATACCTCTTCTGTGAAAGCAATTGATAATTTCTTTGCGAAGAATCTCGATCGTCCAAGGTTCAAAAAGTATCTGCAGATCAAATATGAAGAGACAGCTTCAAGCAGCTTAACAAATAATGAACTGAATAGCTATAATGTCAATAGCGAATTGTTGAGAGACGTCAAGGATGAGATCCCATAAGAAACGAGCAGTTAAATGAATAAAAGTAGAAAAGGTGTTTTCTAAACAATGAAGCATCATTCAGGTGAAAATGTGATTACCAACTCTCCAAGAGATCGCTTGTAATCTACTCAAGTTAGCAATAATAAATTGCCTGCCAAAAAAAGTAATATTTCCGACACAAACAGCGAATTAGATGAAGTTGGCGAATTATAAAATAATAAAAATATTTAAAATAACAATAATTCAGAAGAACTCACTTCAATTTCACCCATAACAACAGCTAATAACAATAACAATAATAATCTATCTGCTCCTCAACAAAAAGTTACATAATTCAAAAGAGATTCACTTAGACTAATTTTTTCAAATCAATCACTATCGCAGCAATAAATCTAATCCCAGTAAGCTTCTTTATCAAATTCCCCTGCTCCTCATATCCCTGGGATAAACTTTCATTCGTAGAACTTTCAAGTTTCTTGCACTCGCGATTATGCTCCTGTGCTTGCATCGAACAGCATTGAGAGCCTGTTTTGTTTGTATATTTCTAAAATCAACAATAGAAAGCCAGCTCTCTGGGAGATCTATGAACTCTCTGAGCGCGATATGCATTAAATTTCTCAGAACAAACTCAGCTAATCAGCTGTTTCAAGTTTTTTAACTCTGGAAAATTTCACCAAAAAATTTCTTACAGCGAGCAAACCCAAATGCAAAACAGCGGACTCGCACAACCCAAATCCTGTGCCGTTATTCATGCAAGGAATTTAATTCGTGGAGACTTATTTGCACACTTTCGATAGATACAGTTTAGTCTATTAGTCTAAGTTCCATGAAAATGGAGGAGAAACATGCGGGTATGTTCTGAAACCTTTCCATCTGAGAGATCATTCCAGTAAATCACCAGGTAGAAAATCCAAACAGAAGATTGGTGAAACTGGTAATACTAAGGAATAATCAGGATAATAAAATGAAGAAACTGATTTTTCTAATAACAATAACAATGACAACAATGAATATGATGAAGACGATGAAACTAGCAACAGCCATGTTAAAATATCCATAATTAGTGGGTTTAATCTATCCACAGTTGAAGTTGATAGAGTCGATCCTTATGTGGAATTACTAGTAGTCGACGGGAATAACCATCAAAGCTTCAAAACATAACCAGTAGAGAACAACAATATGAATCCACTCTGGATGTATGAAGTATCGTTCATCGTAAATTAGCCTTCTCTCACATATTTGATTTTTCAAGCTGTAAACGCTATCAAAGGAAATCTCCTCGGTTGGTTTGCAATTCCATTTACTTGTGTCAGATAAGGTTTCCGAGTTGTTCCTCTGAGAGATGAATTTCTAAACACACTTAAAAACTCCTTCATTCTATGCGAAATCTCCATTATCAATCAGCAAATATTACAGCAATGAGTGGAAATTCAGTTTCAATGATCTACTCAAAAAATATCTCATTTTTATTCTCATTTTTCCCTAACAAAAATATCAACCCTATTTTGTTGATTTTTATTCCTTGTATTTTTTATATTTTCTACCCTCTAACTTTCTCATATTTTCTCAAAAAAAAGATAAAAAATTCTTACTCAGGAACAATATTTCAATTCATAGAACACACAGTTAATTTAACTTAATTGTTACATTTATTGCATTTTTTGAGATGCATTTTGGTAATGATTTCATCTCCAAGTTAAAATTTGCTGGGTTTCTTTTTTGTGCTCTTTGAGTGTGAAAGAAGTAGAGGTATCTCGAGGTCCCATTACTAGGAAAGCTCTAGTGATTATCTGATCGTTGTTTGTAGGTTTGGTTTATCTGTAATCAGGGTAGTGCGAAATTGTTTTCTTGTCAGTAATCATGGAATTTAATTCCACAAATGCTCCTTCCTTCCTCTCTGACCATGTCTTCCAATCGATGTAGACTTTTTTCACTCTCATGATTTTAGCTCTTTCTTCTTTCACAGTGCCCTCTTTATTTTCAGATTTCTCAGGTTCGCTCTCATTTGGGATAACTTCTGGATTAGCAGGTTTACTTATCAAATCATCTTGTTTTTTCTCCGAAATAGCAACTCCATCTGTAGCTGTTTCTGTGCTATTTTATTCAGTACTACTATCATTATTCTTATTTTTATTATCTTCATTTTCTTTCTATTTCTCAAGCAATTTCGCTTCTTCTTCCTCATCTGTTTCATATTCAACTTCTGCTGATAATTTACCAACATCACATCCTTCTGATTTCAAGTATTCTAAGGTCTATTCCGCAGAGTCAAAGAATAAAATCTCTTAAAAGTCTTTAACTGTCAATGATAGTCTTGCTCTTTTCATTGCATTTATCGCATGTGATCGAATATAAGAGAACAATGGGAATACCACACAGCATTCTAAATATGTTAATTCTTTGACAATCTTGAAGAACTAATAATAGTCTAATTTATCAACTGCATCGATAATTCGGAGTGCGGTTCTAATTGATGGGTTATCCATATTAGGAATCAAAGCCAGGAAGCTATTCAAGAAGACAGGATTCTATGCATGGAGCAGCAAAGTATAGGTGTATATTTCATATTAATTTTCAACGTATTTGTACTTCCCTTGGAGCTACTCGTACATGTCAATGAGCTAACTCAAGGAGCTACCGAAATCATCTCGAAGAATCTTGTAATCGCAGGAAGGAATATTCTAGCATTCATAGAAGCAAAGTGCATAGAATCTGCAGATCATCTCTAAGGCATAGGTGCTTTCTTCAGTAGCTTCTTTGAGGATAGTTATGTCCTATCTGATAGCTTTGAATCGGTCGGTAGAAAAGTTAAAGACATCAGCAAATGTATGAGATCTTCGTTTACTGCTATTTTCCGATTCCTTTGGGTATTTGAAGGGAACATTCAAGTAGAAATTTGCATCGAGAACACGCTTAACGATGTACTTCGTTGTTGAAAGTAGCACATCAGGAGGACGAATATTCTCAGGCTAAGTGTTCTCTTCAGATGGCCGCAAGTATGCTTTGACCATCCATTTACTGACACATTCGACTCCAATCGATCTAGGATCTTACTCGAAGATGTCTATGAGTTTGCGCTGTTATCGTTCAGTTATTTCCTTGTCTGAACACATCTTGTAGAGCCTTGCAATAGGGCTGAAGTAATCCCTTTAGCTTTGAACATCCTATTTCAGAGTATTCTTATCTTCATCATCGCTATGTTCTGGGATTTGTGCAACAACTGGCGCTATTGTTCTCCTTGGTGCTCGAGTAATATCAGAAGGAGCAATTCTAAAAGATTACTCTTCTTTCTAGAGTTGTTCGTTGAATTCAAGAGTGTAGATTGAGTAAATTGAATTGCTCTTCAGGAGTTTCTTCTATGCCATATCTGCTTTTATCTAATTTTTTGGGGGAATCACAAATAAATAATAATTAAACAAGGATTCCAAAGAAAATTTTTATGTACTTTATCCCAGAAGTGGATGATAAAGACTCTCTCTTCTAATTCCAAGTAGAAATCCTTTAGGAAATCCCTGAGAATGAGATCTAACTACCCTTGATTATGTTCAAGTCTAGTTGAAGGATTGAACGTCAAAGATACTTCGAAAGGAGATATTTCTGGTTTGATATCGCCTTTTTCAACTTTCTTGTAGTACTCTGACAGAAGAGTCTTAGGGATTGCCATATTAGCTATCCCTCTATCGATGCAGAAATAGGGTGTTTTAGAGTGGCTGTAGTAGTGTATGTTAATATGGTAGTGCTTTCCCAGCAGTTGCTAGATCGATTGTTTCTTCGCTACATCGTTTTCAAATGGAATAATCATCTCGCTGTCATCAGATTTAATAAATTGTTCGACTTTCTTCTCGATTTTGAGTAAATAAGCAAGATGAGCTCTCGCAAACCTTATGAGAGTTGCTGAATAACCGATTTTGCCTTTTTCATGGAATCTAGAGAACCTACTCATGTTCTTGCAGAGTCCACTGCAAGCTAAGCTTAAGTCTAAGACACAGTCAAATGCACCACACTCAACGAATGCTTCTCGTTCACCGCATTTACACTTCACAACGACTTCAACTTTGCATGGTTCAGGAGGGCATTCTTCCTCTTGAAAATAGAAAAATAAATGTCAAAATGAATTCATTTCTCTTTTTCATTTATGGCTTACATCCATGGCATAACGCAAAACATTTGTGTTCACAGAATTTGCGTTTTCTATTACAGACTCTTCCACAACCAGTTTCTATGTTATCCTTTGGGCAATCCCCAATATGGCAGACGGTGTCACATTTGTGGCCGCAAGACATAATCTAGTTGATTTAGAAAATAAAAATTGTAGAAATCATGATAATAAGATTTATTTTGTTTACTTTATTGCAAGGAGTGGTGCAAAGGGCTTCTTTAGAGCAGCTCACACCTTTAACTGTTTATCGCCCACAATGACAGATTTTATCTACTTTGAATTCGCACGGAGGACACTCATCTGGATGGCAATCAAGATGGCAAGGATGCCCACATTCTTTCTTCCTTGAGCATGGGAAAGTACATTCAGGAGGCTTCGTACCACAAGGCTAAGGAGGTGCCAAGGTCGTCTTTCCACATACACAAGATATTGGCTCGTTTACTCTCATTGGACACTGTATTTCGTGGAAGAAATCATAAAATTTCATAAAATAAATATTATAAAAATGAAAAACTACCTTATTGCAGATACCAAGATGGCAGAAGAGCTCACAGTTATGTTTCCCACATGGCAGCGGTTTCTCACAGACTTTCAAGCAAAGGTGAACATTCTATAAATCTTATCCTTTTCTTGCAGAGCAACAGGTAGTATTGCAAGGATGAACATGGCATGATTTGAGCTTCTTGCATACACGATCACATAAAAATGGAGTATGATCAGGTTCCCTCAGCTCATAGCATTGAACGATACGAGAAGTATATGAGCAGCGACAAATCTCCTCTACTGGTTCTTTACATGGAGGACAAGGGCCCTAGGGAATTAAATAGATATTATTACTTTTTATTACAACCCTTTTTGGCTAAAAGTTACTTCATGGCAGGAGCGCTTGCAGATATGAACTCCACAAGAAGCTATTTTTTTACAAGGGCCTCCACAAATCGGGATAGGATCTGCGCAAGATTCTCTGAAATTACCTCCTGTGAGAGTTAGCAAGGAAATTTTCCCGCAAGGACAAGTATCGACTTCGTCTGGGCCAAGATGACACTCTCCACATGGACTATTTGAAGAAAAAAATAATTAATTAAAATCCTTTTATCTTGTCGAACAATAAGGAAAGTTTGTTATGTACCCTGGATGGCATGTCTGAAGGCACTTGTGATTACCACATGAGAGGGTCTTGTTGCAAGGTTTATTGCAAGAGAATAAATGCTACCCACAGATAGCAGATTTATTTTCTTTTGCACAAAAACAGAAAGCTTCCACGACTTCAGTGCATTTTCCACAATCACCTGGATGCTAGACAAAAAAATAAAACCATTATTCCAAATGCAAACTCCAAAACAAGCTTGAAAAAAACAGCAATTAGTCTTAAATCTCCTTACGCAAGATTTCTTGCAAGTATGGTTGCCACAGTTTAGTTTTCGCCCACAAGTTGCTCCACACTCGAACGCAGTTGTTCCATCAGAACAGAGAATTTCTCTCTTTTGTTTATTGCAATAGCATCGAATTGGTTCTCCGCGTAAAGAGCAAGGAGGGCAAGGTCCTGGATGGCACAGAATATCGCATGGATGTGTGCAATTTTGACCTCGCTTCTTTCCACAGTTATCGCCACAACTGTGAGGAATCATTTAAGTATCAAATTCGGGGTTATGAAACTTTTAGCAGAAACACAGATATGTTGGCATATTGTCTGAATAAAGATACTAGCAGTTAGGACAGCTCCATGTAAGAAGCTTGTTGTGATGGACTTGATTTTTATTATTACTATTTGTATTGCTAATTCCACTATTGGTATGAGAATTAGCAATATTGGTGCTGTTGCTATTTGTTTTATTAGAGTTATGTATCCATTTTTTGAGGCATTCGAGATGGAAGGGATGGTAGCATTAGACGCATGACCAAATGGCTGCTTTGATTCCTATTTTTTCATAGCAAATTGGGCAATCAATTTATTTTCTTTTAAGTCGCTTTGTGAGTGCTTCTCTGACTTCATTTTTGCTTGCTTTCTGCATGTCAATTTCGTCTTTCGCTTCTTCTCCCTCTCCTTCATCAGCGGAATCTTCTCCACCTTATTATTCGAGTCTCCGCTTCATCGCATTTTCTCTCTATTTTCGTTCTTCTTCTCTGTCTTTTCTTTTATCTTAAATACTTCTCCCCTATGGTTGGTTCTGAAGAGTTGTTGTTTCGTCGATTCTCTTATTCACAGTATTATCTTTTTCGCTGTTATTACTGTTATTGTTGTTGTTAGTAATTCTGTTATTGATCTTTTTGTTTTGATTCTCACTTCTGTTTATTTGAGTTCCTCCATTATTTGATTTTGGCTTAAATTCTTGTTTTTCAAGTTTTTCCTTCTTTTCCACTCTTTCTAACTTCTATTCTGGCTGCTATGATGAAGGAAGTTTTAAAAGTTTTTATTATCTTTCAGGTTGTTGAGTTTCGTCGCCTGTTTTTTGCTATTACTATAATTCAGAACTCCGAACATAAACGACCTTTTGGTTAGTATTCTTATTGTTGTTGTTGTTTCTGGGCTATTGCTTTTAAGGCTAGCCTTGTTGTTGATTTCCTTGTTTTTTATTTGGTTACTGAGGTGTTTGAGCTGAACCAACCTTCTTATTTAAGGATTTCTCTTGCTCTGCCTCCTCCTTTCTAGGTTCCATTCTACTTCTATTCTGTCTAAAGATCTTTGTTTCTTTTTTGCTTTTCCTTAAAATAACCTGCAAAATTAATTTAATTCTTCGTTAACATCTGCCTCTCCCCTATCAATTTCATCTATTGTAATATCTTCTTTTTAGTTCTGTCCTTAATAAATAATTCTTCTCATGTTTACCCGCTTTGTTAGTAGCTTTCTCAAAGAAATGTAATACATTTATTCATTTCTTGCAGTCTCATAATAAAGAATGATAATATCATCAATCTGTGTGGCTCTAATCTCTGAAACAATAAAATTAATCCAGTTGATAGAATCATCTGCAACTCGCGATTATTTAATCGAAGAATTAATTATATGATACCAAAGACCTTTTTGAGTCAAACATAATAAACTCTCTCTCAGGGCAATTTTTGAAAAACGAATGGAATTTGAGATGTGTTCGAATAATGTGGGTAGCAACTAACATAAATATACGCAAACATGTTCCCTAAAGACAAAGATTTGTAAAGCTACAGATTTTTACTCAGAGCTTGCCAGCAGTGTACTTAGCGATGTTTTCTGGGGTTGGGGGAGGGAAGAGTTAAGGGGTGAACTTAGTGGCCTTGCCCATGTTGCCCTTGATTTTCATCTTACCCTGAATTAAAAAATAGCAAAATTAATATGGAAAAACCATAAATAAGGTTTATTTAGTATAATTACGGTCATGAAGGCATTCTAGGGGTTAAGCTTTCCCATGCAGACTTGTTCGAAGTCACCGTCAATCATGGTGAAGGTAGCATCGGCGTTCTTAGCTTCTTGGAAGACAACTTATCCTTGACCGTTCTTGAGGTCGATGGTGAAGAATCTCTTGATGGGTCCATTCTTCTTCTCAGTGATGTTAAATCCGTAGACAGATCCTAATTGCTTGACGAGTTGAGCACCTTCTCCTCTTTCTAAAAAGACCTTCATCATGGTAAAGATGGTGTCAGAGACAAGTCCACCTGCAACTGGAGCGGGAGCAGAAGCGGCAGCCTTCTTGGCTTCTTCAGCTTTTCTGGCAGCTTCCTCTTCCTTCTTGATAGAGATTCTCTCGACATTCTCGTTGACCTTAGCGAAGGTATCGCTTGATCCAGTAGGATATTCAGGGTTGGTTTCGAAATCGCAAATGTTAGCCCACTTGTCTCTGACTTCTTCAGCAGTGTAGGGGAGATCGAACATATATCCTTGAGTTCTTTGCCATCTGAGCTTGGCAATGAAACCAGCAGCAATCTCGAAGAGAGATCCAGTTTCTTCGCAAGACTCGTGAGAAAGGTAACCAACGAGAGGGATAACGAACTTGGGGTCGAGGTTAGCAAGAGCTTCCTTGGGGAGGACGGTCTCAGTCATTCTAGAGGCGGCAATAGGAGCAATGGTGTTAACTCTGATGTTTCTCTTTTCACCTTCCTTGGCGAGGGTCAAAGTGAATCCGTGGACACCGAGTTTAGCAGTTGAGTAGTTGGCTTGTCCGAAAGATCCATAAATTCCTGAACCAGAACTAGTGTTGACGATTCTTCCGTATCCTTGTTGTCTTTTTTAACAAATAACATATTAGAAACACGTTTTCTACTTTACAATTCTCAATATATTCCTTACCTCATAATATCCCAAGCAGCACGGGTAACCTTGTAGGTACCATTGACGTGAACCTTCATGATGAGGTCCCAGTCGAGATCAGTCATCTTCATGAAGGAGACGTCTCTAAGGATACCGGCGTTGTTGATAACAACATCAACCTTTCCGAAGGCATCAACAGCAGTCTTGACGATTCTGTCACCGAACTCGACGGAGTCAGTGTTAGCAACAGCTTGACCACCGGCAGCCTTAATCTCATCGACGACTTTCTAAGCGACACTTGAGCTAGAACCATCTCCAGAGTGAGAAACACCAAGATCGTTAACGACGACCTTAGCACCCTTGGAGGCAAACCACAAGGCGTATTCTCTTCCGAGACCGTTTCCTGCACCAGTGACGATGACGACTCTGTTATCAAATCTGATAGCGCTCATGATGATATTAATATATTTATTGCTTTTTTTTGTTTGTCTATGAAAATTTTTTGGAATTATATTTTTTATTTCAGCGATTCAACCCTCTCCCCCTCGCTTTTCAGCTGCAATTCACGCTCACTTCAAGAGATAATACTCCCTTTGCGAGATTCCTCTTCAACGCAAGTCAAGAGAAAATTCATGTTATTATTTCTTTTATGAAAACAAGGGGGGTTAGATTCCATGATAGCTAAAACTAAATGCAATTCGACTTTTGTTTTCATATTTTTCCAAGCAAAAGAAATGAAAATATCATCCGAACAAAACTAATAAATCCTTAGATTTTCCAATTATAAGTCAATTTAGTTATAAAAATAAGAAAAAAAGATATTTGGGGAAGAATAACACAAATAATACGTGTGATCTGACGAAAGAGAAATCAAGCGCAGCGTGTGTGAAGGAGGGATATGACGAATGATGATTTTGACAAAACAAACAAAATGATAAATGATATTATTATTTATTCGTTTCTTCGTGGTGGGGGATCTCTAAATCTTAACAATTATTAGGCTATTTGGTCTTTCCAGAAAAAAAGAATCTTCAGAAGGAATTAGAAGATAAATACGCACAGATTTATTTCCCTTTCTTCATAAATGACGCAAAATCTCACTTTTTACATCACTTCCCTGCTATGGTGTTTCTCAACATTTGCCTTCTTTTCTTCCTTTGAACTCTTTCTTCTGACATATTTCTTGTGGAAAAAGATGAATTTCAAATAAGCCGCAAGAAATTGAGAAGTATTTCTAACAGAGAAAAGATTAGGTCATCATTGATCTAAAAGTGGTTAAAATAAGCCCTTCCTCTAAAAAAGCTAATTGATTTCTCTCTTCCTCTCTTTTTTCCTAATTATCTCAGATTCTGACAAATTTAAGATTTAAAATGCACTATTAAGAGTGTAATTGATAAGAATAATCATATTCTTTAAAAGATATTCAAAATTGATTTGCGAAAAAGGAGCTTAAACAGAATTTATTAGCAATTTCCAGAATTATCAGAAAAGCTTTTATTTCTTTGGAAGATAAAGGATAATCAAGCTCATCTTCCTTTTTTTAATGAGCTAATAATAATAAAAAGCAGTCCAAAGCTTCTTTTTAAATGTTAAGATAATCAAAAGCAGTCAAATAGACATTCGTTTCCCTGATGCGTTGTTTTCTTATTGTTTTTTAATGCTATTGTAATTATATTACTTTTTGAATGCGTAAAATTAGAACCTTTGATACCTAATTTGGAGATTTAAAAACTCTTTTGCATCCTTGAGCTTATTAATTCAAAAACCTTTAACATAATAATCAAAGCACGATGAGAAGCAAATTCCCTGGAAACAATTATTGTAATTTTTTGCTTAGTTTCTGCCTGCTAAAACCAAATAATTTCAAAGTTTATTTAGTTATTCTAAGTTAATTCATTTCGGTTCATTTCAATGGAATCATATTATTTGTCTCTTTTTTTGTTTCATAATTTATCTCTTTTCAGACTAATCAGAATAAAATATTATACACATATAAGAATATCAAAATTATTAAGTAGAGTTACTGCTAAAATAACCATAATATCTTAGTTCAGGCACACATTTATTTGCTTTAATATACAACGAAGGTTTAAACGCAGTCTTTCTCTTTTTTCTGAAATGATAAATCTCAGCCTTACTTTAGTATTTCTTTTGATTATTTCATTTACTTATGGATGTGATAATCTGAATTACCTCCGGATTGAAACCTTAGTCAAAATGGATGTGGAGAATTAAGGATGTTTAATGGAAAGGAAATGCAGTCTGGCTATTATGTAAGCAGAATAATGTATGGATGATCAATGCTCCAACGACAAAGATATCTAATTATGCTACTAAACTAATTGTTAAACTCAACATGCTACCGCAAATAAAGTTATGATAAAAAATGTATAGATAGCACAATGCATTTTCGATAAAGGAATGGATGAAAATTCTAAAGGAATTTGTCTGGCAGATGTGTATATTGACTGTAAAAGCAAAATTATGACTGGGTGTTCTTTCTTTCCTCCATAATTTCTGTTCTTTTTTATGAATGTAGTGTTATTATTGATATTTTGATTAATAATAGGTTGAATGTAAATAAGTATTAGGTTTCATTATTTTTAAAAAATAAATTTATGCTAAAAGCTAATATTTATTAATATGTGGCATTCCTCCAGCTTAATAATAGTTTTGAGAGAGATAGAGAGAGAGTGAACTTTGAAAAAAAAGTGGTTATTTATTCAAACAATAATCTGAATCTTTGAAAGAAAGGTAAAGTTAAATCTTAAAACTTGCAGAATTAACAAAGGAATATGATCAGACGAACAGTTTAAATAATTAATTTATTATGTTTTTCAAAGGTAAACTAAGATTCATTTCTATTAGTGATCACAAGTACATGAATAAATCTATTTTTAAGGATAAACTATTATAAAATAATTTATTTTTATTTTTTTTTCTTTCATTTAACTGGCCAAAATAGTAAGGCTGAGTCCTGTTTACCTCTCAAATTTGACTATATTTTAGTAGTCTTTTGAATCGAGTATTATCTCCAAAAAAAATAATTATTATCTGCTTAATTCAATGTCTAACAGACAACAACAAAATGGGTTTGATTATTTTATTAATCTCAATATTTAAAAACATCTTATTATTTTAAATTCTTTTTGAAAAAAATTCCCAACTACAACAATTCGTTTAAACCTCCAAAACTATCCCCAAACTAACTAAATGGATTTTATTATACACCACTATGAGCAAATGACCAAGATATGATTTCAAAGTACTAAATTTAACTTGAAAGCGAAGATTGAGCAAGAAATATTATTTGGTTTTTGATAGGCAATTAAATACATTTTTCTCGAAAAACCAGGCTGAAATTAATCATCTAATTCATTTTATCCCTCCCTCGAGTTTTGCTCAGTAGAATAACCTATGGGTGTATGCAGCAAATGCAAACAAAATGCACACTTCACTGTCAAAGACGCCTAGTAAATCTGCGGTAGATGTGGTGCTACAACAACGATTGCAATTTTGCAAACTGAAGACTTCAAAGGCATTAAGATTAAAAGAAACTACATCAGTGAGAAAAAGAAGAAATGGGTGACTTAAGATAAATCTTCCATGAAGCACATCGAAGAAAACTGGGGTGTCTACTTGGAAGGGTTTCAAAGGGCCCTACGAGAAAGCATCAGACAAGTGAAAAATAAGCTAGATTTAAATGAACAATTCGAAGAAAAAGCTAAATATTACTGGTTTGAATATTTGAAAGTTTTTAGTGAGAAGCGCATAGGATTGGTGAGTTTTTTCACTGTTCCTAGATAAGGCAGTCATGGAAGTGAAGAGCTAGGAAGTAGGAAAAGGTATGAATCGAAGTATGGACTGAAAACCAGTCTAATGGATTAAATTGATTAAGATGAGTTAGAAGAAGAGTTTGACGAAGATATTAGCGAAGATTTGCAAGATGCTGATTTCGTTGAGAAAATTTTGAGATAGAAAAACACTCAGGACATGCAGACACAAATTATGGAGGAAAATAAAGATATTCATGATTTTTTTTCAGTATTTGCAGATGAAAAACGAGTTCAAAATGAAGATCGTGGGTTTTAATCGTTGAACAATACAACATTGAATAAGGAAAATGAAAATAATAACACAAATAATAGGTCAAATTAGAACTAATCTTCTTTGCAAATGAATTAAGAAACATAGAATCAAAAGGCAGAAATGCGTGGGATAGTGAAGAGTGAAATGGCTAAGTACAATATTCTAGAATAGTAGCAGTAAGAATAATTAGATAAATTAGACCAAAAACGACGTAAAAAAAGACGTATGAAGGGAAGAATAAATTACATCGAAAACGAAGAAGAATGCAGCAAAAACTACTTCAATTTAGTATTGGATAGGAGTGAGGACTACGTGAAATGCTTGTACAATGGCTTTCGAGCAGCATACATCCACATGATTAATCTCTAATCACCTTTGAACTCACATCCCTTGAAGAAAATTCATGCTCTCAAATAAACTTCCAATGGATATTCGATATCCAGAGAATTCATTCAAGCTGCAGTTATCCAAAGAAACATCCCATTCGCTTAAAACTGTGATAGAATTGATATTTTTCACTTAATTTGGGCATGGGATTGGGCAGTATTTATCTCCACGATTTCGCAAGAATCATTTACACCGAAAGAATCTATCTAGCATGTGTATGAATATCTCGATCGAATTAACTAATTAGTTGGTAAATAGCTGAAAGAACATAAAGCAATCCAAGTTGATTTAGCTAAAAGGAAGTAATAACTCAGTAAAACTAATAAAATGTTCGAAATCAAGAAGAAACTTGTTGAAAGTTAAAAAGCTAGAACAGCGAAAAAAAACAACAAAAATAATTTATAAAATGATGATGAAAAGGCCATGAACAGCAGGAATCCCATGAGGGGAAATCCCATAAAGGGCAGTGGATATCTCTCAGGCAGCGAGCATGAAGACGAAGACACATTTGTGAATAGACATGATGGTGAATTTGATTTTATGAACCCAGAATCCAACACGAGAAACGAGTAATTACAGAATAAAATCTAAGCTACCCCGAAATTGCAAGCCAAGGGAAAGATGCTCAGCTAAATAGAATATGAGAATCTCGATTTAAACAATTATGCAAACGCTAATATCTTCGGCAATTTGTCCTTAGCTGAAAGTAGTAGATTTGCTAAATCCGATGAACGTGAAGATTAAGAAAAAGGAATTGAAGAACTCGAGTTCTAATTCACTAGATTCTAAGCAAAGCGCTCTCTAGCACTTGATGAAGACTAATTATTGACTCTTCAAGTGATCCTCCAGGAGATTCTCAATGAAAAAGAAATTCTCATAAAACGTTCATCCACACCAAAGAATTCGGTACTTAAAAAAAAGAAAACTCCCCAAAAAAAGAAGCAAGGCGAGTTAACTCAAAATGACAATATCTTGCCCTTGGAGTATAACCTCATCCCAACTATTATCTATGTGTCTTTGTACTCCCTTGGATATACTTATTCCCCCTAAAAGATCAGTAACTGGATGAAAAATGGAGTCTTCTCGTATAATCAAGGAATGGCCCCTTATCTGAATAAAATAATTTCCCCGAAAGACTATTGGACCACCCCACATTCGATCCCTTCTTCTACATTCATCAGAAATCAAGCTAGGAGATTCGTTGTGATGACAAATCATGCCGTGAATGTTTCTAAGAAACGATTATTCAAGGAGTGCATGCAAATAATCAGTGATTTTTCACTCCCCTTTGATTGGTCCTGCATGGTATATTTAATCACTATCAGCATCTCGAAAATAACTGAAGAATCTGAAAAAACTGGAGAATCTGAAGAAACTGAATGCTTCGATTGCGATTTACTTGTCGCAGGTGCGTTTATTGTACTTTTGAAAATGATTTACGGCTTGAACGATGAGTTGTTTGGAGTGCTACTCAGCACATAAGTATTGAATGATGCTAAAGAAGAATTAACAGAGTAGCAGTATTCTACTCTGAAGACTATTGTGACGATGTTTTAAAGGACAACTTTTAAGAAAACAACGGGATTTTACTAAGAAGTGCCTTCGTTTAAGAATGTCGCGATGAATATCTAGAAATATCTCGATCGTGAAGCAAATCAAGCTAGAATCGAGTTACACAGTTACAGTGAATTAATCGGAGTGAGCGTTGATGGCTTAAGTAGCTTATTGTAGGTTTTCCTTGAGAGTAGAAAAAGAGAAATGATCATACATAAGTAGAATAATCCTTCGAAATATGTTGTGAATACTCAGTAATCCTAGAAAATATCGTCTTAAGCTATTTAAATGCAGTATGATGAGATCGAAGACGAATTAGCGATAATTAGATTCTTTAAATTGTAGCTCAACATGATTTCTGATAATGGATTGTAGAATTTGCAATTTAATTGCTCAAAATATGAAGAATTCAAAAAAGAACGAGAATTTTCAGGTTTGCTTGAAGCAGACATTAAATTCATAGATGCGAATGTGATCAGGAATGGAAAGTCCTTAGCACCTCCTTCGTTTGATTATATTGTAGATAAAAAGTATCAAGCTGGATACATATCTTAAGAATTGTAGTTTATTGCGGATAAAATGGCTATTTACACAGGAGAAACGACTGAGAAAATTCTAGGATATCTCTAGAAAGTTGAGAGTAAACTTAGAAAGAGTGTAGCTAAAAATACAAAGAAATTGTAGATGTCTAATAGCTCTAGCTTTTATGATATTATCTCAGATAAAATCAAGTAGTCGAGTAAAAGACCGATAGCTAGTGAGTTTTCATAGTGAAAGAGGAAGAAAAATGATTTTAAAACTTCTTTTTCGTTTGTCTTGTTAGTTTATTGTTTGTGTCCTATTTTGTGAATAATCTTAACATTACAATTATAATAAGCTTTACTATTATTGGCTTTTGTTTTCTGCTTCAAGATTCTTGGTAATTTGAGAATCTTCATTGAAGAGTTGGAGATCAATACTGGAGTAAGAAAGTAAGGGAGGATAAGAATAAGAGTTCAATACCTTTGATAATTTTTTATGACAAGAAATTCTAACAAAATTGTCATAGTTTTTCACTTCCTTCTCCCCTCCCTACCTCCCTGCCCCGTCCCTCCCAGTATTCCTTCAGAGAACCTAAATCAGTAATTTCAATAAAAAGGTTAATTCAATAATAGTTTCAAAATGAGTAAACAGCAAACATTCAAACACATTTGATAGACACATTCACACCAAGAGAATCTCCAAAGTACAGTTAATTATCTAGAAAAGAATAGTTGGCAAGTAGCATTACATCTAGCAGGTCATAACATAAACTCTGCTAGAAAGTAATTAACAACAAGAGCTTATTCTTTTCTAGACTATTAACTGTACTCAGAATAATCTCCTGATGGAGGAAAAGAAAGAACATAAAATGAAAAAAATATATAAAAAAAAGAAACTATCCGGTCAGTCCATCCAAGCTTTATGCTGAAAGCATAGCTTGGAGGAGAAGTACCTGTCGATAGGGAAAAGAGAAAAACCCATTATTATTATTTATTATAAATAAAAAAATAATTATTATTATAAGCCTCCGAAGACTTGTTGTTACTAACTGATTCTATTGTCTGTGAATCAGGGGAGTTGAAGAGGAGAAAGTCTTCGGAGGGTTATTAATTTTGTTATTAAAATGCCGCTCTCGGGCGTCCAACTTTGGACTTTTTATGGAGG
>Ga0302271_10001478_pt1 | contig 22473 bp, 20 predicted proteins | sample III_Bog_N1_1_FD_198767 | JGI IMG/M metagenome (GOLD analysis project Ga0302271, IMG submission 198767) | Peat permafrost microbial communities from Stordalen Mire near Abisko, Sweden - III_Bog_N1_1 | ecosystem: Environmental > Terrestrial > Soil > Wetlands > Peat | place: Sweden: Abisko... | reverse complement strand
GTTGTCCATGAGCTAATCGACCTTAAAAGAGTTTTCTGTCATATTTTATAAGTAAGAAACCGAATGAAAATTCGCATAACAACTGATATTTAATGTTTTAAAGGGGAAGTTTTTCAAAGTTTACTGCTAATGAATTCATGGAAATAGTGTGTTCAAGCAAGCACTTAAAGAAGCTAGATGTCAATTTCAGGTAAACAAATCATTTTATTTATTAAAAATAATCAAAAAAGATAGTCATAACCAATTTTTGCTAATGAAACAGATTAATGAACTTTAACCAATGGGATTATCTTCAAGTATTTCATATGTTAAAGTTATCTTCATCCTTAGAAACCCTAAACCTTTCCCTCCAAAACAACGATGTACAAGACGAGGATATTCTTCATTTCTCTGAAGGAATCCTTACAGCAGGTCCTCAACTGTCAAATATTGATCTTAACTTACTGAATGATTACAAAAAGTAAAATATTTAGAATTTTTTTTATTTTGAAGATTCTAAATAATTATTGTTATGCTAATAATTCAGCAAAAGGGTAAGTCTTAAGTACATCAATATTCTAGAGAAAGCAATCTTATAAAGGCCAGTGCTATATAATGCAAAGATTGCTTTTTCTTAATAAAACAATGTTAAATCTGAGGCACCCACTCTAAATTATTGGTAAACTACTAAGATAGCTACTATTATGTTCATAATGATGTGCTAAATAGAAATCCTTCCTATGCAAGTTATTAATCCAACATATGTATTAGTTGATCTCTACATGTGAAGCAGCTTTTAAAGTATATTTCTAAAGCAAAATTAAATCTCAACTGGTTACATATGTGATGAAGAAGATTAAATGAGATTTAAGATGGTTTTTAGCAAAATATTTCTGTTAATTTTGTTCTGTCACTATTGAAAACGATTTTTTCTCTGAAAGCGAAAAGCAAATATAACATCAAGAAAAGAGCCACGAAGGTCCATAACGAAGATGAGAAAGATGAAGTAGAGGGATGCTGAGCATGCATAGGGATTACTAACTGTATTAGGCTGCTCTTAATTTGAATCATTTTATTTGTTGTTTACAGAGGTTAATTCATTTAATGTTGTTAATATTTATGCTTATCTGTATCCTTTAAAGGTTTATTTTCAAACCTGTAAAATAAAATCTGAACCAAACCCAAGAATTTTCATTTTTAACAACAAATAAGGAGTTGGAGAAATAGAGAAAATATTTCCTCAAATAAATATTCGTAATTTATGCGACAAAAAACTTCATCGTCTCAAAAAATTAACTCGTAAAACTAATAAATATCTTGTGTTTTCTTATCTTATTTTATCCACAAAAAAATATTTAATAAGAAAATTACTAATACCTCTTGAAGAAGAAGAAAAATAGAAGTAAATGCTACATCAGACAGAAGTAGAAATATTACTATCCTATGAGCTATCCAAAAAGAGATACAATTCGATTGAGAAATATAACAAACAAAATAGAATGTAAATGTTAAATATGTTTAAATATCAGACTCTTTAAAATGATTATCTTAGAGAAAAATCACTTCGCCCAGAGATTGTTGAAAAATACTTGAGTGAAATTCTCATTCGCCATTCTTAAACAGTTGAAAGACTCGCAATAGGGTGAGTCAAAACATAATTTGCTTGGTTCTTTTTAAAAATTTCATGGAGAACAAACAATGGTATTTTTGAATCCAACAGGACTAAGTACTTTGGTTTGGAGGGATATAATATTCTCAAATCAATCTAAGCTACAATGCAAATCAAAAACCAAAAATTTCCAAAGTTGAACTCCTTTTTCTTGGATGGAAAGTAAAAAAACATGAATCTTCTTAAAAAAACCAATAAGAATGACCTAAAAAATGAGATTCTTTTTTTTATTTGGATTTGATTAGATTTATGAATCTTGATAAAAATCAAGCTAATGTTATTTCGGATTTTGTTTCAATATTTTCAGCAACAGTGAAAAGTCTGAAGATAGACTTAACGTAAAGAGCAATTAAAGAAATTTATCTAATATTCTTAATAATTTTTGATAACTTTCCTTTGTTGTAATCCAAATCAGAGGCAATTATCTTCTGTTGGAGGGATTTAATGATATAATTAATAGGATTCCGAACTATGCTCCAGAGATTGAAGTCCTTTATTTAGACATGCAGTAATTATTTTTATTAGTATTTTTGCTTCCTCATAAGAATGTTATGCTTTTTGTTATGATTTTTTTTTGTTTTAGAACTAACACTCGACCTTCAAAAGTTGGTAAATTAAAAAAAAATTATTAATTAATATTTTTCGATGATGGTAATTAATTTAATTTTTCTTTTCAAACAATTACACAGGGGAATTAAATCTAATTCCAACTGTGGCTTTTGATGGACTTTTAAAGTTAGAAAAACTCTCTCACTTGACTTTTGATTTCACGTATAAAATATTAATAAGCTTTTTAAATTTTTCTAGTCTAAATTTGCTGATTTATTAAAAGAAAAAATTTAGATTTCGAGAAAATATTCGCTTAATTAGTCTCTGCTCCAATAAATCACACAGTCAAAGAATTCAATTTGATAGCTCAGTAAATCACCTTCATAACTTACTCCATTTCATTTTTTTTTGATGATCCTTTTTGAATCTCAAGAAACTTAGACTCGTATCATGCAACAAGAATAGACTTGGAGTTGCTATCACCTATTTTTAGTAGATTCCTTGGCTTGGAATCTTTTAAATTAGACCTCACAGGGCTACAAGCCAAGAATTCAGTCCCATTTCTATTGTCCATGAGCTAATCGACCTTAAAAGAGCTTTCTATCATATTCTTTAAGTATGAAACCAAATTAAAACATGCATAACAACTGATACTTGATGTTTTAAAGGGGAAGTTTTTCGTAGTTTACTGCTAATGAGTTCATGGAAATAGTGTGTTCAAGCAAGCACTTAAAGAAGCTAGATGTCAATTTCAGGTAATCTAATCGCTTAATTAACAATAATCAAAGAAGATAGTCATTACTATTTTGCTAATAAAACAGATTAATGGACTTTAACTCAGGGGATTATCTCCAAGTATTTCACATGTTAAAGTTATCCTCATCCTTAGAAACCTTAATCCTTTCCCTCCATAACGATGATATCAAAGACGAGAATATTCTTTATTTTTCTGAAGGAATCCTTGCAGCCGGCCCTCAGCTATCAAATATTGATCTTAACTTACTGAATAACTATTAATAGTTAAATATTTTGATTCTTTTTTGTTTTGAAGATTCTAAATAATTATTTTTTGTTAATAAATCAACAAAAGTGTTCGTCTCAAGTACATCAATATTCTAGAGAAAGCAATCTTATAAAGGCCAGTGCTTTATAATGCAAAGATGACTTTTTTTTAACAAAACAATGCTAACTTTTTGGCACCTACTCTAGAGAATTGGTAAACTAATAAGATAGCTACGATTATGTTCATAACAATGTGCAAAAGAGAAATCCTTCCGATGCAAGTTATTAATCCAACATATGTATTAGTTGATCTCTACATGTGAAGCAGCATTTAAAGTATTTTTTGAAAACAAATAAAAGCTCAACTAATTATACAAACATACATTAAACATGTGATGAAAAGTTTATGTGAGTTTTAAGATGGTTTTTAGCAAAATATTTCTGTTATTCTTGTTCTGTCACTTAACTAGAATTGATTTTTCAAAGAAAGAATTTCCAAAAAGAATCAAAGCTAATCAGGGTTTGGTTCTTCTTCATCGTCTTCTGCATTGGTATTCTGGAAGAGAGAATATTATTCAGCGTTATTTGTTTAACGTTTGTATCCATATGAGTCAGTGTCTCTTGTATTCTTGAATTTTTTCTTTAAAATTTTTTGAATTTTCTTGAAGTTGAAAATGATTTTTTCTCTGAAAGCGAAAAGCAAATATAACATCAAGATAAGAGCCACAAAGGTCCATAATGAAGATGAGGAAGATGATGTAGAGGGATGTTGAGCATATGTAGGGAGTGGTTTTGAAGGAATTCTAACTGTATTAGGCTGCTCGTAATTTGAATCATTTTATTTGTTATTTACAGGAGCTGGTTCTTCAACAACTTAGTTTGCGTTATCTTGTTTGTCTTTGCATGGGATCTTTTAAGGATCATACATTTCTTCTATTCCGCCTTAACATCCATTACCAGGGACTTTTCTAAGATTTTATTAAAAAAATAAATTCATATCATTTTGCTGTTATTTATGCTTACCTGTATCCTTTGGAGATATAATAATAATCTTTGCAAAATGGTGGAAGATTTGTCAAAGAAAATACGTCATTTGGATCAATAGCCACACACTTATTGGGATCGGCAAGATCTCTTTCGTAACCATAATCACATTCAAAATCTTCACGAGTGCATTCGCAAGAACCGACTTCTTTTCTAAGGTCACTGACAATACGACTGTTAAAGCATTCGGAGTCTATTTTCTTGCGAATATAAGATACTTTGGAACCAAAGAGACACTTCTTTCCTTCGAAATTCTAAGGATACCACCGATCATAGTCACTGTCGGGCTCTCCAGGAGTGGCAAATCCTTTAAAATTGTTCAGAAAATTTTAATAAACCATAAACAAAATATTTTAAAAGTTTAGTTGATAATGGTACCTTCACATTCTTTTTTGAATAGCTTAGCAAAATTGATAGCTCCAATCATGCCGATTGTCTCTCCTTTGTGCTGTCTGGTACCATAAAATAAGAACTACCTTGAATCATTGCTGAGTTCCGTCACAAATTGATTCACTGTGAAAGTTGAATTTGGGAAACTGAGTTTTTTCCATGTTTCTCCTTCATCAATTGAATAAAGAACTTCATTAGTGACAATATCATCTCTAGCCATGGCAATAATTCCACCTTAATCAGCAATTTCATACTCAAACGATCCTGCTTAGATTTCCTTCCAGTTGTGTCCTCCATCGATACTCAAATATGTATGAATTTCACTTGCATCCTTTGTTAGATAAGTTCCGACATTTCCTGTTCCAAGAATGATTCCAGGCGCATTTGAACTGGAATAAACAGGGGTGCCTTATTGTTCAGTTCTACCTTTTAGATGTAATGAGCATTCACCTGAGCATTTGTAAGGGTTTCCATAGACATTAGACTCAGGTGCCCTAAGAGGATGCCAGTCTCCTCCTTTGTTAAAGGTGATTTTTGTTTTACGATGGTCTGTCAAATCAAATGACTATGTTGAAGAAATAGGCGCCGATTAAGATCTTGTAACCTATTTTTTCTAAAGAACCTAGACATACTTAGCAATAGTTGATGACTAATAAGCGTTTGTGATAAAAGTGCCTTCATTACTCCTCACTGGTTCAAAATCAATATTTCCTTGATCATCTCCAACTGCATATTAAATCGATAAGGTAAACTTTTCTCCCTCAGAATTGGAGGCATAAATGTTTGTATAGCCTGCTTCATCGCCTTCGTGATTGATAGAGATCAAAATCATACCTCGATTTACTTCTAACACTGTAAATGACTCGTCTTTCACTCTCTTAAGAGGGAGATCTATTTCCTATCTCGATGCTTTCAAACCAAGGTATGCATATCCAATAACGAGTTTATACTCTCCGAAATTTTTCGTTGACTTAAGAATGAAGATATATTCCTCATTTTGGTAGAAACGGACAGCTTGATTCTCCACTAAAGTCAATGTTTTCCCGTAATTATCAGTGTAGCTAATTTTTCTTCTTTTGAGATCATCGTCTTTGAACAAATAATTAAAAATATTTAAGTAAATTATCCATTCAAAACAGGTAATCAATATGAACTTACTCTCGTTGTAGTGAACTAAAATGATTCTATTTTGCTATTCTTGAAGACTCTATGGGTCTTTATCCCATTGCGCTTGCTCCACAAAGCCTACAATTTTCTCCCAAGAAGCTCCACTATTTTTCGAGACCATGAGATCCGACGTAGAGAGATTGCATTCTGGGTCATCATCTTTACAATCAATTGGGATTAATCCAAGAATGATGTTTTCAGCTGTTGGATGAGGCTAGATGTAGGAAAGATTTGGATCATGCTTAATAGCTTTGTAAGTGTTTCCGCAATTGTCTGTGTAAAAACTTTCTCCTGAAATAGAATATATGAACACTTTACGATTGTTCACAGGTGAGATCATAATATCTGAGACCGTAACCTAATAAACATAATTGGATTTCAACAAACTGAGTAAAATTTCATGATGAATGATCTATTTTGCATTTACATTATTTGCAGATTAATTGCCGTAGCTAAGTAGTTCCTAATTAATCGGTTTTAAAGTGATACCAAAATCAGAAGAGTAATACAGTTACCCTCTCTCTGTGAGGACGTAAAGTCTTCTCTGCTTCCTCTCCTCTGAATACTTAATTAAATCGCCATCTTCTGATTTCACCTCAGATGTACCACACCATAATATTTCCTGCACTGGTGAGTCTAATTCAGATACATTATATTGGACATTGAATTTATCTTCCATTTTTGCTCCAAATGCACTTCCAACCATAACTGCTATGATCATAGCAGCTAATAGTTAAGCTATTCTTACGCTGCCTTTTTGCATCTCTTTGTTGTCTGTAAACTAGATCCTTCGTCCCTAATCTAATACTGTTTTTGCTTATTTTTTTTCAAAATAGATCCAATTTTCTTCTTTATTTTCTGTTTCTCAATCTTCCCAAACTGCAGAGATTTAAACTCGCTTTCGCAGACAACTTTTAATTTGATTTCATTTTGAAGATTTACGTTTTTTATTTATTTTTTTTCCCCTCTTTCTTAGGCTTCTCCTTCCTTTTCAGTTATCAGTCTATAATAATAACGTTTCAGTTTATTATCATCATCCCAAGTTCTTATTAAACACATATATTCTCCCTCCCAGCACTATTTTTATTCTTCTTAAACAAAATAATAGGTTCATTTTAGAAACTATTTATCTTTCCATTTACAAATTCAATGTTCAAAGTAGCATATTCATGAAAATAAAAAATAATTTGATTTCTTCTATTCTAAATTGTTATCTAAAACTAATCGGACAATAACCAAGCTTTTTTAAATGACATTTTTCATATTATTTCTTTCACAAAGTGTGCTTAAAGAAAGTGTCTCGATGAATAATATTTTCTTACTCTCCTTCTTTTGACTCTTCCTCTTCTCGTGAGTCCTTTTCTATAATTTTATCATTGTCTCCTTCAAACAATCCAAAATCATCTTCTTCTTCATCGATATTTGGGAAATCTTCGGGGAGAATCTAAGGGTTTTCTATTAAAACAATTAATAATATTAGGCTGCATTCAGAGATTAAAGTCAAATTTAACGAAATTACTTGTGGAGTAGAGCACTTCATTTTAGTCATCAAACTCTGGATCTCCAAATAAGACGATCTTTGATTCATGGAGTGAATGTGGTTTGTATTCCTAAAAGAAATTAAGACAAGTTAAGTATTTTTCTTAATTTAATTATTTCAATGAGTTACTTCAATTATTGAATGGATTGTATCCCATTGCCCTTTAACATCAGTCATGAACCTCATGCAATCTTTGCATTTCTCTGAAAAAGGTGTTGTATTCTGGCATTTGCAGTAATCAGTGAATTTCACCTATTTTAGCAATCCAAATAATAAATAAAATGACTCCATTATTGCTGATTCTGCTGACCTCGACGTAGAAATAGCTTGGGAATCGTGTGTCTTTGGATATTTTGTCAGGATCTAAATCCTTAAGCTCAAACCCTAAAACACTAAATAAAAACCAAAAATAGTATTATTTCAAGCTGATCTTAATAATTTTATTTTTTAAAATGAGATTTCCTACTTATCCTATGGGATGAATGCTGTGTTGAATGCGAATCTGAACATGAAAATATTCTTGAATCTGCTGTTATGTGATACTCTGATAAGTACATCACCATTCACAACAAAAGGTGTCAGAATCTATATTTTAATCACATTTAGCTCTCTGTTTCCTAAATCTGTGTATTTCTTCTACTCACTGTGATTTTTTCTATCAGTGTAAATCTTCTAAAGTAACCCTTCTTTGACGTTGAAAATATCAATAAATGGTCGGCAGGAGTGTTTCGAGAAAACAGGCACTCCTACAAGAGTCACTGAAGTAATGTATTTCACTACAGGAGTTATCGATGGACCTTTGAGTATCTCCTCAAAATATTTCACATATCTCTTCTAACTTGGCTGAGTCACACCACCGCCTACCATGAATCTAACAATGCCAACAAAATATTATTTTATTATTAAGATTGCTTGAAAAGTTTTGTAAGAACTAGATTTGCTTTTTGTGTAATGATATTTTCATTTTCTTTACCTTTTTTTGGAGTAGTAAGTAAGAGCCTCCTCAGCACTTGCAAACCTTCCAGAATAAATCAAATAGCAGCAAATTGCTGTTCCTGTTCTTCCTTTTCCTGCTAGACAATGCACTGATACTACATTTGCAAGCTTATCTGAGTATTCATAAAAACACTAAATGTAATTTTTTTCTTCCAAAAAAATGAAAAACAAACTTCTTCATACTTGAGAGAAAGTCATCAATATGCTTGCAGACCATGAAGAGGATATTTATCGGTGGAGAGTGATGATCTTCCCAAGGAAAATCAGACACTTGCCCATCAAACTTTATCTTCTAATAAGTCCTTCCACTCAAATTATAGATATGGAAATCGTTCCCGTGTCTCTCCTTTATGAACTAAACTACCTTTTTATAAATGATGAATTATCTAACAAATACTCGGATTGAATCTATTTTACATCTTTGATGTTATTGCGGAAGGTAGTTTCTAGCCCTTCAGCTGGGAATGACATGCCTATGATTCTTGGACAAATGTAACTCAAATCAAGATTGTAGCCTGCATCTTTCATTCTTTTCTTCTTTCCAGAGACTATCTCCCTAATGTAGTTCATATTCAACGCAATAACTGTATCTCCCTTTTTGCAGATCTTATTTTTCTTGGTTTCTTCTTCAAAAATTCAACTGATTTATTGTCTACACAAAAATCTAGATTACCAACCAGCATCGCATTTGCATCTGGCAAATCACAAAAAATATTAGTAGCTTAATCAATTTCTGTGAGACTATAAATGCAAAACCAAGAATAACTTCTCCCCAAGTATACCATCCATCCCGTGGTGTATTTAGCAACTCAACTGAAACAAACAAAAATATTGTGTTTCTTTTATGGATTAAACACCATATGTTCAGATAAATAGTTTTACTCATCCAAAGATCTTTCCAAAGAAAAAGGCTAAAGATAATAAAATTTATTAATATTTTCTAAAATAATAAGAACAATAATCACATATGAAATTATGAAATTGTAGTATTATAACAGTAGACACTTCTATTATTCTTGTTTCTCTGTCAGGGAAGCAGAATTATTCTATCTTGAAGAGAAAATAGTCGAATGAACATGACTAAATTAGAGTAGTCTTCCAGCTATTTGAGAAGTTCAATTGTCGCACTAGATGAACTAACTAAGTTTGTCAAAGTGAGGGCATTATACTGCAAAGAAACTCTGAATTTCGATTTATTCGTGAAAATTAATTGCTCATTGCTCATTTCAAGCTCCTGTCTATGCTTCGATTTGGTTATTTTGAATTTATTTCCAAAATAATATTCCACTTTCTCAGCTCTATCAAATATTCCAACCTCCATTGCTACTTGATTTTATGTTGTTTCCACACGAAATTTTAAGCTCAACTAGTCTCTATTGTCGCCACGCATGAAATGCGTCTTTGATGATCTTTATGAATATATTTAATTTCCTTCGTTATTCCCAAAGATAAATAAATCAAATTGATTATTTAGCTTCTTGCGTTGTAACTCAATTTCTCCTCCTCGTCCACTCCCAACAGGTTCGAATTTTCTTCTCATGAATTGGGCTCTTGGACTAGTTGAGTCTTCACACTTTATTAGGACAAGTTACTGTGAAGAAGATGTATTAACTTTCCCATCTAAGTCTTGTTACCCTAAGACATTGATTGTTCTATTTCTAATGAATGTTTGGTTTTCTTCTTGTTTCCATCCTAATCCCATTTCGATTATCTTGTCTGCATCTAAAGTTAATCCATCAGGATCATCTTGGAAATCCATTTTAGAATAAACCTGCAGCTATTAACTGCAAGTTTGCGTTTATTCCAGTTGTGCCATCATGGCTTCTTATTCTTGAATTGCTTGATGATTGGAAGGCACCTTCCAATACCAGAAGTATTCGTTTTTTTCTTACGATGAATTATTCTTTTAATTTTCTTTCAATATTATTATTTTCTTTTTTCTAAACGCACTTTCAACATAATAATCATTTGATTTAATTCTTCCTGTACTGTAAATCATACTATTTTTATGATTCTCAAGATAACAAATGTCCCTAGCCACATCAGGTAATTACTTTTAAAACAATCCTACACCAAACTCTCCCCTCCACTTTTTCTTTAACTTATCTTCTTTTCCTAGTTTCATTTGTCCAATCGATATTTAATGAGATATTTTCATTTTCTTTCTTTATATTTTTCCTCTCTTTTATAATATTTGTTTTCTTTCTTCAAAGAACAAGAAAGTGGAAATCAAAAACAAATTGACTTTTCTGTTTGCCTTGACTCTGTTGAAACTTATCTAGTTATAATTACTATTCCTCTTTTGCGAAATCCTTTTTTCTTAAGATACCATCGTTGTATTTTAAAAGCTGCCTAATTGAGCTTCCCTTTCTATTATGCTATTTTATCAGTAAATAATTAATATTTGTTTATTTAACAATCTTACATCAACTTCATAATAGCTGGATTCATATGAGAATAATTTATCTCCATTTAATGCTCTGATTGCTACTTCGCCTTTGATGATATATGATGTAGAAGGCCTTAGTGACGCGTTTAATTTTTTCATGTTCTTCATGGTTCTTTTCAAAAACTCTGACTATGTCATGGATGTATTCACTGGGTTAGGTTTTTCATCTCTGAAACTTTCAGCTAGATAGTCAAGTCTTTTACTACTGTTTCTTCTTTCTGAGGTGTCTGTGTAATGTCTTCGTTCTTTCTCAATCAGAGCTATCACTGGGATTGTTCGAGGATGTTTAGTTGGGGAATCTTTTATATGAAAATACTCTCTATCTCTTTCGCAAGCAGCGCATATGTTTCCCATGCTATATTTCCAAGCAGTTTTCAGTGAAAATAACTCTTTTAGCGAATATTTATCTCCTCAATGTAGGAGAATACTTTCTTTTGATAAATTAAATCTATTTTGAAATTATAAACTTGTTAATTCAATCATTATTAATAAATTATCCTCAAATTACACTATTTTTTTGCTTAACAAAAAAATAGGGAAATTAATTAATATTATGCTGATTCTCTTTCACTGGTCAGCGTCACTCTAATATTTATTAAAATGCATTATTTGGTTTCGCAGGTTTTTCTGAAAAATAATCTTATCTTAACAATCTGAATACTCTGACATCTTCTTTTTTGCCATTTATTTCACCAGCTCCTACTTCTTTGGATATCTCAGTGAAATCAAGGCGTTATGCTACTGCAGCACTTTTAAGATTTGATTCAGTGCATTTTATTAAGATTTCTTTCAGCTCGTAACTGCTAAATCCAATTTCTATCATTTTCTTAACACATTTAGTCATGATGCCTTTTCCAGAGCAATCTTCATCAATCCAATAACCAATTTCACCTGATAAAAGACCTAAATCAAGTACCTAAAATGCGATTGATCCAATGATCTTAGAATTTTCCCAAATAGAGTATGTTAACTTTGTAGTATCATCATGACATTGCTAGATAAAGTTAATAAAATCTATTGTGTCTTGAACAGATTTATGGTGATGAGCCCAAGGTAATGTTTTAGCGAGGTAAGATTGATTTTTTTAAATTGCTGCGAAGAGTTGGTTTTCATAGCCTATTTTTAGAAGCTACATCGTAATGCCATTTGAAACTTCAATTAATTGCTGTTTTTCGAGGGAAATAAGGTGGAAAATCTTCTGCATTTCCTGTTTTTATTCTGCAGTTAGCTCCTCCTCTTCCATGTTTACCTAACCTAAAAATAATTAACTTTCAAAAAAGTAATAAATTTATCTGCGAAATTAAATGTCGAAATAAATCCAGCATTATATTCAAATTCAATCACTTGTTTTAAACTTTTTATCATTAGTATCAAAAACAATTCCATAAATTATTTACTAAAAATGAAATGATGAATTCATATTGTCATCTTGAAAGATTCTAAAACCAAATCATCTTATTGATGAAATAAATCTGCAATCATATTCATAAGGAGAATTCGACAGAGAAATAAGAAATAATCCACTTACAATATTTACATCATTTATTTATTATTTTGAATCCATTTTATACTTCAAAAATATCCTTAGATTCCAATAAAAAAACTCCATTTTCTGCTGGATAACTTAGAGTAATTAGCAGTACAAAAAAAGATTAAAATCTCCTTTCTCTTCTGACCAACTAAATTATTTACTCATCAATTTAAAATATTAATTCTGTTTTCTTCTATTTTGATCTGATTTCATCATTTTTAGACAACATACAATACCCTTTATTTCGTTACTTACGATTAAGATTAATTATCTTTTTCAATCTAGTCAAAATGAGTAACACTCCCATTGAAATTGTTAGAACTCCCAAAGAACAAAATCAACATCAGATTATTGTCTGAGTGGTTAAGCTTATTTCGTGGAGTTTCTCAAATTGATGCGATTTCTGTCCCTTTGAAAAATGAACAATCAACGAGTTGAATGTATAGAAAATACTGCTGATATTACAAGAAAAAACACTTTTTATAAAATAAAACATAGTTCTTTAGTTTTTTATACACTCACTGTTAATATTTTTAGCATTTTTGATAGTTTGAATACAAAAATGACCTCAGATAAGTTAAAAAAGTCTTTGTTTTTCTTAACAATTTATTATTAGTTACTTTCTCTAGCATTTTGAATGGTAATATTCCATAAAGAACTCAAAGCCCTTGTGTTTTGAGGTATCTGATGAAAGATTTCCTGTGAGTTTAATTAGAGTAATCAAACAAAGAAAATAAAGAAAGAGAAAAATATGTCAGACAACGTCACTATCTGTAGAAAATTTGTGATGAAATTTCGTCCGACAAAATTGACGGATTATAATTTATGAATCTTTGCAAGAAAGAGCAATTGAAATACGTAATTCAGATCAATAAAACAACAGTTAATCAAATAATAAATAGAACAATAATAGTAAACAAATTTTACTTTTGTAATTCCTAAAAGAAGATTCAAAAACACGCAAAAAGATACTGGAACGCAATGAGCTGCACAAAGTTTCTGATTTCCATAGCTGTGTTGATTTTCTTGATGGTAAATCAAAAAACAGATCCAAGTGATTTTGATGATTTCATTACAAGATCAAAAGCGTTAGGTTATGTAGTTGAAGAACATTTTATAGAAACAGAAGATGGATTTGTGTTGAGTCTTCATCGTCTACGTGGTAAGCCGTATCCGACAGGCAACTACTTCAAGAAATCTAAAAAACCCTCTCATGAAATTCATTAGAGCGATAGTTTCAAGAACTTCAAAGAAGAAAATAAGGATCTGATATAAGACTACTCTGAATTTCACTAAGAAATAGTCAAAACCATCACTGCGAGCTCAAATAACACTCATTCTGATTCCTAAAATTCAACTGCTAGAGGAACACATGAAAAGAAGAAAAAGATGCCAATTTTAATGGGACACGGTTTAGGAGGTAGTTCTGATACCTTCATCAGAAATGTTGAATCAAAAAGTTTAGCGTACGTGCTGGTAAATGAGGGTTTTGATGTATTCTTGGTGAATAATCGTGGAAACTTATACTCATCGAGACACATGAAATTTTCGAGATCTCAAGATGAATATTGGGATTTTTCATTTGATGAAATGGCTAAATACGATCTGCCTGCTGTTGTAGAGTACATCATCGAAGGTATGTATGAAGGAGATGCTAGACTCAATTACATTGGCCATTCTCAAGGATGTAATGTTATCCTAGCTGCCTTAGCTGATGAATATGTTACTGAAAAGAGTTTCGATAATATTATGCTCATCACTCCTGCAGCAATACAAAAGAACGTCAATTCAACAATTCAAAATCTAATGAAGAAAGTTGATTTCCTTCCATTCCTAAGAGCCCTCGGCCTCCAAGAGTTTTTAAGGACGAACTCCATGAACTACTATTTATGCAAAACGTTCCCTTCACTTTGCACAAATGTTTTGAATATGGTCACTGATACAAAGAACTCCCCAGTCAACCATGACATGTTCTACAGACTCATGTACCATTACCCAGCAGGGACAAGCACTAAGGCTTACATTCATTTCAATTAAATGATCAGATCTCAGAAATTCCAGCATTATGACTATGGTGAAGAGCTTAATCTTATTCACTATAAATCCCCAACTCCTCCTATGTACGATCTAGCGAATGTGAAAGGTAACATTCACATGATTGCAGGCTCGTAAGATCTAGCAACTAATCTTCAAGATGTCTACCAGCTTATCAGTGAACTTAAGGGTGCACGAAATGTCACCATCTCAATATTTTCTGAAGGACACTGCTCTTTTATTCTTGGTACAGATAATACCTACTAAAAGAAAATACTTGAAATCATTACTCCTTGAAAGAATAGATAGCTTCTTTATGATTTACAAATGATAAAGTATTTAAGAAGTTATTCTTTTATATTACTTATATTTCAGTTTTTGGCTTTAAGGACTTGATGATTCTATTATAAAAGTGTTTATTATTATCAATTATTTTTTAAAAAATATTAAATTGCTTTCACATACGATCAATTCAACAATTATCGAAATTAGTCTAGCTGAAATATTTATTACATTTCAAAATACATTTGTGATGACTTTTTCGTCTTAGCCTCTAGCACAGGGAATCCAAACCAATCTCTCAATAGATGCAAACAAGATTTTTGTATTTTGCTGAGTTTAGCTTAATTTTTGAACTAAAGAAAAAACCGCTACAAAAATAAATCCAAAAGTCTCTTAACACTCGAATCTATGGAAGATATCAAGAGCTAAATACAACTTGCTGACAATGCAATAAATGAAGAATTAACTGAGAAAATGAGAGCATCTGAAATCCATAAAAGATTCATGAAGTGGGGCGAAGAGAATGGATTGAAGTATCATCATGTAGAATTATTCTTAATGTTAATCTCATATCATTGATCGATTTTTACTTTTATAATTTGCCAAAGAGTCTAATGGTTCCAGCAGCATTTGGTAGCGTTGGAGTCCCAGGAGTGGCTGCTAAAGAAACAATTGGACCAAACACTGTAATTCTTAAATTACTTTGTGTTTGTTTTGTTAAGTCATATGATTACTTTTTTGTTGTTAGGTGATAGCAGCAGTTCCTAATAAAATGCTAATATCTCTTAAGAAAATTAAGAAAGGAGAACTAAGTGAGATCTTTAAAGATAGAGCGAACGTTGAGCTATTCGATGATAAACGAGCTGGAGATGCTGAATTCAATGTGTTTGCTGCTTTCCTTATTTTTGAAAAATTAAAAGGCGAAGATTCTTTCTTCAAACCATATTTCGATACAATCATACGTTCTTATACAATGTATGACTGGACTGAGGAAGAAGTTGCAATAACTGAATGTCCAGAGCTGATTGACGAGGTAACAAGATAAAAGATAGATTTAACAAATATCGAATTCTTTCAGGGCTAGTATTCTAATTGTTTGTTAGTTTCCTAGTTACTTAGAAGAACTTGAGACAACTTGGAGGGAACTAAAGATGTGTCTTGTAAAATATCCTCATTTTTTCAAAGAGGAAGATCTGAAAAAAGATATTTTTTTGTGGAGTTACGAATTGATTATGACCCGTGTTTTTGGGTATTCTCTGCCTTGTTCATGCCTTGTTCCGTTTGGAGACTTATTTAACCATGGAAATCACTCTGCAACTCATTATATCATTAACAAACGGTTTGAAGAAGATGAAAAGTTAGCTCATGAGTAGTACATTATTAAAAAACATAGGATTGATATTTCAGTTTTATAAGATAAAGAGGATGGTTCTTTGAAACCAGATGATAGTGATTTTCATTATCGAAGTAAGAGATTGCTATTCGTTAAGGATCATTATAAAGTTCTACCTGAAGAAACGAGAAAGAAGTATGATTGGGAGAATGTGGAGTATTTAGAAGATAATATTTTGAGAGATATGGTTTATGAGATAAATGCATTTGAGCTTGAAAGAAATAAGGAGATAAATGTTTGGGATTTAAAGTATTTCACGACATCTGCAACTGAAGATAATGACACAGATGAGGATCAAACAGTAGGAAGAGAGACAGAATATAAAAACCTTCTCAAAAATGAAATTAAAATTGTAGAAACAGCTCAGTTAAGAAGCTCAAAAATTGATAAAGCAGTAGGTGAAACAAAATAATAAAGAGGAAATACAGCTTTTGAATAAATAATGCTGAGGAAACATGTAAAAGAAGAAGGAGAAGAAGCTTAAGAATAAAAGGATGGAAGCACAAGAAAAGATAACGAAGGAGAAGAATCAGGTTATGAAGAGGAAGAAGAAGAAGAAGAAGAACAAAAGGTTGATAAAACAAAAGAAACAAAAAATAACCAAGATATTAACAAATAAAAAGAGGAAAAGAAAGATAACGAGGAAGACGAGGATGATGGAGATGACAGTGATGATGAATATTAAGAAAGTTGTTTGAGTGATGATAGTGAATGGGATTGGTATGAAAACGATGATAAAAATACTTATTTCGCTGTGGCAACTGAATAATCGTAAATAAATTAATTGAACTAGAATTGGTTATTGATTTTTGATTTTATTCAGCGTGTAAGCAGGAGATTAAGTGTTTTTATGTTACGGAAGAAGGACTAATCGATTCCTCCTGCAATGGTATGGATTTGCATTCTAAGACAATATCTTTGATAGCTTCAGTTTCAGGGTAATTAATAAAGACTCAAATTCGTTTTTCAAATAAAAATTTCAATTTTTTGTTAATTGAATCTCTTCCTCTTTCATGTAATTTTTAGATGTGGATTAAGCCAGACCCTCACGCTTTAGTTAAAGACATCGAAAGGCAAATCATATTCAGAAAATATATTGGAGAAGATGATTGGAAAAGAGGTTTTGTTATGCATCATGGGCTTAAAGTCAGAACTGTTGAACTCACTAAGGAATTCAGACTCAAAAGAGGAAAGCTTTGCAGTGGTAAAAATTACTTTGAATTATTTTCAAACCTTTTTATTCACTTACTTTTTCGTTTGATTTATTAGAATTTCTTGTGTACTTGCGCATCTACCTTTCCAACCATTACACAAATATTGATATTTCTAAGATCCTCTTTACCCTTCCTAGATCTCTGGACTTTGAACTCTATGTGTTTCAATTTGCTAAAAGGATATTATCTTATTTGCAATAACAGTAAATAAATAATTTTTCTTATTTTCAATCCATTCTTGTATCTCAAAATCTTTCATCTTTCTAGATACACTACAACGCTCGAAGAGGATTAAGCTCGTCTGAAACACGAATAATTACCTTATAAGCTCAGATTTGCTTTGACACTAAGACTTGATCATAAGAAAATTTTGCTTGAATAAATCGAAATAGTGGAGTCTCTCATTACGATTCTATCTGCTTTGAAAGCAAGAGAATTTGATCTTGAAGAACAGTTAGCTGATAAAAACGAAGGAGAAGTTTTAGAACTTGGAGATGAACATACTAATGATTTGAAATCAGTGTACACAATGAATTTTGAAAACTTTCAAAATGAAAAAGATCTGCTTGTTTAACGGCATAAGATAAAAGGTTATCTAAACCTGTTGTATCAAGGGATATTTAAAAAATACTCCTCTTGAGTTGTCCTACATTTCAAAAAATATTCATTAACTTTTTAGCGAGGTATTGTTGTGAGGGTTTGTCTTTAGAATAGAGTGCAGAAAATATTAGAAATTCATATTTTTGGGGAGGGAAAGGGAAACAATTCAGAAAATTTGAAGAAAAAAATAATACAACTCCTCTTAAAAATTGTATTTAGTGACAAATAAGCCTTTGAAAATAACGAATAACGAATAATAATGTAGTCATACAAGCTAAACGTGGTGTCTGAGCATCTAAAAGATCGCTATCCCTACTTAGAATAGGAGTTTAATGACAGATACGATCCAACAGAAGTATTGTTTTTCAAAATGTTTTTGAGATTGTTCTTGCAGGGAATCTGATAACTTTCTTGCAACTTTGATTGTTTTAGGTTCATCATGCAGTATTTGATAGGAGTATCCCCAAGCTGATTGAAATCCTTTTGATGGAGAATATCGAAGCATTTAAGTATCGAGATGCGCTTATTACTCTAAACGAAATGGTGTCACATCAAGAAATGAAGGACGAAATGATCTCGTAAGGTCTTGTCAGTATTGCATCTGCTTTTCTGCATCACAAAATAGTCGAAATCAGAAGAGAAGCTGTTCTGTTAATTGGCTCACTTGTCACAGTTATGAGAGGGAGAGAGTCAGTTGGATAATTTACTTATTCAGGGTTCAAGCGATTACTCTTTGATGATAACCTCAAAGCAAGGTAGAAAAGAAAGGGAATTCTTCATAAACTCTAAAAATAATGAATCATTTTTAATTTAGAGAAGCAAATGCTTGGACGTTATGTCGATTCTTGACAGGAAGAGACGGTGTAGATAAATTAGCTTAAGCTGCGATTATAAAGGATATGGTTGATTCATTTTTGAAGTACACAACGAGTCCTAAAATTGAAGAAGCATAGTTTGTTATTATGATCCTTGAAGCATTTTTACGAGTACTTGAATATGATAATGGAATAGTATTCTTCATTCGTACTGGAATCGTAGCACGGCTTAATGAGATTCTCCGAAATGATAATGACTCGTTCTTTGATCGTCAATGGAGTCTACGTATCAACTATTTGTAAGAAAAATTGAGGAGAATCAATCAGTAATAATACTATTTATATACTTTTTCAAGATGTTTAGATTGTTTGGCGAAGATTTGCGTGAATATGGAAGGAAAGCAAGAAGGAATAGATCTAAAGGTACTTTACTTTATCTACCATTCTATACCTGCTTTATCTATTTTTAAATTAACTAACTAGGTAATAAGCACAGCGAATAACTTCCTTGATTCTCCAATTCAAGAAGAAAAGAAATATTCAGTGATCCTCGTTATGAACTGCTCAATTCATCTGGATGGGAAGAAACAGTGTACTTACGTTGAAGATGATAATCTCATTAAAGTAAGAATAATTACAATAAGATTTCTCAAAAAATAACAGATCTTTCGTGGATGAATGCAGAAATTGATAGCACTCCTCGAGAGGAAAGACAAAAAGGAGGAAGATGAGGATAGTGAAGAAACCAAGTAAGCACTCAAAGATCTTCGAGTCGATGTCAAGTAAACTCTTAAGAACATATCTGAGCTACCCGATGGTTTCCTTGTGATTGCAAGCAAACTTGCACACAATATTGAATACCTAAAAGAGGTATTCTTTGTTCCGATCCAAGAAAAGCATGATAAGCAAGAAAAATAAGAAAAAAGAGTCTTCGAATAACCTGTATTATTGGCTCTTTCTAAGCTTCTTCCGAAAACTTCTCAGCTTGCATAACCTCCAATTCTTCCTTCTGAAAACTTAGCGAACTATGATCAATACTGCGTAGCTATATGTTCACTCATTTTAAACTATGAAGAAGTCATTAAGGATGCTCTTGAATAGATTGTGAAGCTTGTTGAAAAATTAGGTAAGTGTTCTAATACTTTTTGAAATTTAAAGAACCTGCATAAATTTAAAAAAAATGATGTAATTTATTGCTTTACATATCAAACAGCTCCATTCCTCCTGCTGAAAGACAAAAAAGAAACATGCGAGTTAGTAGCATTGACACTTCAAAAGCTTGCTTCTGATCCAGATTCCAGACGTGAACTTGTTTAATATGTTAATAAGTATGGCAATGTGCAGCATCCAACGACAGGAGCTAGTCTAAATTAAGAGATCCAAAAATATAAGAAACTCAATGATCTTCTCAGTAAATGAACCCAAAACATTCTCCTATTATATAAGAATTAGGAGATTCATAATTGTTTACAAAATCAAAATATTTTAACAATGAATAAACCTAATCGAGATGCTAATTGTCAAGGGAAGAAAGAATAATTATTATTATTATTTAGATTCACTTGCTATTTCATGCTAACAAAATAAAAAAAGATATGAATTATTGATTTCTTAATATTTTGAGTAAAGGCATTCGATATCCCCACCCACCTACCCTAATCCCTTTGTTGATATCCAGAGATCAATCAATACCTTATTTTCGAAAGTTCTATGAGAATGAAACATGTATTCTTAGTTTCCCTGAACTCAATTAATTAATTTAAATCATCACAAAAATAATAAAATCTAACCTCCCCCTTTAAAAAGCTCAATTCAATGGCCGACAACGACTCATTCATCATCGAAGATAACAGAAAAAAGGCACATGGTCACGGAACTGAAAATTTCGAGGTCTATTCTGGCAGTTCCTTTGGTTCATAGATTACATTCACTGTTGGTGTCTCATACTTACTTGGTATTATAACTTTATTTCTTGTGCATCTCTAACTGTTTTTCAATAGCTAAGATACTTATGATTGTTTAATTTTATCAGCAAGTTCAGTTGGTTTAGCGAAGGGAGTTATCGAAGGATTCCCAAGAAATTTTTAGATGCCCAAGAAACTACTATTGAACAATTTCTTCAATTCACTTGGTAAAAATCAATCGATGTTTGGTCAAAAAGCAGCTGGAGCAGGTAACTAACATATTTCGAAAATATAAATGCCAAACGATTAGGGTATTTAACTATTCTGATTTATCCTTTCTTAGGTCTTCTTTACTATGTGATCGGTTCTGCGACAAACTTCTTCTTTGAAGACCAACTTGATATGCTAAATGATTTGTAGAAGAACGTAGCAATAGGATCCTTAACTGGTCTGCTTTTCACTACAGGTGCAGGTGGTATGTCTTTCTTAAAAGGTACTTTAGGAGGTGCAGCTATTATTGGAGGACTCACTCTGCTTACAGAGTACCTCCACTCAAAATAATATGTCGCATTCCAGATGAAGTTCTGAAGTCAATGTTTGTTGATCACACATTATCTTAAAACCACTTTCTTAATATTATTGTGTCATAGAATAAAAAATTGCATATTTTGCCAAAATAGTCATGCATTTGTGTCAATCCTTTGTCTTTTTGCTTCGTTGTTATTCATAAAGACAGTCTTGGCAAAAATACCAACAGGATTAACTCTTCTTGTGGAAATGTAATTTTATAATAGAATAATTGGACAAACTGATTGATCTCAGTTTGATTTGGTATTCGTGAGCAAAAATCATCTTGGATTGATCTTTTAGTTTAATTCTTTTGGGGTCTTTATCTCAGTAATTTTGTAATCTTTCAAAATCAAAATCCCCCCTCTTTTGATTCATCTTATCTAGTATTAACATTTACTGTACTTCCTAAGCATTTCAAGGCTAATTTTGAAGAACTTAATTACAAACTAATTTCTATTTATTGATACAAAGCAAGTCTATGAAGAACACATCAACCACAGCAGCAACTACGTGAGTTAGAATCCTTGGGAAACTTTGAAAACGTTTGAATCATGTTTCTTTTCTTTTAACCAAAGAGAAAAAAGGTAAAAGCTGACCAATGCTGAAGCCTATTTAGTTCTTCAAGAGGCGATGGAGAAATAAAAAAAAGGATCATTGATGTCAGCGAAAAACGAATAACTAACTCTAGAAGTAATTTTACCGAATCCTATCAACATTTTGCATTTCTAATATTATTTAGTTATTGGAACACTTGGAGACATAGCCTAAATATAAGCAAGGCTCCAAGATAGTCGAAGATTTGATACGTAACTTAGAGAAGCAGACTCTCTCTTAATTTTAACTCATGCAAATCATTAATACACTACCCATCAAAGAAGTTGATCTCGAACTTGTAAGATATTTTCTAAAAGCATGGTTAGTACTGTGTTTTAAGCATGATAAACTGTTATTTAGGTAGTAGAAGATAGCGATAACAAGCTAGGAACTAACGAGATTGAGAAAATCCTTCAACTTTGCTAATAAATCAGAGAAGAAGCATCTTAACAAGAATGATTATTTTTTTGTTCTCCCCGAAGTATTAAATAGTCTACTTGCCAAGTGAAATCCTTTGAAATCAACTTACCTTTGTTTTTACTATTTTGAAATTCAATACATAAATCAGTTCATTTTTTAAGTCATTTATGAAATTGTACTCTACTATCATATTGTATTTGCTATGTGGGCAAGTTCGCAATAGATAGTGGGGAATTGTTAAAATATTGTCAATGATAAAAATATTTTCTTCTTCATGAGAAATCTTTGTTAAAAGGCTTCCTAATAAGTCAACCAATTGCTTCATTATTTT
>Ga0302271_10001477_pt1 | contig 22484 bp, 11 predicted proteins | sample III_Bog_N1_1_FD_198767 | JGI IMG/M metagenome (GOLD analysis project Ga0302271, IMG submission 198767) | Peat permafrost microbial communities from Stordalen Mire near Abisko, Sweden - III_Bog_N1_1 | ecosystem: Environmental > Terrestrial > Soil > Wetlands > Peat | place: Sweden: Abisko... | reverse complement strand
ACCCCCAACCCCAACCCCAAACCCCAACCCCAACCCCAACCCCAACCCCAACCCCAACCCCAACCCCAACCCCAACCCCAACCCCAACCCCAACCCCAACCCCAACCCCTCTGTAAATTTGTAAATCTGTTGTCTTCATTTTGTTATTAAACTTCTACTTTAGGGTTAAAACAAAGAGTTTCAAGATGTATTTGAAATATTTGTGAAAGAACATGAAAATAACTACAATTATCATACATTTTGGAACGAAAAAACATAGTAACAAAATGTCAAAATATAAGTTAAACCACCAATTCCCATCTCTTGTTCTTTAGCAAAACTTTTTTCTCAAATCATTTTGGCTATTCTTTATTGTTACTTTGTTCTTCATCATTTGAAAGCAAAAAAGAAATGAATTTATTAGCAAGACTCTTTTGAGCTGGCTAACCTTAATTTTAAACTTCTCCTTGAATCCCTTAGGCTAAAAACCCTAACCTCTATTTCTACACTCCTATTTTAATTTTCTCTTCTTCGGAAAACACCAGCACAGATGCCATAGTATCCAAGATTTGTAGTTTAACTTGATTGCTTGAATTACTATCGAAATACTGAATAAGGAAGTTAGAAATGACACGACGATCGATTTAGTATTCTGACTTGATTGCTTCGTTTTTAAGCTTAAGGAGAAGAACATGCGTTTCACTTTTAATAGCCTCAATTTCTTTTTCCGATTCAGCTAGTTTCTCTTGCAGCAATGTCAATTTTGAATTCTTTTCATTCAACGCTGATTCTTGCTGTTGCATTTGTATCTTCATTTCTTCAACAGGAGCAGCTAATTCTGAAGCAGCAATAAGTTCAGCTCTCATTTTCTTTATTTCCCCATCATATTTCTTTGCTAAAGCTTCACTCCTTCTCTAGAATTCTTCATGAACAGTTTGAAGACTAGAAATATTATCTTCTAGAACTTAAATTGTACTTTCTTTTTCTTTAAGCAGCAGTTAGTTCTCAGCTGCTTAAGCAGCTTTTTCTTCTAGGGCTTCCTTATTACTTTCTAAACTATTTATGTCTTCGAGTAAAGTTGCTTTTTGTTATTTTAAAAGTGTATTTTCTGAAATAAGTGCGTCCAGTTTCTATTTTTGCTGAGATACTTTTTCAGTTAATCCTGCAACTTCTGCTCTACGCCCTGCATCTGATCCTGCAACTTCAATTTGAAGTTCACTGAAGGCAGTCTCTTTCTTCTTGATTGTCTGCTTTTATAAGGCTACTACATCGCTTAACTCTTGAAGTTTAGTTTCTACTTTCTCTAATGCTTTGACCTTTGCTGAAAGAGTCGCTACATCGTCAGTTGATTTCGTGTATTGTTCTTATAATTTATTATATTTGCTCTTTTCGGAGTTTCGCAGCTAGGAGATCTATGTAAAATAGTGCTAGACAATAGATGAGCGAGCATCTGCAATAAACCTTTAGATATCTTTCATTATTTCTGGGCTGCTATTTTTAACGCAATCTTGAATCTGTTAAACATGCTTTGATATATCAAGCCTCTCAAGCTCTGTTGCAAGAGAAGAAAAGCCTTCTACCATGATATTAATCAACTCTTTATTTCCTTTTTTGATTGCTTCGATGTGCTTATTCAATTTATCATTTGATTTGGCTAAAGCTGACATTTCTGATTGATATTTTTTATCCGTAATCTGTTATTCTTCACCAAGTTATTCTTAAATTCTTATGAGCTAAGATTATAACTATTTGATTTCTCCTTCCTTTTTTTCTACACACTTTTGAAGCTCAATAATCATAGCTTTTCCTTATTGTTTCTCAATTTATCCCTTGAGTAAATCATCAACTTATCTTTTAGCAGTTGCTAGCTCCTTTTCTAGCTGAACAACTTTGGATTTCCATTCTGCAACACTCTATTCAGTTTTTTAGTTGAGTTCATTTGTTTTATCTTGAAGGTTTTATTGATGAGTTAGGTAGTCCGTAGACAGCTCTTAATACTTGTATTTTAAGCTTGAATGAGACTCTTCTAAGCTTTCATACTTCTCTTTAAACTCCAAATGTTCATTCTTTAAATGCTCTGTTTCTCCTATTAATGTTTGGTGTGACTCAATTAAACTAGAATGGTCAGCATCAAGGCTTTTGAATCTTTCAATTAGTTCACAATACTAGCTTTGCAGTATCTTCAAATCAGCTACTTCTTGCTATTCAATTTATTGTGACTGGCCATTTGATTCATGTGTTACTTTCTCTACAGCTTCTTTTAAATCCACAAGCTCTTAAGATTAAGGATTTTACAGTTAATTATTATCTTAGTTGCATGCTAATAACTTCGCAGTATGTTGAGCTTATTAAATGGTTTCTTGCATGTCATAAATCACTTTTTCTTTGAGGGCAATCTCTTCTCTTGCTTGATTTAGTTTTGTTTCCAATTCTTATTTTTCTAACATAAATTCACTTCTTAAATCATTAGCTACTTCTTCGAGATTATTGCCTTAGTCCTGCTAGTTATTTTGATGTTCAGATTGAACCAAACTCATTTCTTTATTCTAAAGAATCTCAAGCTCTTATCTAGAACTTGTTAATTCCTCTTCTTATATATCTTTTTCTTCCATCAGCTTTCTCCTTTCTTCAACTTAACTTGATCTTTCTTCTAGCAACATTTAAATAGATTCCTTTGCTTTCTTTAACTCTTCTGCCATCTCAGCTGCACTACTTTAAGCCTAGTTACCTTTGACAGACTCTGCTTTCAGTTTCTTCAGCGTCTCAACTAACTCATCGTTTTACTGAGTGATATGTGCTATTTACTCACTCTTTTGAATCAATACTTATTCCATTCTTTATCCACTTTGATCTTTATCATTATTCTGTTTCTCTATTTCTGCTAGTTTTTTCTTAATATCCTAAAGCTAATTCTGCCATTCAGCATTCTCTTCCATGCATCTACTCATCTCAGATGTCTTCAGAATCAATACATCTTAGAGCCTATTATTCTCGCTTTCGAAGTTAGATACATTTCCCAGAATCTCTTTCCTTTCTATCTCCACATACTATTACAATTCTTCCAATACTTTCTTCTATTGAGCCTACTCTAGAACTAGTTTTTCAGCTGCCTATCTTTGAGCATCAAATTCAATCTTTTACACGAAAAGATTTAAAAGATCATCGTAATTAACTGTACCATTCAACTGCAACATATCTTTCTCATCATAAGAAACAACGAATATATCCTTAATGCTTTATCTGTGTTCTTCTGTGATGTCATCTCCTAGATTCTCCTCCACCATTTGCTTTATTCTTTCTTCAATCTTTGTGAGCATTGCTTATTTCGCTTTGTCAATGAATTTCTTCGAATTATCTCTCAAAATTGCATTCACCATATTCTCTACATTCTTTTTAACATCCTCTCCTAACACATTCATTACAGGTAAAGATTCTTGAGCCTTTTAAGCTTGTTTCAACTCTAATAACAAACTCTAGAGCAGCTATTCTCGTTGCTATAAATCAGTTTTTAAAGTGCCCTCTGATCCTATTCCTTTTTGTTTATTATTATTCTGCAGATTCCATTAAGGAGATTAGTCTGCTTCAACAACAATCTGCTAAACTATGCCCTTCGCTTTAGAACCTAGCTCTTTTCCTTTTTGCATTAAACCATTCCACATGATGATTAACTTTATAAACGCAATGTGTGTGTGATAATATTGTTTGATATTTATTTTATTTTCTTTAAATTACACTCCCCTAGTTCCTTGAATATCTTCACAGCCTCATTCTTTCTATTTCTCTCACACTTGGAGATACCAAACAGTACAGAGTATTCCCAAACAATTTCACCAAGATTTGAATGTAAAAAGCATATTATTAACAAATTAACAGACAGACACATGAATTAATTCCTCCTAGATAATAATACAATCTCAAAGAGAAAGAGCTTAAAGTAGATATGAATGCATTTGAATAATCAATCACTTCCATTGTTCATCATTTTCCCTACTCCATTAGTGTTAATAGCTTCTGGGGATTTCTTCTCATTTTTTTGTAGAATCGGATAAAAATAAGGGTGCATCATTGCTTCTTTTGGAGTTATTCGTTGTGCCTGCAAAAAACAAACAATTTTATTTCAAATAATCCTCCAAATTTTCAGCTATGTTAGACACAAAGATATTTGATATTTCTAAAAAATATTCAAAAAGTAAATTGTTTATTCAAATTACATGATCGTAGACGAGCATTTTGCTTAGTAAATCAATAGCTTCATTGTTTGCTAAGGACTTATTTTCAGGAGTAATAAACTTAGACCAAGGCTTTTTGTTATGCTTTCCAAGAACTCCATTGAACTATGGTCCCAACTCTAAGCTGTAGGTTTTCAGATACTCATTGAGCTAATCTGTTCCAAGCACATATGCAATTTTTTCAAGTTAATCGTAATTATCGTTTCCTTAAAAGAATGGCTCTTGTTTGAAGATAATCCCTGCGAACATAGCTCCTAGACTCCAGACATCTAGACTGTAGTCATAGTATTAGTAATCCACAAGAAGTTCTGGTCCTTTGAAGTATCTTGAGGCTACTCGAACATTGTAATCTTTCCCTGGGAAATAATATTCTGCAAGTCCCCAATCAATGAGTCTGACTTATCTCTTTTCATGGTCAATCATAATGTTGTGTGGCTTTACATCTCTATGCATAATACCTTAGCTATGGCAGAAATCCAACGCCTAGATGAAAATGGAGTTAATTATGCAAGAACATGAATGATTTAGAATATTACCTTAATCACTTCATAGATGTAGAAGCGGACATCGAAATCGTTAAGAGATTTATAGAGTGTGCGGTATTCTATGTTGTTCACGTACTCAAAGACCTAACAAATGGTATGAGTATTAATATATTAAACCTATTTAAAGCAGGGAATAAGTACTAAGCTAGTGCAGCGAGAAGCAGAATCTCTGACAATATCAAGAAGCTAGACTATGTTTGGTCCTCCGCTGAGATTCTATAAAATGGAGATCTCTCTTTTAATTTTTTTCTTCCTGACTAAAAATAACTCAATGAGCCAATGAACACAGACACATTAATATGAATGAAAGTTACTTGGCTTGAGCACTTTAATGACACACTTTTCATTAGTCAGAGAATTGACTCCTTCAAATACTTCAGAGTACTTTCCTCTTCCTAATTTGCTTATCACTTCGTACTGCTAAATATCTCTAAATAAATATTGTTATTATTACAACCTCGTGCGATTACTTAATGAGTAGAATTCGATTGCCATATTGGTATTAAAAATGGCATAAATCAATACGATTGTATAAAAAATAATAATAGTTACCCCCAAGTAATCTCTATGTTCTCATAGTCAAAGTAGTCTTGTGCTTTGGTCAAGTTAACATCTGCATAGAATTTGGGTTTGGAGCTGACAATATTATTGTTATTATTCCCTTCCATTTCTGTGAGTTAGTGTGTCTTCCTTCTTTTTCTTTTTGTTTTTTTGTTTTATTCGTTTTAAATTCTTGAAAATAATCTTTCAAATCCAAATTATCAGCTATCTTAAATCAATAACAACACTCTTGCTACTCATTCTTACTTGAAATCAATCTCTTCCAAATAAATAGAGACTCCTTGCTCTTTATTCTTGAATTATTATTAGATACTACCCTCTCTCTCTTTCATTCTTCGTTTATTAGTTTATTTCAGATTGAATCCCCTAACAATCCTATCCCAACCTTCCTGTCTTTATCTTGAATCAAAATAAAAGTGTGCTCACTTATCAAAATAAATCTAAAGATAACTCTAAAATATAAATCCTTAAAGCTTTATTAGCAATATAATATGAGACTCTTTACAACTGTAAACAAATTTGCTTTCTCCGCGATCAAAGCATCTCCATTAACAACTCAACTCTAAGCTAATCCGAACAGAAATGCAATTCGCTTTGAAAACTAGAATCGCACTTGGACTTTCTAGGAGCTTGAAGTAATCATATTCAATATAATCTTTTGATATCTAATGCATAGCTGCTTGTTACTTAGGCACACTCCAACGCATTTGCTTACGGACTCGTTGAGCTTGGTTGGAAGGCAGGTAATTCAATCTCGAAGAAAGATATTTGAAATACAATAAGGAATATGAATAGAATTGCAAAATAAGCGTGTTAGAGAGCATATATTAAATAACAGTGTTTGTTTAGGTGATAAGCTGCTCCTTTGGGTTGAATCTAATCATACAAGTGAGATTGCAACTGCTTAAATTGGAGCAGCTAAATCAGGAGTTACTCTAGTCAATTGCTATGCGAAATCAGCTGAAGAACTAGCAGTAGCACTAAATGATTCCAAAGCAACAGGAATCCTCTTTAGTCCAAATAGCAAAGCCGGAAACAATAAGTATATCGATATCATCAATACAACCATTCCAGAATTATCCAATAGTATAACAATTCAATAAATAGTTTAAATCATCTCAACAAAACAATCAAAAGCAGAATCAACAACTATTTGTTATATGTTCATTTTGTAGTTCACTTCCCTCTCTTAGTTGTTTTCTAACATTTCCTGTTCCTTTCTATTAGCCAGCAAAGGATCTCTAATCAAGAGCAAGTTCCCTAACCTTAAGCAAGTGATTCATACTGGATTCTACTCCTTCCCTGGCACCAATAAATTCAGAGTATCTGATATATTTCTTTCAGATAATGATATTTATTAAACTAATAATTCTTATTATTTACCAGCAAGTTCTTGTTTATGCGAGCAAAAATTTCAACACCTTGACTCTCCCTAACATTGAGCTTAATGCCCCTCTACTCAAGACCTAATCTCGCACTTTTTCTCTGCAAGAACTTATCAGTGGAATCAAGCAATCTCTTTCTGGTATCACTGTGAATTAAGACACTTCTGTCTTTGTAACCGGTGACTCTCGCACACCTCTGTCGTTCTAACTTGGTATTCTTTTGAATTTACTTGTCGAACAAAGCTAATTATATTTGAAAATAGGTGTGCTAAACTCTCTTGTGAATGGAAACTATTCCGTTTACACTGGAGCTCAAGATCTCAATCAGGTCAATCAAACTCTTCGTTTCTACAATAAACCTTTATTATTGGTTGGTGACTAACTTCAAATTGGAGACAATATTGTAAGTTATTTTTGATAATTTAGAAAAAATTAATTTAATAATGAACTATCATTTTGTATCTAGAAGAACAATTCAGCATAATTCGCTGGAGTTTTATCTGGAGCCAATGTTTAACAGTTAACTTCTCTCAAGACATCAGTATGAACATTGAGTTCTAGAGATAATAAATTGATCAAACAATAAAATGCAGTGTTGTGTTAAAAGTGAATATTTTTTCATATGAACATGCAATCTTGATTGTTTTATCTATTAAGAATTAAATTAAAGAATAGTCTAAATGTTGCTGCTGCTCCATTTTTATGAATCTAATTTATCCTAAGCATATTTAAACCATCACAAAAATTAGAATAGATAAATATTATTATTTTATATGCACAGTCAACTCTCATATTTGTCTCTAATTAAGGACAATAATATTAGAATAGAAAAATGAAAAAAGAAAAGATGATAATCAAAGGAACAAAATAATACAGATTATTTGCTGGTTTTTAGTTCTGAAAAAGAAGAAGGATAATATTAATATAACTTTGGCTTTAGTTAAGTGAATTTAAACAATTATAAATTCAAATCAAGAAAAATATGCCCTGAATTACATATCAATTTACTTGTTAGTTAAACAGTCTGTTTGTCTTCCAGAAAGATGATTACTCGATTCTGAACAGTTAGTACTATCTTCCCAAAATATTAGAAGAAGATATTAAGTTACACTTAAAAAGATTCTTACATAATTAATTAAAAAAAGTATTTCAAACAGATTGGAGGTATTTAATAGTTACAACATAAGAAAGCAAATATACTTATTTAAAGAAAAATTTCAATTTCACACACGGACAGAGAGAAGATTAGAAGATTAGGAAGAAATTTACTCCCAATTATTTCTCTTTAAAGTTTTTGTAAGGCTGTGAAAAATAGTGGATTAGTAGAGTTGTTCTTAAAAGAGTAGAAAACAAGACAAAGCTAATTAGACTGTAGATAATCAAATTTTTCAAAGAAAGAATAAAGCTCCAGTCAAAATAACAGGGAAGGTAAGCAGGGTTAACTGAAGTGTTATTTGAGTAGCTAAAACAGTGTTCTTTCAAATTGAGGAAAAGAAGAAAAGATTATCTAGAGGTGCTGTCTTGATGAAAGTTGGATTCAAAGTAGAAATCGATTCTTGTATCTACAAACTGCCTGGACAGATTAACTCTTATTAGTAGCTCTATTCATAAATACTATCGAGCTTCCACACTAAGATACCATTTCCGTTTAGAATTACATATCAAGGTGAAAATATACTTTTAAATAATCTTCAAGACGAATAAGACTTTCTTTCTCTTCTGGAATATGTTGAGTCAAATCGACTCAAGCACATTAAACTCAATATTGAGGTGCAAGAGTTCAATGAAGATCCAAAGGGGCTTGACTGTCTTTAAAGTAGTCAGAGAGAGACACAAGATGAACTCGACAGCTCTCTTTTCTAATATTATGACCTACTCTAGTTATTGGATGACAACTAATGTCCATCTAGTCTTCACACGAGTCTGTTTAGTTTGGATAAAGAAATTGGAGAAAGCTGCAGAGGAGAGGAATGGATTTGGACATTAGATATTGATAAAAATGATTGCTAAAACATCATAGGAATGGTGAATTTAGAAGAATCTGCTATTATCTATATCCGATCTGAAGAACTACCCTACTAATGCAGTGACATATTCTGCTATTCTACTGAATCTGGGAAGTAACTAAAACAAATCAAAGATTAATAATCTGATAATCGAGCTGGGTGCAAGTAAGCGATTCCCGAGAATATTCCTGATAATGAGAATTCAAGACAGTTCAAAGGCAAAGAAGTCTAAAAGACAGAGGAAGGATTGTGTCATCTTGCTGAACAGAGCAATAAATTAATTAATTGCCTTTCGCTAATGGAATAGACAAAATGTTTGCTGCCCTTTATAAATAATTAAAGTGAAGCAAGCTCAGAAGCGAAGACTTCAAATCTGCCTTAGATTTCCTAGTACCAAGTTAAAGATACTTCCCCAGAGACCGCTTCATCCAGCAGTGTTCCTATCCATTCACAAGGATTTTTACCTTCTAGCTTCTGTTTTGATAGTACAGCAGATCACTCATCAGTAATCTCTGAATTTTATACTTTAATCCCATAAATCACTCGAAACATCTTTCGCGTTAGTACGACTTGCATAGAACCGAAAGATTTCTCTTCTCTAAAATAAACTCCTTGCAGTTACTCTCCCTCACATTTGACTTCTCATGTGTTTTCTTCTTTTAATTTCAATTCTACTAATTTAATATCTGCTTCCACATCAGTATCGCATCCTTCAATGACATTTCCAAAAGATATTCCGCTCATATTACAACAGTCTTTTAAATCTTCAAATAAAGCGAAATCTGACCTTTAAACTCAGCAATATTCCTCAAATTATCACATTGATTATGATTCCAATTTGAGTTTGAGGGCAAAAATTTTAAATTCTCCCTCGAAACAACAGCTCATTGTATCTCCCCAAAAATAGTGCTCTTTCACAATATCTCTTTAAAATAATGGAGAAATAAAATGGCCGAAAACAGTCAGGCTTGATTAGCTAGATGGAATAATGCGAACAAATTATTTAACAGTCACAGGTTTAGATCCATTTGAAATTATTACTGTTAACCTATCTTTTTAGGCTCCGAGTTAACTTGGTGCTTTTAAGATCTCTTTGAGGCTTTGCTATGAGACAGGATAGTAAAGTCTAAAATATTTTGGGCCAAAGTTATCCTTTGAATTCGAAGTGAATAATGATATGAATTCCATAGATAATCAATGTTCTCTGCATTCCCCTCCAAAACCAATGGGGATTGATGAAGACTTCTTAATTAAAAAAGAGTAATCAAAATATGATAGGAATGCAAGACTTCATGAACTGATTGGTTAAGAATAATAAGATAATAACTAAATCAATTCAAGACCCTCATTTGGGTCTTTTTTCAATTCAAGAGAGCAGTTAGAGAGAATATAGCATTCTCCTGAACACAATATGCAATCATACTCCATAGCTGAAAATTCAATAATTTCTGAATATCATTAGAATTGATCACATTCCTTCAATTCGTATTTTAGCTCTTTTTTTAATATCCAACAATTAGATTTTTCCATAGTTGGTTCTCTTTTATCTTTCTCTCTATTTATTTTAACTTTGTATTGTAATTGTGTTTATATGAGTATCATAACACTAAATACTAAAAACATCATGAAGCAGATTACATAAATTAATATTGTAATTCGAAGATTATATATTTTATTATCCAAGCGAATTTCGTTAAGAAATAAGTTGGAAGGTTTATTTATTTTATTCAATTCAAGATTCCAAATGGTTGGATAAAACTGAAGTTAGTCCTCTTTTTCGCAACTAGTTTTTTGGATTTAATTAGCGTTTATCTGTTTGGTAGTTGTGTAGTTTTAATAGAGAACGAGAGGTAAATATTGAAAATGTTCAAAAGGAGCGTGAGTCCAAATCTTAGAGGGAAAACAAGGTAGCATTATCGATGTGAAATAAACAATGGATTTTATGAAGGAGATATGCTACATTACAAAAAAGATGGTGTTGGTATTTTTATCCATGATGATGGAAGTGTGTATGCAGGATAATTTTTGTATGATGTTTTCCACGGCGAGGGCATATTGCTGTATAAAAGATAAGGAGTCTTATATTGCCAGTTTGAGAAAGGAATACCTAATGGATGGTGCGTGATGAATCTAAACGGCTCATATATATGCGGATCATTTTCTTAGAGCCTACTACATGGAAGTGTTTTTTATTACAGCAAGGAAAATCAGCTGTGGTAATATCTTGAATATCAGTCAGGCAAACAAGTTAGAAAATATGCAGAAGAATAAGCAGATGATATTAAGAGAATTCCATCTTTTATGAAGAAAGATTCGATTATTTGCTAGAAATTTATGAACTTCTTAGAATTTAGAGTGGAATCGATATTCAAGAAAAACGTAGAAATGTCTCTTTCTTTGCTAGCGAGTGATGAGGATCCTCTTTAGAAATGTATTGGATTTGTTACCAAAGACAAACATCTAAACGGACTAGGATTTATCTTCAATAACGATTCTATTTAGGTAGATAATTGAGAATTTATTGAATTATTTATTTATTAACAATAGATGAGTGGAAACTACAAAGAAGGAAAGATTTCAGGACTTGGGCGAATCGATCACGCAAATGGAGATATTTATGAAGGCTTCTTTCGTTAGGATGAGATGGAAGGATAAGGAATTTATTTCACAAAGAACACTGATTCATATGTGAGAGCGATATTTAGGCATAACGAATGCGTACAAATAATTTCTTAGGGTTCTGGATATCCTTCTGAACTTTGCAGGAAAATGAAATAAAGAGCTCATTAAAAGAGTCTCTAGTATATGGATTTCAGTTTGAGTCTGAATCAAATACGAGTTAGTCTTCCTGGTCTTTTTAAATCAGTCAAATAAGAAGCATATGCAGCAACCAAGACATTAAAGGATTATTTCTTTATGGCTTAAGATCCATAGGCTATTTAAAAATCTCTTAGTTCTCAAAAAGCTGAAGATTAATCAGGCTAGAAAATTTTTAGTCCTAATTCAAAATCAAGATTGAACAGACCTACTTCAGCTTAGCCTTTCTCAGCCACTAAACAAAGGGATTTAACAGCCTAGGCAAACTTATCTTAATTTCGTGCTAATAATTTTTAAAATCAAAGAGATTATTAAGAAATTCCTACTTTGTCTCAAAAATATGAGCACTATTTGAATGATTTGCAGCAACCAACTGGCTAAGAAACTTTATTTACTGATCATGATATTAACAACGCTTCTTTTAACAGATTTACTGTGACTTCTTAACAGACACTTGGTCGGACTTAATCACCAACTAATCACTCTAAACGGTATCTTCCTATCTTTTAAAATCACTAATTTTAAAAATCAAGGAGCCCCAGCCCTCTTATCAATTTGTAAAGTTCCATTACTAATAGCAATCTAGGTAACTCAGCAGCTTTCTCTCCCTCAAAGTCACTTTAATAAGAGAATAGATAAACTGCTCCTTCTATTCTTATTACTAATTAATAATAGCAACAATTCTTAGTTTAGTCAAGATCGCAAAGTCGCCTTTCCTATAATTAGTTATCGTAATCTTAACAGTTTAAATAGTTAGGATATGCTGAAAGAGAAAGTGCTAGCCCTTCCAAATCAAGGAAATATAAACCAATTTTCGCATCTCAAAGTTTATCTTCTCTAAAGCCATTTTACAATCCATTAGAGAGTTCATTAATTTAAAATAATTCGCCTGATAATTTTCCAAAAACAAGTTAGAATTTTTATTAGGATACTCCAACTTCTCTGAAAAAAAGCTAAGCGTTTAAACAAGATGCTTAGAAGTCTGAATAAGAGAATTAATAGAAACTAATAGGATAGACATACTTAAATCAGAAACTTAAGATATTAATTAACTAATAGAAATAATACTCCCCTTCGTTTAAGTCTCAGTTAGCACCCTTTGGAGATAACAGGGTCTTTAAAGATTAACAAGGGAAATCGAATGCGGATATCTATCATTCTTTTAAAAATAATTTCGGTTAATATTAGTCCCCTTCTTCTGTCTTGTCCCCTAATGATAAAATCATAAATTAAGGTTTAGTTTCTAGATAGCCTGTTCTGCCTTCTTCTTCTAGACTTAATATTGATCCTCAAGTTGAACACTAATAATAATAAGATATTCCAGTAAATCAGGGATTTTAAATGAATTAATAGTTATGAGATTATTATTTGCTGTAGATTGATTATTTTTGTATAATATTTAAAAAGAAATGAATAATTTGATCTCAAGAACATGTTAGCATTGTTTTCATAATTTGAAAAAGAAAAAGAAGAAACAGAAACAGAAAGAATTAATTCAGAATTAAGAAAAGATATCATTTTTCACAGGAAAGAAAAAGAAATAAAAAAATAATCCAATTGAGTGTGGTAAGTGGTCTAAGGAATTTCTTAATCGAAAAATAAAATCAAAAGTGAAAAAAATAAGATAAATAAGGAGAGATGCAGAACACCACTAACATTATTCTGACGCCCATTCATTAGGGTCACACCCATTACTTTGACTACATTGATAAATTCCCTAAGTCAAAGGAAGGTCCAGCTCTTGAAGATTTGCATGTCACCAACCAAAAAATTCTTAGAGAGCAACTCATTAACGGATAGGATAACCTAGAGCACAGTAATATTATGTTTGGACAAATGAATTTATGAGAATAGATGAAATGGAAAAGATGGAATAAAAGAAAAAGAAAACAGGAGAGAAATTAAATGGAATAAATCATAATAAAACAGCTATATTTTATATTAAATAAGAAAATAACTGATTCTTATTTTCCTTTTTTACTAGATCTCTGCATTAGAAACTGCTTCAAAATGAGTTAGCCCAGATACTCCTTTGCATGCTTGACCAGAAAATGCAAAACTGATCCTATTCTTGCTTCGAAACAACTTGGACTTCTTAAAGAATGAAGTGAATTTCTGAGGCAATGAGACTAGCTGAAAGTGCTGATGCAATCAGAGTTGGACCATTAAACTTGCGTTAATGATACTCTTTAATGCTTTTGTAATACCTTCCATGTAGTCTCTTAATAACACAGTCAATAACATCTTCAATTATTTGCAAAACTCTTTGAAATTATTTGGATTTACAATTGTTGAAAACTTAGAAATTTGCTAGAAAAGACTTTTAAGTCAAAGATAACTCCTGATTTGACTTAAAAAACTATTTGAAAAATAAAAATGTCTCCCTTAAATGCATTGATCATTAATAATTGCATTTATTCAAGTATTCTCACTTAAGAACTAAAAGTCTTAGTAAATACATAATCTACACAAAAGAAATGAATTAGAGAAAACATGTTATTTTATGTGATCTCTTTTGAAAACATTTTTCAGCTATCACTAACTTGATAGCTGATATTCTTAAGCCTTTAAACTGTCTTCCCTCAGAACTGAGTCTTTTTTACTGAAGCTTTTTCTAGTTTAGCATCTTCAACTTTCTTAGCTTCTTCTTTCTCTTTAGCAGCTCTTTCTCTTCTTGCTTTAATCTCTGCTAGTCTTTAAAGGTCAGCTTTCTGTCTATCTGCAGCACTAGGTCCAGTTTATCCTTAGCCACCTTCTTTCTCTTTGCCAGGGACACCTTAAGGTTTTTTTTAAGATGGTTTTTTTTAAGCTGGTACTTCTTCTTCATCTGAAGACTCCTTCTTCACAACTTTTTTTGGTTTTTCCACGGGTTTTTCAACAGGCTTAGGCTTCTCAACTTTTTTAGGTTTTTGATTACCTTCTTCATCGCTGGAAGAAGGCATTTCGTAAGTACGGTTTCCCTATTTTCTATTAAAGAAACCATCATCGTTAGTATTCTCATCTTCATTTTCTTCTTTTTTGACTGGTTTCTATTCTGAAATATCCTCATCGCTATCATCTTATTTATTGATATTAAGCTTTTAAGTTGCTTTGATGATGTCTTTTTCTTAGATTTCATCGAATTACTTCTCTTTACCTCTTTGGTTAAATTTTCTATTACGTCCAAACTCGTCCTTACCCATTGTGCTTTTTCTTTTAGTTCTGTCTTTTTGTTTAATTATTTCAAGATTATTTTAAAATGCAAATTGTGTCTCTATCGAATATGAGGATTTGATAGAATGAGCGGTCTTGCTCAGAAGAATATTTTTGTTTTATTAGACAAATGTTAGAACTGTGAGCTGCAGAAAAGGAATCTTTTCTTAGCATTTTACAATAAAAGTTCAGATTCGTATGGTCTAAGCAATGTAGAGTTTAAAATATTATTGGAAAGAAAATAATCTAAACCCAACAATTTTGTATGAAATTACGTAATTATTTCCTTGGCCTTATTGACTTCAACCTAAATATGATTTTGAATGTCTTGTAATAATCTAATTTTTTTTAACAAAAAGAGATTTTTTGAGACAATTTTTTAATTAATTATTATTTATTGCTTTCTGATCTTCTGTATTTTTGTTGTAAAATATCAATTAGTATTTTATCTATTGCCATACGTTTTTATTTGTTCTTTTTGTATTTATTTGATTTGTCCTCTTAGGAGAAAATTATCATCAATTTTTAATTCATCTGAAGAAAATGTCTCGTCTTATTTAATTTCTGAGATCTTCTTTTATTCCTCCAATTAACAAAAGATTATTTTCGAAAATAAACTAACTCAATTCTTTTATTAAAATGGATTGCATAGATCTTCGTAGTGATACTGTCACTGTTCCTACTCCAGAAATGAGAACTGCCATGGCGAATGCTGTCGTTGGTGATGATGTCTATGGAGAGGATCCCACAGTAAAAGCTCTCTAGGAATACGCAGCTAGTCTACTCAAAAAAGATGGAGCTCTGTTTGTCCCTTCTGGAACTTTTGGAAATCAATGTTCCATTTTAACTTGCACTAGTCGCAGTTAAGAACTTGTTATCTCTAACTTAGCTCATATCTTAAACAGTGAATGTGGAGCAGTTGGTCTTATTTCTGGTGTTGTTGTCAGGGCAATTGATGTCAGTGACTCCAATGGTTTATTGACAGCATAAAAAGTGAAAGATGCAATTAGAGATGACCACTCCATAGTAAGTTCCGAAACTGGATTGATTGCAATCGAGCAACCCACTCTTCAAGGAAAAGTTTACCCTCTAGAGACCCTTAAAGAAATCTACGAGGTTGCCAAAAAGAATGGTGTTATGGTTCATATGGACGGAGCACGTCTCTTCAACGCTGCGAGTTATCTTAAATGCTAACCTTGGGAAATTGCTTAGTATTGCGATACTCTTATGCTTTGTCTTTCCAAAGGCCTATGCGCTCCAGTAGGGTCTCTTATTGTTGGGTCTTCTGTTTTTATTCAGCGCGCCACCAAAAAGAGAAAGCTCCTAGGTATCACTCCATTTTTATTCTTTTTATTTGTTATCTGACATATTATTTTTAAGGAGGAGGATTGCGTCAAGTAGGAGTTCTAGCTGCTCCTGGTTTGCTTGCCATTTAAGAATAAACTAAGTATCTTGAGAAGGATCATTAGATGGCTGCTCTCCTTGCTGAGAAACTATCAACAATTCCTTAAATCAAAGTAGTTGATACTACTATTTAGATCAACATGATCCACGTTCAGTTTAATTCGACTGTGGATTTCAATGATCTCAAGTAGCATATGCTAGCCAAACAAATTAAGCTTGGTGGTCTTTCAAAAGGAGTATGTCGGATAATGACTCATTTCTATGTTAGAGAAAGCTAAGTTGAGGCTATTTATGAGGCTTTTAAAGAATACCTTGAGACAAAAGTTAACAAAGAACAATGAAAATAAAACAATTTAATATATTTATGTTTGTGTTTTATGAAATTTGCTATTTAATACTGAACAAAAAAATAAAGAAATTTTACAAAACAAAATAGAAACTCAATGGATTTCATCAAGCAGGCAGAATCAAACCTCAAAAAAGGAAAGGAAGAGTAAACATATTTTCGAAATATGCCAATACAGGGCATTTACATTTTAACACTTTTCTTGGAATGTCCTTTTAAGGCTAACCACTGGAGTATTCAAGTGGAGTAAGGACTATCTTTCAGCTGTAGGTTACTTTGATGAAGCTGGTAATGATAATTTTATATTAACCAATCTTGATAACATTCCTTTCTAAAGTTAAGCTCTTCAAGCAAGCGAAGGCCTGGGATAAGGCTATCCTAACCTTAGAACAATGTCGTCTATGCAATGAGAAACTAAATGAGTATGCGAGATTATGAAAATATCCTTTAAATATTAACTTTTTGACAAGGATTTGGGGCGCTGCGAGAAATATTGAGGCAATGGTTACAATTTTGATTGAGAATGTGGATACAAAAGACGTTGGGCGTCTTATTTAGCTAACAAATGAAGTAATAATTCAATACTTTCTTGAAGAGAATTATATGCTTATTTGACATTTTTTAGGCAAGTGCTTTCTTCAAGGCAGTTGATTCTTTCACAGAGAGCATTAAGCTCAAAACAAAGACAGCAAAGTTAAAAACAAAATAACATAAAACATAGAGTTTGACATATTATGTTTAGGTTCATAGTAAAGTACGGGAAAAACAATGAAGCTATTCAGCTTTTAGAGTCAGCAATGTAAGATGCTGATGAGTCAGAAAAGCAATACAATAAAAAGGAAGTATTTGATTACTACATTGAGCTTCTAGTTGACATTGGAGAGTAAAATATTCCAAGGAAATTTGTTGTTTCTGATCAAAGTTGGTTTGAATTTCAGATATTAAAAAGCCATATCAGGAATAAGAGCTCAGTTTGAAAATCCAACTGACAAAAAGAGTAGGTTCAATACTCCTTCAAACGGACTTTCTATCGTGATATTGAGTCTTCTCGCAGATGAAGTCATCAGAGCAGAAGAAGAATTTAACTCTCTTGGTGAAGTGTAAATCCTCATTTCTTCTAGCATTTTCAATGATTTATATTTTAAAACAGGATTCCTGACTTCTTCAGCTCTCGAGAGTTCGAAATATGTGAAGCAGTAAGAAACGATTAAAATTACTTTTTTCTCAAATTATTTGAATTGTTTCAGCTCATTGGAGCCTATCGAGATGGAGATCAAGATGCTTTTACTTAATAATCTTCAAAAGCAAATGTCACTTCTTTGTTTCCTTCGATTGTAATAATGGTTTAAAGTCTTATTAAAATAAACATTTTCTTTTGTTTGTATCTTAGATTCCAAGACTATTGAAAAAGAAGAAACTAAAAAATGCTCACAAAAAGGTTTAGGAAAATGATAATAATGAGTAAAAGTAACTCTATGATAATAAATAAAATTCAAACGGCATGCCAAGAAATTTAGGAGAACAATAATACTACAAGACTGAAGTTAAACCATAATTTCATGAGGATGATGATGCTGCAGTTTTGTGAAAATAAATTGCATGTTGATAATTTATCATAAACTCTAGTTATTTATTTCAAATTAATTGGAAACTAGCTTCAAAATATCTTTTTTTTCAATTCCTGATTATTCCCCAAATAAAGAATAGACTCTTTACCATCTTCGTTGGAATTTTCAGTTTAAGATTAGAGTTTCTTGAATAATTTACAATGATATTCTTTGTAATTCTATTTCAAAATTATTCTATTCTTTTCTTCATTTATCTAATCTGTTACTTTCTAAACATAAAAATCAAGGATGTGTCCAAGATTGTTTCAAAAACACCAATAAAAATTATTAGTAAAAGCAGTGAGAGTTAGAGAAGCTTTACAAGGAGACCGGTGGCAATAAGATATTTAAAAACAGATAAAAATAAGTTAAATAATCTAAAAAAATGGATTGAAGATAAATAAAAAGATAATGTCATTTTATTTTACAAACAATGCTAAAAACACTCAAGATTCATATCCATGCAAATTATTATTAAAAATAATGTCCTTAAATTGATAGTATTGTCATATTAGAAGCATATTAACTTGAGCGCCAAATTATTGCATCAATTCATATTTGGAAAATTCCTTTATTTGTTTGAAGAATGTGTTGCATTTTGCTACTGAAATTTAGTCAGGATATGATATTTGTTTTTTGAGAGACAATTAAACTTCTAAATATCAAAAGAGCAGACAAAATCTATGGAAATCGAATCGTCAGGAAATGAGAGGCAATTGCTCTTGGACAAATATAATTACTACAATTATCATGAGTTTTCATTGAAGCCCAGCATCCTAGCCGACTATGTATTAGCATCATTAATACCAAGCTAATTAATATGGTTTGTTTTAGGTTTAAATCTTGAAGGATGAAGGAGAAAGAGATAAAATAGATTAGGTTTTCCTTTGCTTTCTTCATTAGTTTAATCAATGCTACTCTAAAGAGCTATCTGCTCCATCCTTTATCTCTGCACTACCTCTTTTTTAGATAGTAGAAAATCGCAGAAAGCTTAAGAAATTACTTTAATTCCTCGTTATTGTAAGACAAAGTTACCTACTTTCTTATGCAGATGTTATTTTAAATTTAGATAGCTTACTGGCACCCATTGAATGTTAAGAAATATCTTGAAAATGAGCGTGTCCTCGAGTTCGATTAATTATTTTTTGATTCGCTATCGCTTTACTCGCAAGCTAAATAAGGAAATCCTTAGAAGTAATAAGCAATCGTAGAATATGTGCCTTTTATTTTGAGATTTTACCTTTTTTAGAAGCGAGATTCAATGCAAACAATTGGTGTATAAGATTCACTTCAAGCTGAAAAAATATCTTGAGTCAGAGCTGCTGAATCCTATTGAGATTGTTTAAGATGTTGATCAACTCTAGGTGCTAATAAAGAATCAGCAAAGTTTCCTTTCAGCTTCAAGCATTCTAGAAGCAAATTACGCTAAATTCTACACACATTTTGTATTAGAATAGTACGACTCAGCACTATCTCTAATACCTGTTATTTAGAAGCAAAGAAAGACAATAAAAGAACCTAATAGCATATCCCTGTAATTAGAAGACTAGCTGCTTTTCGATGTAGAAATTCTAGAAGGAGCAAGTGCAGTATGCGAATAAGGAGTCTTAAAGAAAAAGAATTACAATTCTTCCTTGGCTGTCCCAATGCCTTCTCGAGAGGGTTCTCCCATTAAAGAAGAGGCTCTAACTGGTGCTGAAGATACGGAGCAATCTAAATTCCATGTTGGGATTCTTTCAAAAGTATTTTCAAAGAGAGCTGGAGACGTTGAAGATGACATCATAATCAAGGATCCTAGGCGAGAAGATGAAAAAAGTTAGTTTAATAGAGATTCCGAACAAGCAAATTAAGAGTATGTCCTCGTTGAACAAGACTTCTATAGTTCTTTCACAAGTTTCTAAGAGAGTCTATAAATCAAAATAGCTGACAGCCTCTTGCAGCTGAATCTCAACCACCAGAACAATGTTGATCTTGAAAGTTAAAAACAATTTCATCTTTTGCTACGAAAACAAAACATCAAAGATGCAAATCTCAAGCTCAATCTTCTCACAATTTAAATTTAAATGGAAGGCAGCGTATCACATTCGCTAGAATCCTATGCCTTCGACTGCGAAGAAATCATTAGACAAGGCTAAATTCCTATTCCCAGCAGTCTGTTTGCATTTTTTATGACTCTCTCCAAACTATCCAAGTTCGAAGAAAACATCAGCACGGTTATTGCATCTATCGAGCGGATTCTTAAAGGATTCTGCTCTTACAACGGGTTAAACTTAGGTGCAATTTTAGAGAACCTATAAATTGCAGAGGGATATGAACGGAACGAGCGAAGAGAAGGAATCCAATCTCTTTCGAACCATGAAGAAGTCTATTCTCTTTACACACTTGTTATGCTGAAAAGTATTTTCTTTCTTCGCTGGGCGATTCTAAAGAGAAAGGCAAGTGTCCAAGAACAAGCAAAAGGCGAAGATGTGTAAAAGAACATGTTCATGCTTTGGAATGTGCTGTTCTTGTTTCATTTAAGAAGAAAAGCAGAAATCGCTTAGTTTTTCCAGACTACCAATAACTACAACTGTCTTTAGATTATCAAAGCAGTGACATTTTCTTATTGGATGCGATATCTGCTCGAGAAAGTTCACTCGTAAACAAAAACTTCAAGAGCACTAGGAACGGGATCATCTTAATTTTCAGTGAGACCTCGTCCTGTATTCTACATGTCTGAGATTGGCGAGATGCTAACTAAGGAAGAAACCTATCTATGGAGTGAAAATGATGTATTTGGGTATACAATAACTTTCTCTCTGAAATTTGAAGATTTCGATGAGTTGATCTTCCTCAATTCCTTTGCTCCTTCATTTTCAACGTACAGTTCAATAATCTTTTAGTTTCGTTCTTAAACTAATTGTATTATCATTTTTCTAATTAGAAAACGCTTTGACGAAGACATTTATGAAGGACTTCTAAGCTAAATATTCAAATAAGAAAAGAAAATGTTAAAATAATATAATAACAGTGAGCAATAACCAGGAGTAGGCGCTTATAAAGGTGTTGATTTAGAGGAATAACCTGGAGAAAGCAAATAGATATTCTTAGGAAAAAAGGAGCAAAACTAATATAAAAGTTATAAAAAGTATGCCCTTGAAAAGATTAGATACTACTACTTAAGTGGCAATTTCGCTAAGTCTTTAAGGTGAGAAACCATTTCTTTGTCAAGAGTGTTTCTAATGCTTTCAATTGGATTTTTAGATTGCTGATAAATCTGATGACACAGAACTTCTTGCAGAAATATAAAAACTAAGAAATATTTGCAAAAGAAAGCATAAACTGCACTCTAGCAACGTCTCTTTTCCACCAAAAATGTATTCACATTGCTACAATATATAATTTAAACTAATTGAAATGTTTGCTTTGACAGGTTATGTGGAATGCTTGATATGCTTGCAGTTTAGTGAGATGGTGAATTACGCCCATCTCACCAAAGTTTTAGAAAAAATAAGCTACTTTAATTATTCATACGTTCCATTCCTCACCAACATCACTCTAATCAAATAGCTGCTAGCAAGGTTCAATAGAGATTCAGTCCTCTCCAAAAAGCTGGTATACATTCGATTTATTTATTTTTCTTGCGATATAACTGTGATTCTAGGTCGAACGAATCGAGAGTCCTGAGTGCTTCTAGAGTTACTCAGATGGAAAAAACCACAAGATAAAAACTCTTCTGAAGATAAAATTCTTAAAGTTATTGAGGGATAAATAATTTGAAATTCAGCAAATGCAGGTTGTCAGCTCTTCCCGTCTTTCATTTAATCTCTCTTCATCATATTATGATGCCAAATAATTGTGAAAACAATCAGACATTACTTGAATATTTGTTATTTGTATGTGTTGATATAAAATGTATTCCAAAACAATGAATTAAGATATTTCAAGCAGAAACTTGAGATTGCTTCTTGAAGATTGAGTCCAATTCTTGTTCTTCGTTGTTAAGGATGGGATATGAAGCGCATGTTGCAACACCGCACATATTAGTACCTCTTTAGATCTTGAAGTAACCATTATCTCCCCAGTATTCACTCCATGAGTTTTTGACATACCAATATTCAACACCATCTTCATCAACGCCGTAACCTGTGGCAAGAACAGCATGGTTGACATCTTGAGGAGAGTTGGAGCAAGCAGGATTGGAGTAGACACCTGAAGTGTAGAGCATGAAGTCACCCATAACTTGGAAAGCAATTGAGACTGGTCCAACATTTCCAACAGCATTCTTCAACTATTCTTCGTCACCCTGTGTAATATTAAAAGAACCACCTGAAACACGAGCTCCAACAGTTGTAGCATCAAAAGCGCACTCTTCTTCAGTAGCAATGTAGGGATAAGAATTTTCAAATGCAATTCCTCCAATGTGCTTGATAT
>Ga0302271_10001476_pt1 | contig 22486 bp, 11 predicted proteins | sample III_Bog_N1_1_FD_198767 | JGI IMG/M metagenome (GOLD analysis project Ga0302271, IMG submission 198767) | Peat permafrost microbial communities from Stordalen Mire near Abisko, Sweden - III_Bog_N1_1 | ecosystem: Environmental > Terrestrial > Soil > Wetlands > Peat | place: Sweden: Abisko... | reverse complement strand
TTTGAACAGATACAGAAGGCGTTCATTGATTCAAACGGAGACTTTAACTATGTAAGTTAACAGTTCAGTACGATCAAGCAAGAATTCGATCAGATTGATGTTCCTTCGTTCGCAGATCCAGAAGACACAACCTTCAGTAAACAATTACAGTAAAGGTTAAAGTAAATAATAATATTTGTTGTTTGATTAGATCCTACTGAACAGAGTGTCTTAGAAATGCTGAACTAAACGATGGATAACAACATTAGGGCTCGCTCAGTGATGACTGAAAAGAAAGACAGAGCTGACACAAATTCATCAGGTGTAGACATGATATTTGGAGGACAGCCATTCAGAGCATCCTCTGACTACAAAGCACAAGTTTTCGATGCGTCTTAGAGTTAACCAGTTCAAAAGTTTAGGAAGATTCGAAATGATCAATTCTTTAATCCTTACGGAATGGTATCCAATAACCATCGGATACTTGTCTACACTGGGGAAGAAAAGGATTAGAAGGCAGTGTTCACAAAGGATTCTTCCATTGTCGATAAAGATGTTGTGGGTGTGTATGCTGTGCTAGCGGTGAACGATTATCTCGTAGCAACTGCGGGGGATGACTCTTGCATTAAAATCTGGAACTTAGATGAAAACAATATTGAGTGCATTCAGACATTGATTGGACACAGTAATTCAGTGCATTCGTTGTGTCTCCTTCAGTACAGCAAGATAATTGCTTCAGGCAGCTCGGGAGAGAGTGCTTCAATTAAAATATGGAATATCACTGATGGGACATGTCTCAAAACACTTAAAGGTAAGCTATCATAAAATTGTTACTGCAAGATTGCAGGGAAGGGAAAACAACATTAGAGAGAGAGTTAATGATCTTGTTTTGTAGGTCATGTGGACACTATCAGTTCAATTTGCTAGATCAGCGAGGATACTATCGCTAGTGGTAGTCATGATAGCACAGTGAGGATTTGGAAATGGAGTAGCGGTAAATGTGAAAAGATTCTCGAGCACAATCATTTCGCAGTTCTAACTGTCTGCAAGGTAGATGAGAACACTGTTGCATCAGGTTCTGATGATTGCTCGATCATGATCTGGGACATTCAAAAAGGCACGCTGATCAACGATATCCAAGGACACAACTCCTGGGTGTAAAGTTTGATTTTCTTAAGAGACTACAATCAGCTGGTGAGTTGCAGTGGAGATGGCACAGTTAGAATCTGGAATCAAACTGGATAGCAAGAACACATGCTTTAGGATCATTCTGGGTAGGTGAATGCGCTTATCTACCTCGAAGAAAAGGATATCCTCGTGTCTGCTGGGTCGGATTAAGCTATTAATGTGTATAAATTTCAAAACAAGAAATTGATTTAAAAAATTAATTCAGCTCATAAAGACAGTATTCTTAGTCTCACGAATGTTGGCTAAGCTGTAGTATCCAGTGGAATTGATAGCACAATAACAATCTGGCAGCCAATAAACAACAACGCTAGCAACCCAGGGATAGCAGATAACAAAAAGACACCGCTGACTGAATCAGATACAAGCAGCGATAAGAACAATGATCAACTGAAAATAGAAATATCAGAAATTAAATGAAGATTAGATTAGAAATGGTATTAGGCAATGAAATTCACTTGAGAATATCAAAATATTGTGAAATAATTGTATGTAAAAATATGTTCTAAAATATACAAAATGTTGCACTATTAGATACTTATTAGATCACTTCTTTGCTGGTTCCAAGAAACTAAGCATTGTGAGAGGCTAAGGACTTAGCAATTAAGGAGAAGTATCACTGATAGTGTTCTCATTCCTGAATCTATCCGATTTCATCGAAAGAAATCGCTTATTAGGATTACCAAGAATATGATTATTATTGTTATTGTTGTTATTGTTGAGAGTGTTGATGCTATTATTATTTGAGTTGATCACGACATTCTATGAGTTTTAATGAGTGTTGCTATTGCCGTTGAGTTCTACTAAGATTGAGTTCCCAGCGCTTCTTTTGTACCTAAAATAGACACAACGTTAAAATAATCAAGGATTATTCAATCCATCGTTACCTGCTGGGTGTCTAAACTGAATTCCCTCCTCCTGCTCCACTTTTGCGCTATTGATAGGCAGATATTTTTTTGTTTCCTTTCATGTTTTTGTAGTAATCCTTGATGGAATCAGGATTTTCTAAAACATTCATATGGGAAGCATTGATTCTCGCAAGAGCATTGAATTTATTATTGTAAGCTGCTATGGTATTCGAGAAGTTGTTTTTTGGATAGTAGAACTTGAACTCTCTGGGCAAATCGAAATCAAGAATTTTGGAGTAGTTCGTCAATCTTTCGAACCTCGTTTCGATGTCGTTGTAGAGAGAATTAACTCTTGTGTTATCAGCTCTGTTTTCTGTAGTTGTTGGCTCTTTCAAAGCGAAGTTAAGTGAAGAAGCTACTGTATTCCTGTACTGCGCCATTTACGATGAGCTCATAGTAGGAGAATGAGACTTTGTTGGGCGATTGGCAGATGAGTGCGATTGTAATTGCTATTGTTGCTAGGATAATTGTTTTTTACCGATTCTAATGCTATTGGAATTGTTGGTGTTGTCCTATCCTGGATCTTCTAAGATCACATTAAGTTTTTTTGAGGATTACTTTTTCATGAACGTTGCTCGACGCATCTAAGCTCGTCTTTCTTTAAAATTAGGCACAAGGATATTTGTGGAGATGCCTATCGGTTCGTCTTAGTTGATGTTAGAATTCTGCAGATTTTCTTCACCTGTTGTTTGCGTTTTATACGCATGGGAAGCTGCTAATCTCATTTGTTTTTCAGTCTTTTCGAAGTTCCCTCTTGGAGCCATCACACTTAGCTTCATCCCTGACCTTCCCAAACAGCAAATAAATCCTGTTAATTACTTTTAAAGAACACCCATTTGCCTTTGTTCCTTACTTTCGTCTGGCTGCAAGACTAGAAATCATTTAATCTAGCTCTGGCAAAGGTGAAGGTAAAGGCAAAGGAGATTGCTGCATAAAATCATCTCTTCTACTTATCTTCGATGGACTTTTATCTTGATGCCCTGAGGATTCCTGCAAAGATTCCGTTTCATTTTGCTATTCACTTTAGCTACCATCAGGCCCATCCATTTCCTCCAACCGATGAAACAAATCTTCCACATTCGTTATGGCCTCCTCTACAACAAATAATGATATCACAGCTTACTTCATTTCCTCTGCAATCTCCCAGGGTTTGAGTTCTTTGGTAGATTTTCTTAAGAAGTTAGCCCGGAGCTGCTATTCATCTTGTTTTTTGAACTTCTCGATGATCCTGTCTTTGTTTGGAACGTAGTTGATCATAGGGCATTTGGCGATCTAATGTGTGTACTTTCCACACCCATGGCATTAGCTTCCTGAAAATCAATAATTTTTTACAAAAGCGAAAAAAGTTCTAATTTGATTTTAAGACTATTTTTATATTTATTCCTCTTGCTGTGTCTTACCAAGCCCTCTGGAGGAGCTGTAGAGATTAAAGTTATCTTTGATGAGGGTGTATTTCTCGTGATCAGCATGATGCAACTTCAGAACCTCTAGAAAATCTTCCAGATGAATGTACACTAACGAAACAACATTTGTAGTGATCGCCCCATGATCTGTGACCATTCCAGAGAAAAACGCTAGTTCTCCAAAGAGTCCTCCTTTTGAAACTTATCTGATGATCGTCAATGGCTATTACGCAGATTAGCGTACGTTAAGGAATAGATTCACATTGCCCTTCATGATAAAATATAATTTTGTGGATTCTTCGTTCTAAGAATAAATAACCTCCTCTGGGCCGTGTCTTCGCTCTTTCATTTTAGGTGCTAAGTCTCTTAGAAAAGCAGGAGAGAAATTAAGCTTGAAGAGTTTCTTGGAGTTGAGAATCTTGCAGTAGATTTCCAGTGCAATATCGTACTTCAGTGACCCTGTGAGTTGCTAGATCATGTTCTCACCTTCTTAATTGTCTTCTAGTCTCTCATCGTTGAGATATTCAAAGTATTTCTTGACTTTCATCTATAATTCAGTACTGAGACCACGTTTATTCATGTGGATTGTGAGAAGTGACATACGTTACTTAAACTAAGTGTTTTTTTATGTAATTGCCCCAATAATCGAGCCGATAGAGTTAACACTGTAAGCAAACACACCGCAGCTGAGAAGTGTTATAATTATCACGAATATACGCTCAATATCAGTGGAAGGGACGATATCTCCATAGCCTACTGTGATCATTGTGATAACTGCCCAATAGAATGAAGTAATGTAATTAGAATACCAATCATTATTAAAATGTGATCCAGACGTTTTGTAGAATTTATCAAGCCAATTTAAGCTACTCCCACTTTAGATCTCAGCGTAGGACAGCAAGTAAAACGCACAGCCACAGAAGTGAGCGATGAACAAGATCAATACAATGAGCTTGCATAGATCATAAACAGCTGCTTAGTCATTTTTCAAATTCAGCAGATCTAAATAATTCCCAACTATTTTGAGAATCCTATTGAACCTTAAGAGAAGGATAGCATCTAGGTATTTAATCTAAAAGTACAGCGATACTATAAACGGTATCAGCACGAAGAGATCCCAAAAGAATTAGTTCTTCAGATAATGCTTGACGATCGTCATTCTATCAGTGATGATTATTCCTTTCTTGTAGAAGGAAGTTGTGAAATTCAGCATAGTATCAATAATGAAAGCCCATCCTGGAACATCGTTGAGGAATATCACAAGCATTGATGGCCACGCTTTAAGAGAAAGAACAAAAAGTAAAAAAGAATGAATAGGATAAATAGATTATGTGATAAAATAGGATATAAAATAAATTGATAATGATTATTTTACTGAGTCCTCCGCTGTCTTCAAAAGCTATTTTGAGAGGAATATAGAAGATGTTGATGACTAATAGAAACAGCATGAATCCATCCCAGAGCAGTTTAACAATCGATTCAGGATTGATCACGATGTCTGCTTTCGAAATTATTGCGTTAAAAATCTCCCAGAATCGTGAGTTCATTGAGGCGTATTTTGAAATTCTCAACTTGAAATCAAACATAACCCTCTCAAATAACGTAGGGCGCATACTCACAAGATAATTCTCATATTTATAATAATCCACGTGATTTGCTAAGTCATTGAATATCTCGAATTACTCTTTCTTCAGTTATCTGAACTTGTTCTCTGAGGAGATATTCTTCAAGTAAATCACAAACTTACGGACGAAAAACAGAATAAACAGCCCTCTCTACTTCCAAACCTCGTTGAGTCTGTCACCTGTTTTTTTCTTGATTGTTAGCGACCTGTGGAGACTCCGTTCCATGTCGTTTTTCATTTAAGCAGGTTATCTCAGTGGCATGATCATGCTGCTTTTCTTAGAGTACACTTTGGAAGTGTTGATTTCACTCTTAGCCATTTTCTTCAGAATTAAGGAGGACATTAGATTTCCTTGATCTGCATATGATTCAGCTCTTTTTGGGAGTCTATTGAGCTCCTCAGCAATGGGTAGCTTCGGGCATTCTAACTTCAAGGGAATGGCTTGTAGACTATCTGCAGGAATATTCGCAAGAGTTTTAGGTAAAACTCCAGTATCCGTTTTAATATTTTCAAATGCGTTAATTGTGTTGATCGTTTGACGTTATGTTTCTTGATTTTGAGTGTTCTGGTTGAGTTAAATCATGTCATTGAAGGTGACTTCTTTGCTAGTTTCGATGTTAAGATTGTTAGATTCAAACAACTTGTTCACGCAAATATGCTGCTAATCATCTTCTTTGGTTTGGGTTCTGAACAAGAATTTTGGTGGTTTTTCTTTAGATAATATGTTTTTAGTGCTTTCAGTGATGACACCTTGTTTGATGGCTTTAAATCGAGCATTGGCAACGTCATCGTCTTCATCGAGGATTATTGACTGACCTTAAGATATCTACTTAGAACTCAAGGTCTAGGATCTAACAGAATTTAAGTAGAAAGATAGCCCTTTATTGTGATCTTCTATTCCATCTTCGTTGTCTGGATCATCGGGGATAAATGTTAGATTTTACCCGATTGTCTCGTCATCTCTACTTGTCGGTGGTTTAGATTGACCTCCATCATCTTCGAATAACTTTCTTCGATTAGATTAGCCGTTTCGAAGATCATATTGAGGGTCTTCTTAGTTAGGAGAAATTGACCCTCTCCGATTCATTTCTACTTAGTACGTAAGACGAAGAAGAATTGAATGAGTTGATTATTTCTTTGAAAAATTATTAAAGAACTGTCTTAATTATCTTCGTTGATTCTAAGTTTACAGCGATAATAGTCTTTGTATTTGTTTGTTATTTAAGTTAAGTATGCGAGAGTTGCTTGTAGTTGTCTCAAGTGGAGATTATTAATTAGCCCAAAAATAACATATGTCAAAAAAGATAATGTAATTGGAGTAATTCTTGCTGGGTAATAGGCTATCTTTTTCTTGGTGCTAATAACTAAATGAATACCCAAAGCAATAAATTAAATCCTGTGCATTTTAGCTTATTTGCTGATTAAATTGGGTATTGTCCTATCCTGAATTTGAACAACAGCTTGATTAATTTAGTTAGGTTTGAGTTAGGTGATGTTATTTATTGCCTTCTTCAGCGAATAGGACTAAATAAATTCAATAAATTACAATTGTTCAGCTATTTACAGAAAACTTCTGCAAGATTAATTGTTACAATGGTGGTTTCCTTAAAATATGTCATCATTCAGCTAATAGGAAAATATTTTCTAAACGATTGCTATTGTTCTAAAGAAATTATCTGGAGTACGTTAGTGAAAAAAATGAGACAAAGTTGAAGGAAATATTATTCTTTTTGTGGACAGTTTCTAAAAAAGAATAACAGACAATCTAATTCTTCCTTAGAAAAACTCTTGATAACAACACTCTTTGTTTCATAAACAATAGCAAGCAAAAGATACAGATGAAATAAAATGAGCAAACAAACAAAACTTAGGAACATTTGTATTTGTGTTGCATGTGGAGCTGCACCTTTCACAGTCAGAAACTGTTATTGGCTGTCAGTGTAGGGAGGTTCTATCAGCAAAATTACTACTGATATGATCGTTAGTTAGTTGCTCCAGTAGTTGTTGTTAATCAATAATACTGAGATAATTTCAAAGCAAGTCTAAAGGACATTTTTCTTGAACATAATACAACAGGTTTACCTACAATTTCAGGTATATTATTATCTTCAACACTGCAATCAGATTCAGTATATTCATCCTTGCAGACGCTCTTTGAGTGAGTATCTGGGAAATGACATGTTAGATCGGTGGAAACCTTACATCTTGAGAATAAACTTAGCAATCAACAGTAAAGCGGACATAATAATATTGAGTCAACTGAGACATACCCAGAAAGTGATCTTTTATTACATTTCCTTTGAGGAAATGTGTTTTAATAGTAAGCTGTACATTTTTTACCTGGAAGGTTAAGGTTAGGAGAGCTCTAAACTCCTTTGCATTCTAAGTATGCACCCAAATACAATAAAAATATTAATAAATCCTGAAGGTTAAGAACCTTTAAATGGTTTAAACTAACCAAAGCCCTGCAGGTTGTGCATTATATGTAATTTGATTTCTCTGTGATTATTTAGTGATCTGCACAAATGTTTATCCAGTTTTTTCCATCAAATGAAACTAATTTAGGATTGTATCAATGAGAATTACTTAAAATGCATCTTGAAATTATCAATATCCAGTGTTTCTAACTCACACAGTAGCCAGTAGATGCAATACTTGTAAACGTATGTTTATGTTTGACTGATTGAAGCAATATTTAAAAACTTGCAGCTGATTTTCTTTAATAATCTTATTCCTCACCAAGGTGAAATTATTGTAGGGGACTGCATCGATATATCGGAGGTAATCATTCATTGTTTAAAGGCAAGTTAGAAGATATTGGGTAGATGAGACTACAGGAACATGCATGATTACTAATAGATTTTTACAATACAGAGCTTATTTGGAGGATTATCTAGTACCTTCAGCCGCCATTTGTGTATCTAGGATATATAAACTCCACTTATTGTTTGGTTTTAGATGAGCGGGGAAGTGCCTTTTTTTTAAAAATGAATTCAGCAGACTTTTATGGGAAAAAACCTTTTGAATTAGACAAGCATAAGAGGATTGATAATAATAATAAAACAAATTCAGCCAGTGTTTATTATTAGACTTTTACTGATGAAATTTTTATTTTATTAATAATTTAATTAGGTAATAGCTATGAAGACGTCATTCTCCTTTAGTTATATACCATTCTTAACATTTCTTACCTCTGATTTCATTCTTGGATTGATACCAAAGTTACTAGTAATGGCTATGGCTACTTAGGGAGTCAAGGCAAGAAACTACCAAGAAGTTTGTTGGATGCAAGAGAAAGCTGCTTATTCGAGACAAATAATTTTTTGGGGAGAAATGTGAATTGAAGATTGAAATTTTTATAATTTGGTATTGATCTCAGGGAGAAGCTGTAATAGTCAAGAAATCCATCAGATTTTTCTCCCAATCGATTATTCTCATTAAGTTCCTAAAATTCTTCCTTACTCTGTAATAACTCTCTGTTGAATCATGAAGAAACAATTCAAATCATGAAATAACCCATTTTTATGTTTGACTAATAATATGGCATTATTTCTTTGCTATTCAGATCTTGCTAAAAGGCAAGAACAAGCCCTCCTAATCCTAATAATTCTATTGCTACTGGAGCGGAAAATCAACACTCTCTTGTAATAGAGAAACAGACTTAGTTCTAATTATTCTTTTACTATTAGATTCTAAAGCAAATTCTTACTACTGAGTGGTGCTTAGACTGAGCATAAAATGAAATAGCATTTTTTCTATTTAAAAAATACATACGTAACAAACTTTTTGTAATAATTAATTATTTTCTAAAAAAAACAAAACAAATAATCTTAAAATGACTCCACAGAAAATTACATTCCTTGGCATCTATATAATTTTGCTGTCTGTCGCGGCATCTTTGGCTCAAACAAACTTTGATACTAAAAAAGCTATCAATTATCTTTAAAAGAGGATTAAAGATAATTTACCTAATTACAATAATTTTAAAAATATTTTTGGTATTTCTAAAAATGAGAATTTTGATGACTATCGAATAGCAAGCATGAAGGCAAGAATCAACAATTTATCAAATGAAGTTGCTTTCTTATCGAACAATCCCAATGATTATCAAATTTCATTTAAATAAATGAAAATAGATGATATTGAAATTTAATTAGAAAAATTATCTTTAAAAAGATACGATGTGATAATAACATAAACAATACTTTCTTACAAAATAAAGAGTTTCCTTCCCTTTTAACTCGAAAAAGACATCATTCTCAATTATGAATATTAACTTCTCAATTTAGAATAAAGTTATAATGATATTATTAGAGAATAGCTTAATGAAAACATCACAACAGCCATATTAACCAAAGAAAATAGATAAAATGAAGAACAAGAAAAATAGATCATAAGCGAGACGAAATAACTTTGAGAACAGAGTCCTAAATGTTATGAGTCTCAAAGAGGCATTGTTTTTGTTAGTGCCGAACAGGAATTATATATCGTAAATATTCATAAAATAATAGAAATTAATTTAAAGCATTTTACTCACTGGGTGGATTAAGATATCTTTAGAGGGATAATTTTGTAGGTTCAAAAAAGATGCTAAGTAATCCAATATTTTCTTAAATTTTTACAATAAAAAACACATAACAATCGAAAAAATGAATTCTGTTGGAGTGAATAAATATTTTTTTAAAACTTTGCTTATTTCCAATGAAGAGCACCCTTTTTAATCATCATAAGTTTTGGTTTGAAATTTTTTCCCAATGCATTTTAAAAACAGGAATAATCACACTCAAAAATTAAAAGAAATTTTGTCTACGAATATTCGAAGATGCTAACACTTACAGCTGCTCCATTTTTTCTTACATTCGTAAGCAGGTAATTCTGCATTTGAAACTGCAAGCCCGCATTTAGCTTCTTGCAATTTCTTCACATCCTAGCGATTCTCAGCTAGCTCAAGGGCTTTCAAGAAACTTTCTCTGCCTACTTGAAAATCTCCTATGTGCGAATTCCCCTTACCCTTTTTCAGCTAAACCTTAAGCTCTCCGCCTTTATCGTTGATATCGGGAGCTAGCATCATGTATTTTTCTGTGTAGACTGTCATTTTTTCCTTATTTTCAAGCAACCCTGCCAAACAAATCCTCCCAAAATTTCAATTGCTATCTTTTAACTTGCTAGATTGGATATCTTGACATATCAGGGAGTCATTTCACAACCCTAGATTTAGAATTCCCTGAAGACATCAGCTATTTTCTCATTTAACTTATGATATTTTATTGATTTCTTAAAGAGATCTTCGATTTTATGTAGAGAATTATTGTTTTTTTATTTCACATAAGCAATTGTCTGCTAGAGCTTCATAATGCTAATCTCCAATGTTCTAGCAGATTTATTCGTCTCTCAGTTTTCCTGCTCGCTTGCAAGCAAATGCTAAGATTTTACTATCTGTTCTCCTTCTCAACGATGTCAAAACAATATTTTTTCTACAATTATTTACTTCTTAAATTCTTCAGATTCAATAAGATTTTTCGAAATTGCTCCAGGGTTGTGCATTGATCTGAACTATCTGAACTAATTGAAAGGCAGTTGAGCTTAGAAGCTCTGAGTTATTTATTAATCTGTGGGTTAGGGATCAATTAGTTTTTGAGTGACTCAATTTCAAGCTTCGCCCTTTCATTTTATTTCTGCCTAAGTTACACATGTTTCTAACCAGTGTGCCGAAAAACAAAGATAGCTCAATCCTCTGAGGCTTGCTAGTAATTTATCAATAAATATCTTCTAATTGTTTACAATTTTATTTGGGAAATTTTGATTTCCCTTTGTTTCTTCAAGATGCCCTCACAAATAATAAGACTAATTGCTATGAATTAGAGACATAAACCAAATCTGTTGATTGCATCTCCCATTAAAATCAAAGGAATACATTCAATTCCAAATAATAAATAATCTAAATTCACACCACCAGCTCTATTGCAATAATTATTTCTCAATAAACAAAATACCAAATAAAACAATCTAAAAATCCACAAAGAAATAATTCTTCTTTTGAACCTCTTTGAAAAACCTATGATCTCGATCAAATATCCATCCTGCTTAACCCATCCAGGGAAACAATGCGAGGCTTTGAACTTATCTTTTCATCAATAGTAGCATCCATTAGTATGCATCAATTGCATAATTTAAGACAAGCTAGACTGCTCTTAGCTTATTTCAATTGATAATATCAGAGCCAGCAACTCAGAAACTAACACAATTGCATATCCTGATCTGCTACCTTTGGGCTAGGATCGAGAAACTCTAGTGAAAGAGATCACTCGATCACAGTAAGACGATAGAAACAAAATAGAATCGTTGAATCAGCAGTTTGAAGATATCTAGAAAAACATCTTAGCCGCTATTTCTGCTCAGAAAAATACTCTCCTTCAGAAATACTTTGGTCCTTATCAATCATTCAAAAGCGTCTACAACTAAATAGCTGAGATATCTTCTCTGAATACAATCTTCGAGCTGTCAGATTCTGCTGAAGCCAACAGAAAGCTCTCTGAACTGCTCAGGAAGAAGCAGGATGATTAAAAGAAAAGCTTTGATTTTCTAAAATCTGAGCTAGGAAAGTACCAGAAAGCAGCGGATTAGTCGCTTATTTAACTCAACTCTCAACAAGACAATGCGGGCTTAATTAATGAATCCATAAATTTAATCAAAGATATCCTTCAAAGCATCGATATTTTCAAGAAAGAATAACCAATTATCTAGAGGTAAAGCTTGAAGAGATAGTAGAGATTTATTTCAGATGTTAACATCAATAGCAATCCATACCTAGAATAATAATAATAATAATAATAATAATAATAATAATAATAATAATAATAATAATAATAATAATAATAATAATAATAATAATAATATTAATTTTAATAATAAGCTGGATAATATCAAGAAACTAAGATAATGCAATCTCAGGAGCAATCTTCAAGATAAGCTAGTTAATACAAGAAGGTTGAATGGAAGCATACACCAAAAAGTACAGTAATATCAAGAAAGGAATCTGTATCTGCCTCCAGAAATTATTCAAATGCGAATAAGGTGCCATCAGAAAATTAACCTAAGTTGATTACCTCTCCATCAATAGCTACTATTAATACAAAAATTGAAAAGTATCCAAGATTTGGAGTGACTGATGAAAACTAATACAATAAACCTTTAAATCAAGCCACTAATATCACTTAAGCTTTTTAACTTGGATAAGAAGCAAATAAATCATTTTCAAAAAGCTCTGAACGAAAAGTATCAATTCAATACTGTTAACAGCAATAACAATATCAACGATAGCCATAAAAACAGCAATCACTACAGGAATAGGACATCAGATAATTTTTTTCAAATCCATCTCAACATTCACCACAAGAGAATATTCAAAATCAGAGATAGTAATATCTGCGTACACCACCAAAGCAATAACAATTGCAATCACAGTATTAATAGCTTTCTTCACAACAATTGAAATCACCACTAAACCCGTATTAGCAATATTAATAGCCATTGGGCTGGTAGCCAAACTCATTGTAAGAGCAATAATAAAGATATTTTAATTTTAATCGATTACTTGTTTTATTTTATTTAACAGTAACTTGATCTAAAACTAGCAGAATTCTTAGGCTAACTCAAATTTCAGCTAAATAAATCAAGATCCTTTACCTTCTCGAGATCGAGAGAAAGCATTGGCTGTTGACGAACAAAAATCACCACAAGCTTAAAAACTAGTTGATAAATCTCCAGTCCGTTTTGGTATAAAAAAGAACCATAATGTCATCCAGAGTAAGTAAGAAAGTTGAGTAGCAAGCAATTAATTGTTAGCTGAAGTCTTCAAGTTATGATTTGCTATTGTTATTAATCTTTTGAACAGTCTTTAAAATCTGTAATATGTTCTAATATTTGGAAAGTGAAAAAGATAACTAAAGCCATCTCTTTTATTTATTGGTTTCTGAGTTAACCAATTCTGTTTCTATTTCGTATTAGAATGTATGAAAATTAAGTGAGTTACTTCATTTCTCTTTAAAATAATAGTCTATTATTGTTTCAGCATTTTATCTACTTTAAAACCAAAAGTCTTAGTAAGATATCTAGTTATGTTCCCTGTCTATGATCAACATCATGTTGTTGTACCAGAGAAAACTAATGTAAAGACGTGTCAATTTGGTAGAGCAAGTAAAAAGTTGCTTGGGGAAGAGCAAAAATAAAATTGAGAGTAGTTAATTTGAGTAAATCCTTCTCTCCCCTCCAATTACTATCACACTCACCCCCACACAAATATCAATAATCTTATCACTAATATGAACTAATATTCAGAGTGAATTTACTGATTTACTTTCACTCAGCATAAATTAAAAATGATTAAGCACAACAAAATCAGATGAATTTCCATACAAATATTTTATTTTTACAATATTTAATTCAATTTTCTAAATAATAATATTTTGATTCATACTTCGTGAGCGGCACTAAACTTGAGTTATTTGATTCAAAAATACTGTATTTCCTACCTCCTCTCATTTGAAGATAAAAATTAAGATCATACAACTAGAATTATGCAATTTATTGCTTCATTGCTTATTTAAATAAAAACTGTATTATTTTAGAAGATAGATTGTCAAGATTCTTTTTGGGAGTTTGGGTATTATTCATCAAATCAATCATTAAAAATATTTTTTTTATGAATGTTTACATCCTCATTCGCCTTATTCATAGATAGGTGAGTAAAAATAAAGAAAAATTAAGCAATGATCTAATGATTGCAATAAAAAATAATTTTTCATGCTCAAATTTTGAGTGAAAAGTTCATTTTTTCATCATGATTAATAACTTAAAGTTTGTTCTATTTAATAATAAAGGTAATAGCAACTATTGTTACTTTTGACTCAAACAAATTTCTTCTCAAATTTAGAGGAATCTTCCTTAAATTAGTAAGTCGTATTATGAAATAACAATAAAATACCAACTAATTAATGACCAGCCAACAGATCTTGCAAGCTCTATTTATCAATAATTATCTTCAAATTATTTGCAATTTTTTTTAAATTTAATTGGGGAATTATTAATTTCTGTCTTTTCTTCAAGCGGATTTCTAAAATAGCAAGAATAATCGCTATGGAGCTGGGGAACAAACCCATTATCTTCTCATTTCATCCCCCTATCCAAATCAAAGGAATACTTCTAATTACAAACAACAATAATAATCATAATCAATCAAATTAGAACAAAAAATTTCAGCCAAACATCTCAAAAAGAGTAAATCTTCTTCTTAATCTCTCTGAAAACCTATGAGTTTGAATAAATATCCAGCCTGCTTAACTCATCCAGGGAAACATTGCGAGACTTTTAGCTTATCTACTTCTCGGTCTCAGAATCCATTGGTGTGCATAAATTGCATAGTCTAAGGCTAGCTAGACTATTAAGAGCTGATTTCAATAGACAACATCAGAACCAGCAACTCAGAGACAAACTCAATGATACATCCCTACTGGCTACCTCTAGGTTGCTAACGGCAAAACTTAATAAATTAAATTAATATATCTCAAAACGAAGATAAAGAAAAGATAGAGTCATTGAATCAACTGTTTGAAGAACTCTAGAAAAGAATCTTAGATGCTATTTAGACTTAGAAAAAGAGTCTCATTCAGAAGTATTTTAGTCCTCATCAATCATTCCAAGGCATCTATAAATAATTAGCTGATATACCCTCTCTAACTGCAATCTTCGAGATTTCAGATTCGGTTGAAGCCAACAAAAAGCTAGCAGAACTGATTGGGAAGAAGACGACTGATTTAAATAAAAACATTGATATTCTAAAATCTGAGCTAGAAAAATACAAGAAAGAAGTGGATTAATACCCAAGCAAACTCAACTCCCAGCTAACTAAAGCAGGTTTAATCGAAAGCAGTATGAATTAAATCAAAGATATCTTCTAAAGAATAGATCTTTTTAAGAAACAATAGCCAATTATTGAGCCACAGGGCTCACAAAATGTCCAAAAAGTAATTTCAGTGATACCCAATAAAAATGAACCATAGCTAGGATAATAATAAGCTGGATAACTTCAAGAAACCACCATAATCCAATCTCCTCAGTCATCTCAAGCATAAAATAATAAAAATAGAATTAACTGGAATACTCCAAAAAGAAAGCCTTCTTTAACACCAAGATTGACTGGAACTGTTGGCAGCTCCTCAAATGGCAATGGTCTTTCCGAAGAAAAATAGCTGGGTATTTATGCCTCCTTAAGAAACCCTACTTTGAAAACAGAAGAAAGTTATTAGAGTTCTGAAATGAAAAACAACAATAATCAGTACCCAAATCAATAAAACAGAGCTCAGAATCAAAACCCAATTAATATCTATTAGCCCCTTGCAAACAATTAATCATCGAATAATTGCTAATAAAAAGAAATAAATAACCAACCTTAGCATTAGTAATAACAATAATTTTAACTAAAATCGTCATAATCGCAAATGAAACTAACATAAGTTCTTTAACCTTAATCCCCACCGACACTCCTCGAATAGCAGCAATAACAAAAATAATTTTGTTAGTCATTCCAAGAACCAGCATAATAGAGATAGCAATAGCAATAACCAGAACTTCAACAGTAATTTCAATTACCATTATCAAAGTAAGAACAATAATAAAGTTCATTTCATTTTGATTGATTATGCTTTTGATTGTTTGTCAGGAACTTGAACTCTTAATCATAGATTTTTTCGTTGAACTCAAGTTTCAGCTAGATGAATGGAGCCCCTTTATCTTCTCGAAATACACCAAGCAATTAAGGAATTCGAAACAATCAATAATACAATTAAATACCACAACCATCAAAACCTATTGGTTCTCTGATAATTAAGCAAGTTGTAGATCAACAAAAGCAATAAGCATAATGGTAAGCTCCATCACCTTACCCCAAAATGACAATTTAAGCACCTCAATAAGTTAATTAGAATAGAATAAGCTAGCATAGCAAGAAATGAACATAAAGACTCTTCCAGCTAGAATTTTAATGATTTGGTTTAACAATCTTTTGAGTAGTGTGTAAATCTCGAAATCTATTGCAAAGTTCTATTTTATTTATGAATTTATGATTTTATCTTGATTGTCTGTTCTGAGTTCTATTAGAATGTACTCATAAGAGAATTTTTTTATCTTTTTTCACATTTTATCCTTAGATTATTCATTTTACTACCATTTATCTCTTCTTAAGAACTCACAGTGCTTTTTAACTCTCTACATCTATCCCCAATCTCTCTCTCAAATTTGAAAACCTTCGAAAAGTTATTTTCTTTCAAGCCATTTTTCCTTTTTTTTCTTTGATAATCTTCATTCTTTAAATCTCTTCATCTCCATTTGGTACAGCATCATTCTAAATAGTGCTTAGAAATAACATTTGTGAGATTAGAATTTCTTGAGTGAAGTAAGAGATAATAAAGGAATCACAAAGAAGGCTCCAGAAAATGAAGGAGCAATCAATATTCTCCCTAATAGAAAATATCCATTGAATTAAGTGAAAGCTTTGTGAAACTTAATGATAAAGCAGTTAATACAACCCAATTTAAAAAATTGGATTAAGAAAAACAAATTAATAATTTGATAAATATCTTTAATTATTTGTGTTTTTTTGATATTTCACATTGGGGAATTTTTAATTCCTGTCTTTTCTTCAAGCATATATCTAAAATAAGAAGTATAATTGCGATGAATTTAGTAAAAAAATTCTTATCTTCTCGTTGTATCCCCCCCTCCCCCCCCCCCCCCCTTATTCAAATCAAAGGAATACATCTAATTGCAAACAATAATAACAATCTAAATCAATACGATTTGGATTTTGATTGTTTTTCAACAAATAAAAATACAAAATAAATTAACCAAAGAAATAATTAGGTCTTCTTCTGAATCTCTCTGAAAAACCAATGACCTCCAATAAATATCTAACCTGTCTACGGCATCCAGGGAATTATTGCGAGGCTTTTATCTTATCTCCTTCTCGATCTCAAAATTAATTTGTGTGCATAAAATGCATCATTTAAGATAAAATAGACCACTCTCAGCTGATTTCAATCGACAGCATCAGAACCATCAACTCAGGAACGAATACAACGATTATTCCTAACTGGCCACCTCTAGATTATCAATCATAATTTCTAATAAATCAGATAACTCGATTGCAGGAAGACGATTGTGAAAAGATAAAGTTATTGAATCAACTGTTTGAAGAATTCTAGAAAAACATCTTAGCTTCTATTTAGACTTAGAAAAAGAGTGTCATTCAGAAGTATTTTAGTCCTCATCAAGAATTCCAGGGCATCTATAAATAACTAGCTGATATTCCCTCTCTAACTGCAATCTTCGAGCTATCAGATTCAGTTGAGGCCAACAAAAAACTAGCAGAACTGATTGGGAAGAAGATGACTGATTAGACTAAAAACATTGATATTCTAAAATCTGAGCTAGAAAAATACAAGAAAGCAGTGGATTAGTCACCAATCAAATTCAACTCCCAGCAAACTAACGCAGATTTAATCGAAAGCAGTATGAATTCAATCAAAGATATCTTCTTAAGAATAGATATTTTCAAGAAACAATAGCCAATTATTGAGCAGCAGTGTTCGCAAAAAGACTAAAAAGTGATGCCCGTGATGACTAATTAAATAAGCCCATAGCACAAGTAGTAATACTACTAATATTAACAAACCAAGCAACCCTAAGAAACTCTCATAATGCCGTCTCATGAGCAAACTCAAATGAAAGCTTGTGCTGATAATAAATAAATCTGGATTAAGCCTCAAAGAAAGCCTTCTTTACCTAGAAGACCTTCGGTAACTACTGGTAGCTCATCAAATGCAGAGAATATGTTATCCTCAAAACCCAACCTTAACTAAAAAACTACATAAGGAGAAAAGTATCCAAGATTTGGACGGTGTTACCTTTATTAATAGGACTAACTTTTAAATCAAGGAAAAGATTATACTCCATAAAATGGATAAGAAATAAAGAAATCCTTATCGAATAGTCCTTATCGAATAAATCCAACACACCCCTAATAATAGCAAAAACAAGAATAATATTAAAATTAAAACCCACCGCAACACTAATTTTAACAGAATTAGTTTGTTCAATAACCATTCCAATAGCCACAACAACAAGAGAACCAGCAATAGCTTGAGCTTTACACTTTCTAAGATCCACTCAATTTTTAACAGGGGTAATAGCAATTACAAATCTCACCAGAACATCAGTATTACTAGCAATATCAGTAGCCATAAATTCAACAGGCATAGCACTAGCAATAGTCATTGTAAAAAATCATAATACTAAAGATAATATCATTTTGATTTAACTGTTTTTGGTTTGGATTGTTTTTCAATAGCTTGGATGAACACTTTGAAATAAACTAGAATTTCAACTCTAGGAATGAAGTTTCTTCATCTTCTGAATCTTAACTTAGCACATAGGCGACATCAATCAACTAAAAATCCAATAAAATCCCATAAAGACCAAAGACTGAATAAATCCCAAAGTTTAACCATGTCGTTGATGAGTAACACACCAAAGAATAGGAAGTTTCAGAGAAAACTAAAGAATCATTTTGGAAAACCTTTTGGAGATTTTGATCCAAGTTTCTAGGACTGAATAGTTAGCAATCATAAGGATTCATTAAATTTTTTCAGATGAATTCTTCAATAATTGACTTAGCTGCTATGTCAGCCTTTTGAGCAATATATTTATATGCCGAAATCAGTTTATTAGAGTTCTATTTATTTTATTTGCATTTTTTTATTCGACTGCATTCTAAAATGAATGAAATACTTAATTATTTTTCTTTCTTTACCTCCCCACTTCCAGTATTTTAATTCCCAAAAGTTCAAATTCACAGACAGCTTGATTCCAGTTGTGAGAGAGTTTAATTTAAGAGTTTTTGAAAGCATTTTTTTGGGATTTTTAATATTCCGAATTAGAGTAGTTAATTAGGGAATTGTCTTCCCTAAACTACTATCACACCCACCGAAATAAATGCCAATAATACTATCATAAATAGGAATTGTAATTAAGAGTAAAATTACTCATTCACTTTCTTTAGCTCAACATATGATTGGACTTTATCTCACAGCGATAGTCATTTCTATTTCCTCTTTTTCAGCAATTTGCTCTCCAATATCGTAGGTATGCTATTCATTTTTCTTAGCTTTTCCCTCTCAATCATTTGATTTTAAGTAAATTCTTTTTAACTCAGTCTGCGTTGGTACACACAGAAACCATTCCTATTACCCTAGCAGATGCTCAGAATAATTTAATCGTCACCATAACTTTCACATCTGTCTACTAGAGTTACAATCTCATCCTCGGATGGAATCTCTAAGGTAGTTCTCCTCTCATTTCATTAACAAACATGATGGATTCTCAGGGGAGCTACGACACTAATTGTAAGATATCCTTTGCTTTAGTAAAACCAAATCAACAGTATTTGAATTGTTTATGTTGGTCAACGAAAAACAGCTTACTTCGCGCAGAGTATCAGACAAACGCTGTATATCAGAAGGGAGCAGATCACAGGAGCTAACTAAATGTACAATTTTCGATCATAAAACTATTAAAGAAAAGCCAAGGATACATAAATGATATCTGATATTTACTCTTTTTGCTTTCAAGAACTGCTTACATGGTGAGGACAAACATGGGCGACGGTATCAGCTCATTCAATTACAATTTCGAAGTAACATTCATCAGTAAAATTAGTTAGATCAGATCTGATCATTGATGACAATACAAATGTCTTATTTTTATCATTCTGCTCTCAGCAACGATTCAGTGTGGATGCACTGATCCAGCCAAGTGTTATTGCATAAGACATGGGCTAATCAAATGCCTTCAGAACTACATTGGTCATGATTGTTAAACACCAGCTACAATGCTGACAACATCTGCTTCCTTTCCAAGATACTACCTCAACATTGAGTCTTATTTCTATTTTCAAGCAGCATCTGATTCAGGAGCTGTGTATTTACTCAAGATATCCAGTGTTTAGAGTGGTAGTTTTTCAGTGCATGTGAAGTACTATTTTTCAAATTCCACAGTGCTACCTTATGACTAAACCAGTGAAGTATCAGTGGCTTCTATAGATCAATTCATCGCTAGGATAATACCATTGACAGCTCAAAGCACAGATAATGCTAATTATGCTGCTATCGATCCCGTTGATTTCCAAAGGGTCTTAGTCAAAATCACTCCTGGATCTATTAGTCCAACAGCGATTTCTGTCATGCTCGCACTAGCTGCTGATGGTACAACATGGTTGTTTCTTTGAGATGAAAGAACATATTATTGAAGATAAACTACTTAACCCCATTTAAACTCAACAGATGGTGAATCTACTGGAAATTTATTGATGCTCGTGATGATCATTGTAGCAGTCTGTATTCTCTTGGTGCTTCTAATTGCTGTCTTATATCTCAGTAAGAGGCTTTGTATTCATAGGAGAATATGCCAATTTAGAATCTAAATATTAAAACAATGTTATCTCTCTTTATTTGTTGTTTCCCTAGTCAAGAAGAGAAAGAAAGAGCGGGTTGGATTGATTATCTTATCCTAAGTTTAAGTAACATAACCAATTCTTATCTCCACCTCATTCAATGATTGCTTCTTCCTTTTCATTCATAGATGTAGCAACTTCAGTAACAGTAACAGCAACAACATGGTGTTAATCCCTGTAAATCTGTAAACCGTACAATGGGAGATGAAGATCTTAAGCGATTCATGCCAGCAGTGTTCTATAAAGAGATAAAAGGAAAGCTAATGAAAGTGTCCCAACAACAAGACAAAGGCACATGCTCAGTATGTCTGTGTGAGTTCTTAGAAGGAGAATAAGTCAGATCGACATACTGCAAACATGTCTTTCACTCTAGCTGTCTCACTGATTGGATGAAGAAGAATGAGGTAAGCCAATATTTCTTGAAGATTTATTAGTATTATTTTGTTGATTTTGAGCTTAACTAACCATTCCGTTGGATTAACTTTTTTTCTATGTTTTTCTTTGGTTTTAAGAGCTGTCCTTACTGCAGAGAACCTTTAAACAAAGAATACCTGCAAAGTCATTATGCCAAAGATAAGGACAATACGCTCAGTTGGTTGAAACAATCAGTAACAGCAAAAACAATAGTAGAATTACACCCAGAGAATATATAAAACAATCCTGTGCTGCGAGGTCTGCCTGAATAAGCGAATTACAACGAAACTAAGAAAGATGTCTAAGTGGTTTAAATGATACACTCAAACTAACCTCAAAGACTCAATATTTCTTCCAGATTAAGACAAAGGAAAGATTAATAATAGTAATAGCCTGGTTGTTCAGATAGGCCTACGAGGGAGTAGAATGTTCGACTTGAGCAGCAATAACAGTAGAAGGTGCTCATCGGCGAAGAAGAAGAGGAAAAAGACAATGATTCTTCTGCTCAAGGTGTAGCAGACAATTTATCTTCCAGAAAAAAAGAGGAAAATATCAGCTGCCTAGATTATCAGCCAGGGACATTGTAATCCTTGCCGAATAACACCAGTGAAGACTAAGCAATAGCTAACTAGAACAAAAAGAAATAATTCCTTTATTCTCTCCATCCGTAGGGAAACAAAGGGCAAGAAGGAAGAATTTAAAGAAGAATAAGTGAAATGAAGTTAGATGCTAGTAGAAATGGATATGATGACTATGATGATGATAATAACAATAACAGGAGCAGATATCTCCATGATGACTCCACTGCTTTTCCATTGAACAGCTAAATCTCAGAAAATGAGAACTAGTAGCATTAGCAGAATCAAGAACAGTAATAAGAATAGTTTGTTGAGCTTGATAATAATCTTAAAAACAACTCCTCAGTGATGTTTCCTTAGGAATCTCCTAAAAGAAAGACCAATCATCATAGGAAAGACAACAAACTAAATTAAAATATTAATAAGAAAAATACTCAGAAAACCCTTAATAATCAATAGATTTCTTAAAATTAAACAAATAATAATAAACTCTCTGCTTCTCCAGCAACAATTTCTTATAGTAACAAATAAATCAACTAAGCTCCTAGCAAGGAAGAAGAATAGACAACTATGAATGTGTGAGGGACACAAATAAAATAAACAATTTAAAATAATTAAAAGTTATAAAATGTATCTGCTTATTTGTCTTTTTTGCAGATTTTGAGAATACAATTTAATTATGAATTTATGCAAGAAATATATTCACAAAAGAGATAATGAATCAATTAATTATTTTATTTTACCTTTTATTTTTTGAAAAATTAACAGAAAATGTAATGGGGTTGGGGTTGGGGTTGGGGTTGGGGTTGGGGTTGGGGTTGGGGTTGGGGTTG
>Ga0302271_10001475_pt1 | contig 22504 bp, 18 predicted proteins | sample III_Bog_N1_1_FD_198767 | JGI IMG/M metagenome (GOLD analysis project Ga0302271, IMG submission 198767) | Peat permafrost microbial communities from Stordalen Mire near Abisko, Sweden - III_Bog_N1_1 | ecosystem: Environmental > Terrestrial > Soil > Wetlands > Peat | place: Sweden: Abisko... | reverse complement strand
TGAGCAGCTACTTTCTCAGTAAACGGACTGACATCCTTGATTCGTTCGAATAACTCTCCACCAGTGCAATATTCAGATATCAAATAGTGATATTTGTCATCTTGGAAGTGCTCAAAGACCTTGACGATGCAGGGATGATCGATAGATCGTAGAATCGAGAGTTCTTCGAAGAGTTTATCTTCTTCAGTTTTGTTTAATTTTTTTTTTGAAATCATCTTCATCGCTCTGTCAATCAAAGTAGCCTTATGCTTCACCAAGCAAACTGTACCAAAGCCACCTGGAGTGATAAACAGCAAACAAACAGATTAAACCACATTTGTTGACATATTATCTTAATTAATTCCTCGTTTTTTCCCTTGCATTTCGTTGTGCTTTTGAATCTAAAAAGCATATTCATAATAATCTTTGATTCCATTCCCTCCCTGTTTAATTGTAGTACCTTCTCCGATAACTTTTCCGATAATGTAACTGTCTAGAATATCCTAAGTGCTGATTCTCACAAGATTCTTCATCATTTTGAAATCACTATCACCATTATTTGCACCTAAAACACATGATTCTCAATCATATCAAACACAACCTGATAATATCCCTCTTGTGTTACCTTCATCCTTAACAGACGAAGATGGCTATTTTGTAGAAATACTCTTATTAGTCTCCTGCTGTAGCAAACAACAACAAAAAATGGTTCCTTTTGGCATTAATTAGCAAAACAAAACTGCCAAATCTACTTTGCTCGCTTCGATGTTGGAGTGAGAACCTTTGCTATTTTACTTGCTAACTACTGCAGCAGCTGTCTTATCTACCAATGTGTTTAAGCTGTTAGATTGTTCCTTAATCCCTGCATTTAGATGCAAACTATTTGACTTCTAATTTGGAGGTTTATCGAAATTCTCCTTATGCTCATCAGACTCAGAATTCTTGTTATCTTTGTCTATTCCGTTAGTTGTAGAACCTTTTTCTTCTAAAAATGAATCAATTAGGCAAACAACAAACCTCCATTTTTGGCTTCTCTTCATTATAAAAAATGAACTTCTTCCTCTTTATATGTCCATTTTGAACAGTTATCTCCAGATAAAACCAACAATCACATGAATAATATTACGCCTACCATGAATTTTGTCCTCGATGTTTTTCTCCTACTCAGAATCATGCGATTAGCAGCAGCCCATGAGTATGATATGATTAGTATGTTTTCTATTAAACCTGCAGAGAATCACTATTTCTTCTGTTGAAATCTCCTTATGCTTTGTAAGGTAATTCGAAATCCTGTAGAAGTTTCCCTCTTCTCTTGCAGCCTGTGTTTCTCCTCTTGTTGTGGTTTGTTTTTCAGATATTGCGTTACTATGAGCCTCTAAGTGTTGGTTGAATTAATATTTGATTTTTATTCGTTGACCCACTTTTATTTTTGTTTTCCCAGGGAATTCTTTGTTAAACCAAATATACCTTACATCATCACATTCTCATTGATAATCTCCATGGTTATGCTTGCCCGTTGAAAGTAAGTATGCTTCAGAATTCGATTGCCACCATAAATTGCTAATATCAAATAGGAAATAATATTACGTTTTAACTTTGAGTTTTAACAGAAGCCTTTTTAATGACTTTTTTATGTTGATGTTCATATTTTCCATAAAAATTAAGTTAAATTCTACAGCTTTTCCTATTTATTTTACTATTAGCTTTTTTAATAAAATCAAAAGTAATAACCTCCTTCTTGTGAAGGACAATTTATTCCTAATCTTCCGAAACTCCTTCATCCTTCTTTCTCTTTTTCTTTTTTTGAATATTTTTCAAGGATTATTTATTTAATTTATTAACAAAAACACAAAGAAAAACTACCTTTAAATTTCAGTAGGCATTGTAAAATAGAATTATTCATACGTTTAAATCTATCATTGTATCTCCTGTAAAAATAAACCAAACAGTTGATAGAATCAATTATCTCCTACTTTTTAAAATCTAAGCAAACAGCTAAATTATCTTGAAGGGCTGGATCTGATTGATCAAGTAGACCCACAGACACCAAAGACAAAGAGCACTTTTGTCAGGTTAAATTTAGAGAAAAAATCATTAATTTACATTAAATATTTTTTTCAGATTTCTATCAACGAAAATACTGAAACACATAGATTTGTAAAGTAAAGTTGTGTGGGATAATGGCATCGAAAAAATCAGGAAAGCGGTCTCACTAAGAGATTGAAGAAATAGAAAAGAAGAAGGATAGACTTCTAACTTCTAAGAAACAAGAAGAAGAAAAAGACATTCCTGAGGTTCAAGATGTCGATCTTTCAGAATCAGATGATACAGATGATGAAGAAGTAAGAGAGATATTTTGATAGAAGGATGTTATTCATTGATTAATTATTTGTGCTTTCCATCTAAAAAAAGATAACAGCCAAGATTGGTCGAGTACCTTGGAAATGGTATGAGAATTACAAACATATGGGTTATGATGCAGATATGTAGAAAGTCTAGAAGATCGATTAAGGTAACAGAATAACAGAATTAGATAACCAATGAAGCATCAAAAGAGGGAAAAAAAGGCTTATTGTTCTTGGTTTTTAAAAAAAGATGATAAAATCGATCAGTTCTTGAAGAAAGCTGAAGATCCAAACTGGTGGAGAACCATCAGAGATGAGCTAAATCAAAAGGATATTGTTCTTACCGACGAATAGTTAAAGTTGATTGAGCGTATCAGAAAAGGCAAATTTGCTTCCAAAGCTATTGCAGATAATGACGTAAAATAGGATTGTTAGTTTAAACAATAAGTTTTGAATGATTTTCTTCTTCTTTTTTCAATAGTATTCCATTGAGTTCGAGTACAACGATCCCTTTCCACTGAGTGCCGCTCCCATTCCTAAGCGAAGATTCATGCCATCAAAGCACGAACGAGTCAAAATCAATAAAATCCTGCAAGCGATCAAGCTAGGCAGAATCGATCCTAAAAAATACTTGGATGATAGTGAGGAAAAGCAAACACCTCCTGAAGAGCAGCTGTTTGATATCTGGGAGGGTACTCAAGAATAAGATGATTTCATGAAGAAACTACCTCCTGCAATTTCAGCACCCAAAATGAAGCTCCCCGGACACAACGAATCATATAACCCACCTGATGAGTATCTCATGTCAGAGGTAGCGTTTTCAAATATCCTTTATTTTTTGTGTATTTATCTAAATTCCTTTTTACCTGCAGAAAGAGAAAAAAGAATGGACGAACGCTCACCCAGATGATAGAGAACAGCCATTTATTCCTAAAAAATACGATTGTCTTCGTCATGTGGAATTCTATTAAGGACTCATCACTGAGCGATTTGAAAGATAATTAGATCTCTACTTGTGTCCCCGTATCCGTAAGAAAAAACTCGACATCGACCCAGAGAGTCTCGTACCAACAATCCCAAAGCCTCAAGAACTTAGGCCGTATCCTACGACTTTAAACATCTAATACAAGGCACATAAAGCTAGAGTTAGATCGATTTCAGTTCTTTTCGATGGACAGTATTTGGCTTCTTGCGATGAGAAAGGAGAGGTATTTGAAATATTAATAATAAATTCTTGAAATAATTGGATATATTGATCATCTTAACTCATTAAAATCCAGCATGGTTATGTTACTATTTTGATTTACCGTTACTTTTATTTGCTTAGGTGATTGTCTGGGAAGTCAATACATCAAGAATAGTCTGGAGAAAACAATATTCTGGAATATGCTATAATGTGCAATTCCAACCTTTGAATGGTCTACTTGTCGTAGCTTGCGAAGAAAGCATCCATATCTTCAATATTCGCAAAATCTTAAACAGCACAGCATTCAAGCTAAACGAAGAAACAATCGAAGAAGCATAGAAAAATCACAGTGTTGAATACAATGCTCAAGTCAAATGGGTTTTCGCTGAGGCTGACACTGCTGAGTTCAAAGAAGGGCTAAGAGTGTCAATGAAGCTCAGCCATGATGTGAAATAAATCACTTTCCATCCAAAAGGTGATTATTTCGCCACTGTATCTCCAAAATCAGAGAAACGCAATGAATAGATCTTAATTCACTCTATTTCCAAGGGTAACTCTTCAAAGCCTTTCTCCAAGAGTAAAGGTGATGTTGAAAAAGTAGCATTTCATCCTAATAAACCCTGCATTTTCATCCTCACCAAGAAACATTGCTTTGTGTTCAATCTCCAAAAACAAGTAAGACAAACCATTTGTTTCTTTCATTTTTTAGAAATCTTTTGGTAATCTAAAAAATATTTTTTTCTATTTTTTCTCTAGATCACAGTCAAGAAGCTCCTAACAGGCTGCTAGTGGGCATCCAGTTTAGATATTCATCCCTACGGTGACAATGTCATTGTTGGTTCTTTTGATAAAAAAGTTCTTTGGTTCGATTTGGATCTTGGAAACACACCTTACAAGAACATGAAATACCATGAGAAGAGTATCAGACAAGTTAGATTCTCTCATAAATATCCTCTAATGGCTTCAGCATCCGATGATGGTAATGATTCAATTTATAATTTTAATAAAAACCAGTCATTTTTACTTCCCCCCCCCCCCCCCCCCTCCTTTAAAATATTTATTCATTATAATCTTAAACTTAATAAAACAGGCAGTATCAACATATTCCATGCTAAAGTCTACAAGGATTCCTTCGAAAACGCTCTTATCCTCCCCGTCAAGGTTCTCAAAGGACACACAGTTCACAATGACTTAGGAGTTCTCGATATTGCCTTCCACCCAACTTAACCTTGGATATTCTCAGCTGGGTCTGATCACAGAATCTTCCTTTGGACATGATTTAACATTAAAGAAGGAAAAAGAATAATATATTTGTTAGTTTTCTCAGTTCATCATCATTCTTTCGAAAGATTTAATAAGTTCTCTTGCTTTTCAGCGATTATTTTAAGATAAAATCTATTTGTTTAAGTAATAATAGGCTATGTTAAGGTTTCTTTTTGCATCAAAAATTATCATGAAACCTTAATAAATAGTAAATCTTTTTTCCAAAAAGGATTGATTACCAGACAAACAGACAAATATATGAACCATACAATGCTACTCCTTTAGATTACTCTTGCTTATCTCACAATTCTGTTGAAAGGTTGTGTGATCCGAATCCGAGCATTTCTATTTCGAATTTAAGATCGGTGTTAGGAGGAATCACTGATCCTGCTCCATTCTTGCCATAAGCAGTCTCGGAAGGGCAAGTCACGATAACGTGATCACCGAGGGTTAATCTCTGGACAACTTCATCCCAGCATTTAATCACTCTTCCTCTACCGACATTGAATTTAAATGGTTGATTTCTGTCCTTGGAGCTGTCGAAAGTTTTTCCATCAAGGAATGTACCAGTGTAGTGAACGGTGACCATATCTCCGTTTTCAGGATAATGAGTATAAGACCCTGATTTAACAACTTCGATTTTGTACTTTCCAAGGACCTAAGGATCTTCCTTGAGACAGGACACAACTGCCAGGCTAACCAAGATAACGCAAATGATTTTGGTGTTCATTAGTATTTGTTTATTTTTTGTTTTTCTTGTTTTTTAAATCAAAATTTTATGAATTTCCCTCACAGATCCGCTAGATATGAATTGAAAATAGGAAGCTTTAATTTTATGCGATATCGTGGAGATATCTCCGCTCTCGTAGTTCGAGTAAGCCACCAAACAGTGAAAAAAATATAATTTTTTCAAAATAAATTATTTTTATAAGTTCTTAGCTTAAGATAATTTAACCAAAATACCCACATATAAATCTACAATGGCTTTGCAACACTATCTTGAATATTTTTTCATTTTTTTTAGAAGAATGGAGTGAATTACCCTTTTGTATTATTTTAGGTAGTAACAATAAGCTTATTTTTCAAATTAAGAAGAAAAAATTGTTTTTTTTGTGGTTGGTATAATAAAATTGAATTGAACTACAATCCAAACCAAAAAGCAAAAACATAATCAGTTGCTTGTGAATTTTCATTCAAAGAGCACTTTTTCCTTCCCAAATGTTTGAGGTAAGTTTATCTTTCTTAAAATTACACACAATCACGCACATCCTTCATAGAATTTTTGCTAAAGGATCTGTTGAATGTACTGCTGAAGAACCCACATTTACGGAGACAAGAAGACATTGCAATCATTAAAAAGTACATTCGAAGCATCGCTTTCCTAAGAGAATAATTTCACGATGAGGAACAGAGTTACGAACAATTAGCTAAATCAGTTCGATTAAAAACATTCCAAGAAGGAGAGTTTGTCTACAAAATTGGCGCTAAAAGTGACACTTTCTATCTAATATTACAAGGCATGGTAGAGTTGACCTAGGATGATAAGACTGTATTACTCAGGGATTCTCAAAAACAAAAAAAAGCTGAAAAAGAAGATTCTATCAAATCTAAAATATTAGTTCCTGGTGAATATTTTGGCGAAATATCATTGAGTTCCATGCATTCAAGGATCCTTAATGCTATGGCTATTTCTGAATGCCATCTAGCTATTTTTGGTCGCAAGGAACTGAGGCTAGTAGCGAAGCAAGCTTAGATAAGACTGACAAAGAGCGATTTGCAGTTTTTTAAAGGAGCATATTTATTTGAATCTTGGACAGATGAAATGCTAAGGGAAATTCATTAAAAGAGTTAGTAATTCGATATCCCATAAGGGAAGATCATCTACAAAGAAGGAGATACTCCAAATTGCATTTATCTCATCAAAAAAGGAATGTTTGAGGTAACTTTATCCCAAAATATGCTTGTTTTGTTAAGTTATTTAGAGTGTAATTATTTGCTCAGATGAACAAGAAAACTGAAGTATCGACTGACATTAAGTTTGGGGAATTCCCTAAGTTACCACAGAGTTTCTCTAGCAAAGTAAAAATACAAAAAATATGATTATCTCAAATTGCAGGTTTTCTGAATAATATTTGATTTTTTCTTTCTTCTTCTGTTTTAAAATGTTCTAAAGATAGGTCAGATGTGTGAGCGGGATGTTTTTGGAGAGGAAGAATACCTCAGTATAGCATAGAAAATGTAGCTTGAAGAACTCGACAGAAACGAAGAAGAAGCGGAAGATCTAAACAAAGTTAAATAATTTTAATTAAAAAGTAAATTGAGTTTCGATAAACCAGTGGAAGCATCTAAGAGGTCTTATTCAGTTCACTGTGTGAGTCTGGGAGGTGGAATTGTGATTCAAATTCAAGCTGCTGAATTCATTGGCAGAGTCTTAAGTTGGAAGCCAACAAGGGAAATAGCTTTAATTACAATTAACCTTAAGATAGAGAGACACATTGAGACATAAGCTAAGAATTCAGATACATTGAAATAATACAAACATTTTCTCAAGCAAGAGAGTTCAATCTAAAAAGAGTAAATAATGCAGAGACAAGTGAATATTGGTAAAACTAGTGAACTCTCCAAGGAGATGAAGGAGATTCTAATTATTTAATAAAATGACAAAGGATGGAGAAGAAAATAACGCAAAGAATTATAAACGAGAATCAGTACAAATGGAGACACTTATGTAGACACTACAAATGAAACGAACAAAATTAATACACTTAATAATAGTAATCTTGGTGGTGCTTCTTTAGCTTCGTAGTCACCAGTGAAACAAGAGAATTTAACAGTCTCATTTGTTTTCTCAAAAACCGATTAGCAGGATTGGGAAAAAGATAAACTCAGGGTTTCTTTGTATAAATTCGATAAAGCGAGGTTAGAAGAGATTGCTTAGAAGAAGAATATGAATTCTCGAGTACGAATGAGTAGTTGCAATCATAATAAAGCAGAAAAATAGTCACCAACGAGAAAATAATGTTTCGATATGAATTCATCTGAAAAAATAAGAAACCGATTGCTTGAAAAAAAAGTAGAACAAATTGGATACAGGATGCTGATGGGATAAAGGAAGTAGGAAAATATAAAAACTAGTATTGATTCTGATAGTTAGGAGAACAGTACAGATAATAAAGATGCAGAAATAGCAGAAACTATTGGAGGGCGAGGAGCGTTTAAGCGTTACATTAATCAAGATGATTACATGCGTTCTGGAAAGTTTTCACCTAACAAACTGTTAGAATAATCGACGGAATAATCTAAATAAGATTAACATTAACAAACTAATTTTTCGCCTCTTCGGAAACCTTAATTCAAACGACCATTCATTCTGCCAGTTTAAAAGCTGCAATTTCAAAGTTTTTATCCTACAGAGGTAGCTAATATTTCCTAAATAAATCGTCGAGGCTCGTTCGCAAGTTCCAGAAGAAGCTCCAGAGAATCTACTCCCAATAATGCAAACTACAGGACAGATTTTTTCACACCCAACGACTAGAGAGATTAGCAGTCAAGAAGAGCAACACCTTCTCCATAAATTAACTACTACAGGGAGGAAAACGATCAGCAGAGGATAGAGAGAATTGAAGGAGAAGAAAGATCGATTTCAGCTATTTGGCAAAATGGTCCACTTAGAATGGCTGAAGTATATAAGACCTCCCCTGATAGCGTCAACAGATTGTTTCATTATCTGGAGAAGCAGCGTAGATTTGTTTAAACGAGAGCGCTGTTTCAGAAAACTAACAATAAACAAGGAATTAGGAAATAATCATGAATAATATTTTTGTAATTAATCGTAAATAGATTTTCCCATAACAATTCGAAACAATTTAGGTAAAGAAGCATGGATAACTTTAAGTTTTGCAAGTACAAATGGTATAAAATCATAGATATATGTAAGTGTAGAGTTTATTCCTGTTTTATTTTTTTGGGGGATGTAAATTGTTCTTATTTAAAGAAGAAAGACACAAAAGAATGAGATGGATACTTCTTTCTTCAATTCAGGTTTTATTAGAGTGTTTCTTCTGACTTAATATTGGATAGATTCTAATGGCATAAATACTGCATAAGTGTTAGAAAAAAAGAACCTCCGTTCGTTTCCAGTAGAGAGGAAAAAAATCGAAAAAATAGATAATCAAAAGAGTAGAAATTGTTCTTTGCTAAGAGAGAAAAGAATCAAGTTATCTTTTAGATAATTTTGTTGATTTCAATATTGGTTTTGAGATTCGGTGACCTGCTAAACATACCATTCAGGTATGAGATTCTGTAGGAATTCGTCATTTGTTCCAATTTCGGCTGTTAAAAGAGAAATAATAAATAGTTTTCAATCATACAACGAGCATAAATAGATGTTTTAAAAGATTTGATGGTACCTTCAGTGAAGTTGAAGAGGTTATCAAGAGGTTTTCCATTGATTCGGCATTTAGGATTTCTTAATTCGTCGAAGTAAGGATGCATAAGCGCTTCTAGAGGTTTCATGCGCTTTTCTGGGTTGTAGACTAAGACTTTGGAGATAAGATCAATTGCTAAGGGATCAATTTTACAATTCTAGAACACTTTTTACCAGAGCATAGGCTTGATATTTGGCATACGTGTGCCCTTGTACTCGGGATTCATTGCGAAGACCTGTTAAAAACAAATTGTAATTCGAATGAAAACCTCAGCAACCATGAATAGTCAGAGTCTTAAATCCCTTGTTACCTATTATTGAGTAGGTGTTCCAAGAACCTTTATGATCTCAATGAGTTGATCGACACTGGATTCCCCAATGAAAATAGGATATCCTAAAACCATCTCTGCAATAACACATCCAACTGACCAGACATCTATTGAATGAGTGTATTGAGTTGCTTAGAACATTAACTCTGGAGCACGATAGCATCTGCTGCAGATATAAGAAATATTGCTTTCTCCTGGGACAAGTTTTTTAGCTGATCCGAAATCGCACATTTTCAAGTTATGAGTACGAGGGTCAACTAAGATATTTTGAGGTTTTATGTCTCGATGGCAGATGTTTATCCCATGAATATAAGCCAATGAACGCATCATTTAGTATGAGTAGTATTTCAGTAAAATGTTAGGGAAATTGCCTTTGTATTTTTTGCTGTAATATTTAATCACTTTGAAGAGAGTCTCTGGCACGCAGTCCATCACAATATGCAAATAGAGCTCATCAGCCTAGGAGATTTCAGAGGATGATAAAATTAATAGGGAAAAAATCGAAAAATTTTAATAGAAATACTTGAGAGATTTGTTTTTTTGCTGCTGCTTTTGACTTTGTTCATTAACTAATTCTGTATTTTCAAATATTTTAATTACATTATTTCCCTGTGAATAGTAGAAATTTCTGAGTTTGATCACATTCGGATGATTTCCTATTTCCTTCATCATCAATAGTTCCCTATTCTTGTACCGCTTGTCTTGGAAGACTTTCTTGATGGCGACGATTTCACCAGTTTCCTTTATCGAAGCCTGAAGTGAACAACCATCAAAGTTAGTTAAAATATTAGTTTATTATTTTCTGGAGTATTTTGATTGCTCTTTTTTTTAAATAAACTACTATTTTGTTTTTTACTTAATAGACTACACCGAATGTACCGCTCCCAACGACTTTACTGTCATCATTCACAGCACTGTAGCACTATGCTCCATTCTGTTAGTTTCAAATTATCAATTCAATATTTAGAAAATTCTCTAGCACATTTTTAAAACAAATTCTAATTTAACGGTTCACTTTCTTCCTGCAGCTCCTTTTGCAGCATCAAATAAATGAAAGCCTTGCTTTTTCCTTACTTTTTGCTGTAATTGTTGTTATTGTTGTCTCTTTTAGTATTCATTCTCCTTCATAGAGCCTACAGTGTGTACTCGAGATCCTATGCCTTCATCAGCTTAAGTTGGAAGAACTTCTTTTTCATAGTTTTATGTTGGAATCCGTTGATTCATCTATTAAAAACCAAATTATCAACCAAGGCATACAAAGAAAAGTCCATCTCAATGCTAAACAAAGCAATGAAAATCTTACGTAGTTTTTATTGACCTTCATTAGTGAAATCTTAGAACTCGAGACTTTGTTAATGTAGTGATGCGAAAGAGTAGGGTTTTTAAAATTGGTTGGGCTTTCGTTTTGGATTTGCTAAATGTAAATGTCTGATTGCTTTTTTTTCCTTCAAATTATTTGATCTATCTGCCAATTAAAATACAAATTAATCTTGCTAGATTGCTTAGCGAAATCTCTTTACATCTCTTTCTTTTCTCTTTCTTAATTATTTTTTTTCCTATGCCAACTTTAAGCAAAATGCAGGATGTCTTTCTTTCTTGTTTGTTTATTTTTTCATGTTGGATCATCTAGGTAGTGTGTATTTTTTGCATTTCCTTTTTGAATCTTAACTCCGTCTCATTGAATCGCATCTAAATATTATTTCTGTGCATCACTTTTCTGATTATTATTTCAAACTATTATTTTTTATTAATTTCTTTCTTTGATTCTCACAATATTAATCAATTCGTTAGCATTATTAACGACATCCAAAGAATTACTAAAAATTAATTATTTCCATAAACTATCATCGAAATCGCATCATTGATAAACCAAACCGATATAAGGCAATTAAATCTAATTTTTCCTCATTTAGATAATTATTTTCAGGACTGTTTGTATTTCAATCAATCTGCCAGAAGCCGCAAACATTTTTTTACTCTTTTTTCTATTTTAAAATCGTTTTGAGAGAATGCTCTTGCTCTTCTAAATATCTCAATAAAAAAAATAGTTTCAGAAACTGAGTTGTATTTGCTAGTTATTTCTCGATTAATACTGTAAAAGAAGAACTCACAAACGAAGAGATAGTGCATTGTAAAAAAAAAACTGGGGGAGTTAGTTCTTATTAGTTTTTCTTGAAGAGATAACCTAGGAAATTAAAGGGGGAAAAGAACAACTAATAACAATAATAGTACACTGTTTAAAGTAGAAAAAAAAGAAAGATTATTTTTTCAATCCACATAAAGAAACAGATTAAACGAAGTTGGTGAAAGTTCAGAGGAAATGACAACAGCGAATAATACTGGAGATAAGGAAACAATGAGCGTAGAGTTAATCTTGCTATGACTGCTGAAATGGCTCTAGGAGGAGGAGCAACATTAGGTAAAAATATAGGAAATAAACAAAGGATATTACCCTCCAAAATATTATTGTTATTGATTATCTTCGTTAAACAATTTTCTTTCGATTTGGATTGATTGTGTTTTGAGGAGGGGCTTACGAGAAATGAGGGGGCTTTGAATTATGTTGAGAAAGGCTTGATTTATCAGGAAATGTTTTTATTTTTGGGGAATTTACTTGGTATTTTGGGTTTATTATCTTAATTCTTTTTTGATATTTTAGGATCGCAGAAAGGTTAGAACTTCAACAGTGGAGGAGTTGTTCCAAGGATACGAGGAGATATGAAGACAGGAGGTGCCAACGATATTCTGGAATCGTATATGCCTTCTTCTCATTCAAAACCAACTTAAGGAGGAATTGTTGGAGGAGGGAATACTTATGGCTTTGGATCTGAAAAATCAGGAGATGGTATTGGAAATTGGTAGCAATCTAGTAGGGCTTACAACACAGGAAATGATTTTGGAGGATTTGGAGGACCTTCTAATGCATATGCAACTCATCAGTTCAGTAGTGGAAATAACAATAATACCAATAATATTATGAATGGAGATTCGAATGGCTTTAAAGTCCAGCGGATTAGAGGTGGTGGAAACACAGGTACAAGCAGTATTCCGTAATAATAACAACAATAGTATCCTACAGGTTTTGGAAATGGCATAAATAATCTTGGATAACCATCCACTCAAGGGTTAGGATCTGGAATGTAGAAGGGAACTAACAGAAAAGATGAAAACACAGATATTGATTTCTAAACTGGTTAAATTAAAAAAGAAATTGACAGTTTAGATTAAAAGCTGAGTTCAAAGCAATATGGAGGAGTAGAACAGACGCATAGTCCAATTAGCATGAGCAAGGGAGGAATAGGAAGCACTTTTGGTGGGTAGAATAACATAAACACAGGAAACATTGCATTAAATGGAGGGTTTGGGCATCCTAATAATCAAATTCACAGTTCTTCTGGATATGGAAGCAATAATAACAATAACTTTAATAATTTCTACTCATCTCTTGACAAACCATCTGTCCCTTTTAATAGCACTCCTTCTACAAATTCCACAGTCAACTCTTAAACTCCATCATCTGGAAGTGGTTCAACTCGTCAAGCTCAAAAACCTTCCAGCAAGGAAGGATTTGATGATCCTCTTGATTTAGTTAAAAAAATCCCTGTAAATAATTCGAATGCGTTTGTAAGCACCTCGATGAGCTCAAAGCACATCCCAACTGAGAACAATTTAGCTGTTGCAAAAGAATTCTCAACTGGTACTTATGATCCTTCGAATATTCTCGGGGGTAGCAGATAAGGTAGAATGCGCAGTCTTGGAAGAAGCAAAGCAGAAAATAAAAACTAGCATGAAGAAAAAGCTGCCTAGGCCACAGGAACTAAGCTTCTACCTGAATAACAGTTAGTCTCTATGGAATAGTTTACTTGCCCTGAAGGATGTGGTAGGAGTTTTAACAAAACTGCCTTAGAAAAACACATACCGTATTGCAAGAAATTATTTCAATAAAAAAAACCTACTGAAGCTCCAATAGTAGCAGTAGCTAATAAAAAAGCACAAAACGAAAACGATAATAACCAGCAGACAGCGTCAAAGCAACAATAGAAACCACCAAAAGGAAAAAAAGAAACCAAACCAGCAGGAGATAATTCAGCTAAAACGGAAGCAATTAGAAAAATGAAAGAATAAAAAAAGAAGGAAATGGAAGAAATGAAAAGAAAAGAGAGTTTAAAGAAAGGATAGCATGATGTTGGTAAGGATGAAGATGATGGTGGTTTGATCAATGATGTGCATGATGGAGAGTATCTTTGATTATTTGCTGGAATAATTTATTTGATCTTTTTCTTGTTCAGTTTTATCATTGTTTTCTTGCTCTCAAACTAATAATATAAATTTTACTTGCTTAATATCATTTTCCATAAGCACTAAGAATCGTATTTCATTTTGAATAAAGAGCATTTGATTCTGCAAAGGTATGTGCTTTCTAAGTTAAATTACTTTATTATTTAGCCAAGTGGGTTACCAAACTAATCTCATATCATCAAATACAGATGAAGATACCCTAAGTTTGCATATTTTTCCTTTCGCTCAATATTGAGAAATCTATGCTTCTCTCTTTTGTTCAGTGTTAATCATACCTTTCTTGCAGTGTTTTTCGTAAATCAAGATGTCTTTGTAATACTTTATCTTTTCAAATAAATTAATATCAGTCTTAAATTAGAATACTGTTCACTCATGAGAAAATAACTTTAAGATCATGAACTTGTTTTTAGCTATTTATCATTAATAATCTTTTAGAAGATTCAATATTATTGGAGATAATTTTATTAGTATCTACTTTACGGTCCTTCTACTTCTAGTCTTTATTTTGTATTGTACTCTGTAAATGAATATTTCCATTCTACTCATCTTGCATCGAAGACATCAAAAAAATAAATATTTTTTGTTAGTTAAATAAATGAAGATTTTAAATAAAATTTTAAAATTTTGTGTTTTTTTTTTACTAACTAATAGAGCATCAAATAATTCAAAAAGGCACAATCAATAAATTGCATTCAAAATTACACACACAAAAAAAATATTCCATATCTATTATTAGAACAAATACTCAAGGTTAAAAAAATAGCATTCTTCATAATAAAATTAACTTTTCATCTTTTGACTTATGCTAAATTTTCAAGGAATTACTTCTTGCATGATTGGCCGTTAATCTGTTATTTTTCTTTTGACATTTAAAATATTGAGTAGGTTCAATAAAATAATTTTTTGGCAATCATGGTATCTAAAAACCTTGAGAATAATCTCTAACTTTTGGAATATCAGTAGGTAATAAATAATAATAACCTCTGAATTAAATTTCATTAATCGTGTATTTATTTCATAGCATTCTTTTTTATTTCTGGCAACTTTAAATTTAATGCAAATAAATGTCTGACAGCAAAAGTATGAAAAATCTCTCAATCCAATTTGTATCTAAACTCTAATTTCACATTTGCTTTATGTTCAAGAAATACTCCCTCATGTATTCTTGCAAAACTCTTACTCCTAAACATTAAACTTATGACTTTGCTAAACAATCAAGAAACAATTAACTTTAGATTATTTTCATAATCATATCATATAAAAGATTCAAGTCACTTCTCATTCATTTGCTTCTATCTTCCATGTTCTTTACTCTTGAGAACTTTGGAAAACAAACAATCAATTTCCCTTCGATTTCCAAGATCGAGTCAGTTAATTCTCTTACAAGCAAATATCAATATGGAACAAGCCCAAAATAAAAAGTAAAACAGAATCAAAGGTCTGAAAATCGAGGGCGAGTCACAAATTAAACCTTTGGAATCTAAAATTACAGGGTTTTGGTTTTATTTGTTAAAGTGCGTTGTGAGTGGTGGGATTAAAATTTTGATGTCCTGTTTTAAGTTTTAAATTGTCTATTCGAGTTTTTTTGTTTAATCATCAGATTTTCCTGTCCTTTTTCAGCAATGAATAATAATTATTTTTAGGTTTACCTTCTTGGTACATGGCTTAGTTTTCATTAGAATCCTGGAGGTATTTAGCAATGTGCTTTCTTTTATGATTTTTTATTAAACTATGAAGGTTCTTGCAGCTCTAGAACATAAAGAAAATGAATTACTTATTCAATAAATTTTAATAATATTTTTTTGTCAAATAATCATAACGTTTTTCTTGTTTAAATCATTAATGGCTTATTTTTTGGATTTATCCTGGATAATTAGTCTGAATAACTCAAAAATGATTTTCCTTATTCATGAAATTAATAAATTAGTCTTTCACAGTATTCATAAAAGCAAATGTATTAGCTTTCACTTTCAGAGTGCTGTCTTACACCGGCAGAATCAATTATTACCATAAAAACCTCATTTACAATTGATGATTAATCTAATTTGTTTATCTATTACCCAAAGTCAACTTTGTCCAATTTCCCATTTTGATATAGATTGATTTGATCTCCTAACAGTTTCTTTTGGGAACATCAAATAATATTCCATTCTTGAAAGCGAAGAGTAATAAAAATACAATGAATGAATACTCTATTTTTAGTTAAAACCAATAAGGACATGCTTGCTTTGATTTATCTTGCTATTCCTTACGTCTATTAGAAATCCTTAGATTACCATAATCCCAGAGTTTCTAGGATTCATGTTTAAATGACTTAACAAATTGTTATCAAAAATGAAGCGTCCTCATTATTTCATTTGATTTTTTGAATAGAATTAATAGGGAAAAAAAGAAGAAGAGAAGAGAAGAAGATTAATTTCTTTGCAAATTGATTAACTTTTCAAGAAAATTAGATTGAATCCCCATTCCGCAGTGATTACAACTAGAAATTACTTTGTTTCTAAATTTCCTAGCTGATTGAATCCACTGGCTCTGATGAGTCCGGGGAAAGTAATCACACTCTATACCTTCCTTATTTCAGGCTTTTCAGTGATTGGAGGGAAGTAAGATAACAATTTATTGAGAATAAACTGAATAATTTCTACTTTCATAAAGAAACCTCCCCTTCTCACTGAGACAATATTAAATAGCTAACAAGATAATATTGGTTCTCCTGATATCAATTTAATAATTAAACAAAAACAAACAGCATAATTGTAATCTACAAAAACCAAACATCGAAAGCGAATACAAAGGGAAAATGACAACCTTCGGAGTGCATTACAGGGCACTAATGCGCAAGAACTACACCCTGTGGAAGCGCAATAAATGCGGATCATGCTGCGAAGTAACAAATACTTTCGCAATAATAATAAATAAAAACTCTTCTTTAAAAATGATTCTAATGTGTTCTCATCCTTTTTCTCTTGATAGATTGTAGTACCTGTGTTGCTAGCTCTTCTGTTCTTTGTATTTAGATCTGCCACCTCCAGAAATGTAAGAGATTGATTCATAACATGCTAAAACTCACACAGAAATTCATTCTAACTTTTGTTATTTTCCTTAGACAATAGCAGAACATTCTTTTATTAATGAGCAAACAACGCTCTTCCCATAGCCACCTTCGGCAGCTGCTGATATAAGTGCCATGGGCATGTAAAACTGCTGGACTAGATCTTACCAAGATAGCCCACGATATCGTACTGGAAATGTTGCTCTTATGCCAAATACCCCACTTACGCAAGCTCTGAAAACGAAAATGAGCTTGTTTACATCGAAAAATGGATAGGTATTTACATTTGAAATGTTCAATTCCCTCGATGAGTTCAATACGTATATCACTGGGTCGAGTTACAAATACGATGTCTGCTTTGGTGTCAATGTAGTACAAGAAGATACACTGACATATTCAACAACGATGATGTACAACACCACTAACAACAGTAAGACTAAAGCGTTTATGGGATAAAATAGCTAATTCAGTATGTTTTTGATTGATTATTTAAAGGGGATCCTGATATTCCAGACACAGCAGGAGAAGAAGTGTTAGATTACAAGCCTCAGAATTCAGATGATTTCTATTAACCTTATCTTGATTCAGGTTTCCTCCAAGTCAAAAATTGGATAGGTAAAAATAATTATCCAATTCTCATAAAATTAGCTTAAACATCAGTCTAAAAATAAAAAATTTCTCATTTTTTCCTCTAAATAACTGTTTATGTTATTTTTTGTAAACCCTACAAGATAACACTATCCTTCAAACGCTTGTACCTGCTGCAACTATTCAGCCAACAATCACTCCACTCAAGCAAAAGGAATACATAAAAGATAAAATCTCAGATATCTTGAAAGACAATATGTCAACTTTCTTAGGTAAAATATTTTGTGAAATTCTTTTTTTAAGAAAATAACTAACAATCTTAATAATTTGAATAAACCAGTGTTGCCGCTGATTGTGGTGTTCTTACGGATGAGTAGTAGTATTCTAACTGAAAAAGAAAATAAAATCAGAGAAGGCATGAAGATTATGGGAATGCAAGATGCTTCATTCTACTTATCCTGGATATCTTGGTATATGATCATCTATACGATTGTTTCAATCTTAGTTACACTCATTCTCATTGGGTCAGTGTATAAAAATAGTAATTTTCTCTTGATATTTATCTGGCATTGGCTGTTCTCTATGACACTTATTGCGCAGAGTCTATTCATCACAGCTTTTTTCACAAATGCCAAACTTGGAAATATTGTTTCCATGGTAAGAAAAATAATAAGAGAATTCTATGATTTGTTAGTTAAGCTTTAATCTTGTTTTTAATCTTAAAACTACAGGTTTTCTTCTTAGTGATGTTCCTTTTCAAATTCATCATTAGTGGAAGTTCTAACGTTTCAGAGGGAACAAACTCTGCTGTTTCGCTTGCTTCTTAGAGCAATATGTCGATTTCCTCAAATGTGTTCCTTCTCGTGGAAGCTGAGGTAAATCAAAAATCAAAAGATTCATTATTCTTATTCTCAATTTATAAAATTTTATAAATATTTTTTTTGTCCACTAGAATTCTGGTATTGGTTGGGGTGACCTATCTAAACTTATTGACAATTCATCTATTGGCACATCTCTAGGGCTTTACGTCCTTAACTACGTTGTCTTCATGGTCCTTGCTCTTTACTTCGACTAAGTCATTCCCAATGATTTCGGCAAGAAAAAGCACCCTCTGTTTTTCGTAACTTGGATGTGCAAGCGCAGAAACGAAACTCCACTAAATTTTGCCGAAGACGAGGATAAAGCAAACCTGCTTATTAAGAATAATATAGAAGACGTAGCTGCTGGACTTCGCATCTAAGAAAAAGCAAACGAAGTCCTTAAGTTAAGTGATGTCTACAGAGTTTATGATAGTGGAAAAAAAGCTGTAAATGGAATATCACTTACCATGTACAACAGCTAGATCTTCTGCTTACTGGGACACAATGGAGCAGGCAAAACTTCACTTATCTCGATGCTCACAGGGATGCTCGAATTCAGTTCCGGCAGCGCTGTTGTCTATGGAAAAGATATCAAAACAGAAATGCAAGATATACGTAAATTCATGGGAGTTTGCCCATAACATGACATCCTCTTCGACTATATTTCTGTGAAAGAACATTTAGAGCTGTTCGCAGCCTTCAAGGGAATGGCCGCTAAGGATATCCCAGAAGCTGTTGAATAGGCTATTCACGATGTTGATCTTAAAGAGAAAAGGAATGAACTCAGTAAAAATCTCTCAGGTGGATAGAGACGTCGTCTTTCAGTAGCCATTGCGTTCATTGGTAATTCAAAGTTGATTTATCTTGATGAACCAACCTCCGGAATGGACACCTCTGCTAGACGTCACATTTGGGATATGCTCAAGAAATATAAAAATGAAAAAATTATTGTCTTGACTACACACTTTATGGATGAAGCTGATTACCTAGGAGACAGAATCGGCATTATGGGAGATGGCAGGTAAACAATAGATTGTCAATTGGTTGGTATTTTAATGTGCTTCCCCTTAATCATAAACAGGTTAATATGCTGTGGGTCTTCTGTGTTCTTGAAAAATCGTTTCGGAGTCGGTTACAATCTCTCAAGTAAATATTTAACTATTTCAAAAATTCATTGTACTTAAAATTGTATTGTATTGTATTAGTTTCTAAAAAGTCAACTGATATCCCTTCTGGACCTATCATCAGCCTAGTGAACTCTTTCGTCCCTGATGGAAACAAAATCTCCGATGTATCTTAAGAAATCGCATTTTAACTTCCTATTAGCTCCGTGGGTAAATTCGAGAGTCTCTTCACTTAGATGGATTCTCAAAAGGAATCTCTTGGCATAGCATCCTACGGCATATCTATCACAACTCTCGAGGAAGTCTTCTTAAAAGTCGCACACACGAATTGTAAGATTTACTACCCATTTGCTTTTTTTTAAAAATATTGCGGGAGAGAAAATTCTTTTATTATGCATTTAGCACCTGAAAAAACCAACATTGCTCCCTCCGATATTTCTAAAGCTGTCCAAACTGCGAAAGTGAGCCCACAGAACAGTGACAACCACAAACACGATGATGTACTTGCGATTCCAATGATAAAAGAGGATGAAGAAGTAGATAATTTTGACCTCAACTCTGTTCGTATCAAAAAACCACTTTACCTCTTCTTTTCACACTTCTTCTCTCTTATCGTCAAACGAGCACTCTACTTCAAGCGAGACAAGCGAGGATTCATATGTGAAGTCTTCCTCCCTTGTGCAGTCGTCGTAGGTGGTCTCTCTCTTCTCCTGTAAATTATTTCAATACAAAATTATTTTTTTTATTGACAATTTCAAATAAATCATAATACAGGATTTCCTTCATTTCAAATTCTCCAACTCTTCTGATTACTGATAATTACTACGGGGATGCTTTGAGCGTGTATTGGGGTGCTGATGCAGCAGTAGTCGCCGGAGATGCCACCAGCTTAATCTCAAAACTTTGTATGAAAAATAATACTCCTTTTTCTTTTTATTTGAAATAATCCTTTTTATTAATATTTTTTTATTTAACCCATCAGCTTCAAGCATTCTACCAACACAAATCTCAACAACTGCCATCGCAACCTGGGATCAAAAGAACTTCGATGACAAATCACTAGCACGCAAGGGATCTTACTGGATTTTATCACTTACCTCAAATCAATACTTCTACTACACACAAGTCTAAACAATCTCAAGGTGCAGTCCAATCTACTTCTTGAACGAGATGAACTAAGCAATCATCAGACAAGTAACGAGCACCAACGTTGTCTTGAAATTCACTGATATGCCACTGAGATTAACTAAAAAAACGATGGATCTTCAGAGTACCTCAAACGGAATTATCTCATCATTTATGTTCTCGATTGGTCTAGCCTTCATCCCAGCTTCCATCATTACGTTCATCGTAAAGGAACGCACAAGCATGGTCAAGCATCAGCACTTGGTCTCCGGTGTATCTCTATTGTCATATTGGACCTCCAGTTTCACACTCGATTTCATTAAGCATTTCGTTCCTGCATTCTTCTGCATGCTAATGGTCCTCGCATATGTAAACATCAAGCTTTTTTTACCATATTTTTTTTCTAGAATTTCAAATAATTTTCCATCATCCCTAACCTTTTTAATCTTATTATTTTGACTACAAACATAGAGTATAACAACATTCACGGATCATGATTCTGATTACGCAGCAATTTCGATCTTGTTCTTCCTCTATGGATGGGCAATCATCCCTTTCAGGTAATCAAAAATCAGTTCATTTCTGTTACTATTATGTAATGCTAATTATTTTTTTTGATTATTTCCTAAACAGTTATCTCACTGGCTTTATCTTCGCTGACTATGGAAGTGCATAAGTCACTAATTTCTTCTTCCACTTTATCCTCGGTGGAATTGGACCTCTCACGATCTTCATCCTGCGTATTATCAACAGCACTACAAACATTGGTCTCGGAATAGGATGGATATTGCGTCTCATTCCTTCATTCTCCTTTGGCTATGGTGTGCTTAACATTGGAAATCGCTCACTGTACGCTCAGAAAGACAACGTAGACCAAGCTTACGGCACATTTGACATGAATATCGCAGGAGGTGATGTGCTATTTTTATCACTGGAGGGAGTCTGCTATATGCTCTTGATTTTCTTGTATGAGAATCTTTCACATCGTAAAGGCTTTTCTGAAATGCTTTCTGGAGAGAGCAAAGTTGCTTATGTCCCCAAAGAGTAAGATGATGACGTTCAAAGGGAAATGGAAACTATTGCCAAAGTAATTTGATAATTTTTTTGGTCTGCCAAAATAAGATTATTTTGAAAAAATAAATTAAAAAAAATATTTAATATTTTTTTTGTTATTTTTTTTCCTTAGTCTTCACCATCTGATTACACTGTCAGAGTCAAGGACTTGAGAAAGGTGTTTATCCCACAAAAAGACCGAGTCAAGGTAGCTGTTGATTGTATATCATTTGGTATTAAATCCGGGGAGGTTTTCACACTTCTTGGAGTGAATGGTGCTGGAAAAACAACCACTTTCAAGATTCTATCTGGAGAAATCAAACCAACTAGCGGAGAGGCACATATTGCTGGATATTCAGTTTTAGATGATCTCGACAATGCTCGTATGAATATTGGGTATTGCCCATAATTTGATGCTCTGCTTGATAATCTGACAGCTCGTGAGCACTTGAATCTCTACGCTGCTATTAAAGGCATTCCTAATGAGCTTCGTGATAGACTTGTGCAGAAGAAGCTTGTAGAAATGGATTTAATTCAGTTTGAAGGCGTCCTAGCTGGGACATTCTCCGGTGGTAACAAGAGAAAATTAAGTGTCGCAATTGCAATGCTCGGTCAGCCATCAATTATTTTCCTCGATGAGCCTTCTACAGGCATGGATCCAGGTGCTAGAAGATTCATGTGGAATGTGATATCACGTATTTCCATTGTGAATAAGTCCTCTTCAGTTATTTTAACTACCCACTCCATGGAAGAAGCAGAAGCACTGTCTTCTAGGATGGCTATTCAAGTCGATGGATCTCTACAGTGCATTGGGACTACCCAGGAAATTAAACACAAATTTGGTAAAGGATATGAAGTCGAAGTTAAAGTTCAAA